>Ga0065711_1026179_pt1 | contig 100885 bp, 58 predicted proteins | sample Hoacrofraction12_FD_59098 | JGI IMG/M metagenome (GOLD analysis project Ga0065711, IMG submission 59098) | Hoatzin crop microbial communities from Cojedes, Venezuela - Epithelial fraction 12 v2 (version 2) | ecosystem: Host-associated > Birds > Digestive system > Esophagus > Crop | place...
TTTTTTTTTTTTTTTTTTTTTTCCCCCAGCAAACCTGGAGCAGAAAAGCAGCTTTGCAGGTCTAAGAGATAATAATGAGGAGAGGCACTCCTGAGGTTCAGGATAATGAGGGCTACACTGCTGGTCTGGAAGTGCTTCATTTTTCTCTCCTCAGAAAGAGGGTACGTATTCCTGCAGAAACCTGGCTGGAATCTGGCAATCCTGCCTCTCAAGGAAAAAAGGTCCTGCAGCTGCTTGGCTAGTGGGAGGTGCTTTGCCTCACTGGAATGCAGCAGCTTTTGCTGAGCTCAGAACTGCATTTGGACCAGGAGCTGACAGCTACTGCCGCTCACAAATGCCTCTCTGAAGAAGCTGTGGCTCCTGGCCCTGCACCAGCCCAACAGCATGCTCTCTGCCTGCTTGCCACTTGGGTGTCCTGCACTGCTGAGCTGCCTTCTAAATCATGCACAAAGCCCCTCCAGTAACATCAGTACAACAGGGCAGTGAATCAAATCGTGCACATCAAGGGAAAAATGTTAAATATGTCTAGCTTTAAAATTGCCGAACAGATGTTCTTTGGTTTTGACTCAAAACCATTCAAGTTTAAATACAAAAACAGCTGAACCAAGTGGGAGTGTTTCAGCCTCAAAAAGCCCACTGGAACCAATGAGGAATGGTAGGCTTGTTTTGTTCTCACCCCAGTGCATCAATTCTGTTTAAAGTGCTTTCCCTAAATTAACTTCTGTTCTGGGACAGTGTGTGAAAAAATTAGCAATTGGAGAGGTTAAGTGAGGATCACAATAACAGTTGTAATTCAGCTTTAACAACCCAGTACACTGTAGCCACGTTTATTTGCCATATACAGTGCATGCTTTTTCAAATACTGTAGAGACCCCTGGTGCCTCTTTATCGAAAGGATACTTCATCACCATGTTACTTGAAAACCTGTCTTTGCCTCAGCTGTATTGTAAAGCTGACATAAATCCACTAGTATGTATTTTTTTTAAAATCTTGAAAAATATTTATTTTGAATTGCTTATTAAAAGTCTCCTGATATGACAACCATATCACCTATATGTGACCCCATTGTCCCATAGTAATTCAGGGTCTCATTAGATTAGACAGTAACTCCTGAGAGGTGGCTGCTCACATTAGCAAAATTAGCATATCACAAGTGCACCACTAGCATAGACATTGCAGGAATTTATGCTTTGGAAAACTGGATCTTTTAACCCTCACATAATCTCTGTTTTCTCCTTCCTGATGCAATTTCCAGAATGTAGTGAGAAACTAAGTTAAAGATACCCTCTTTGTGAGGAGGTGATGCTGCTCTCTGGGATAAAAATGCAGGATGTTTGCCCAGAGAAGATTCCTTGGCAAGAAAAAAGCATTTATGCAACTGAGAGCTCTGCCTTATTCTCTTCTTCCCTTCTTGTGATGTGGAGATGAGAAGTAGTTTGTGCATTATCAGAGATTCAAACATAGGATCTAGAATAATGTGGGATGATGCTGTGGGCTGTCCACATTCCTGGGGACAGGGCAGTCCTCCCTGTTGCAAACTCCTCATCCAGAAGGAATGAAGAGGAACAACCAGGTGGTTACTGCCTTGTGTTTCTCATACCCCTAAAAGTAAGGAGGAAGTCCTAGAAAAGGCAAAATGGGCCTCAGTGTGGCAAAGGTGGAGAACCTCTCATGAGGGCCTTTTCAGCACCTTAGGGCCTCCCGCTAATGGCAGCAGGTTGGACTTGGAGCCAGCTGTTGGTTTTGGGGGGATGGATTGTGCAGATTTTTCTCCCAGCCTTCCCCTGTCTAGAACATTCCTTTTTAAAAAAAGGTATGTTTGCGTCTTACTGTCCCCAGATAGCTGATATACACGGCACAGTCCCAGTACCCATATTGATTTATTGACTGATCTTGAGGCACCTATGCCACTGACTATCTCTGCAGTGTTTTGAGAGACTTCCATGCATGTTTGAAGTTCTCAGGGTGCTTACATGACTTTTTAAAACAGGATTCTGTTTTACATTCACCCACATCTTTGTTTACAGTCTGCGCTGCTTGGAGCTAGCCGTGTTCGGAGCAGAAAGCCAGCTGAGCTGACACTAATTCTGGCAGATGGCACAAGCATGTAGTCGTTCAGTGACACTCCACATTGCCCTGGACAAAGCACTCTATCGTCCGTTCCGGCAGAGTATGCCAGATTATCAGCTAGAAGGGGATGAGATGCCAATGAGTTTGCTCCAGCCATCTTTCTAGAAACCAGTAGCATCTTGGCAGAGGGATAAGGCAGTGGAGAGTGCACAAACAACTGGTTTTTTGGAGGGTCGCTAAACTGCACTCAGACAGCTGAGGGCCCAAACCAAGGGTCGACGTTACACATGGCAGCTGAGCATCGGATTGTAGGAGAGTATCAGGGGCTGGGAGAAAAAAGGACGCCAAATGAGGGAACGAAGAACAAAGAGAGAGAGACAGAATGCATAATTACAGCAGAAGTTGTATAAGAGATGAGGAATATATGAAAGGAGCATAGGTAAAGCAAAAAATGGAAGAGCTTAGTTGACGGACACCTCTTGCCTTTTCTCTCAGCTCCCTGTGCACATTTCTAAGCACCCAGTAAAATATCTTCTGTGTTTTCTCTTCCTCCTCGCCTGGAAAATTTGGCTGCACTGTAAATAACCTGCTCCTGCTTTTAAACATAAGCACTGTTTCAAGCTATTAAAATTGTATAAGCACCTCTCCAACTCCTACTCATGCAGTGCTGAGTTTTGGAAGAAGTGTTCAGCTGTTTCTGCAGGCAGATTCACCAATCAGACAGACATGCTTACAGCTTTCTGACACTTCTGGGTTCCAGCAGAACAGTGAAAATCTTGTTTTTCTTTATTTACTGAGGTTTACATTTCTAAAAACAGTAATCCACAGACATTGTGGTAATGGGACATATCTGGAGAGTACCCCATACAATAGAGTTGCATGATGGCATCCCATTCCTTATGATGTGTCACCCCGATGTCTACATCCCTTGAGCAACACTTTGTAATTCATGGATCAGTTCTAAACCTTCAGAGTCAGGATATCTGTTTCTTCCTCAGAGTGCTGTGTATCACCGTTGACATTTTTGAGAGGGCCTAGAAAATAATTATTTGTTGTTCACCTCCAAAAGTAAAGCATTCTTGTACATCACAATTATACCAGTCTCATCTAAGGAGTGGAAAGGTTTAAGGAAATAGATCTTTCCTCCACTTTTCCAGCTAAACTAGCCCTTCTTTTTCTCTCCGCTACCCAACCTACTTTCTTATTTCTTACTGCTTTAGCCATGTGGCTATGTTAACTTCAGCTCCCCACTTTTGTCTGCGTCCTGCGTGACCGTGTTTGCTTTTTTCTCCACAAAAGGAAATCTCCCTTCAATCCGACCTGTGTGTAGGGCTGCTGCCCACATGTCCTTCAACCTACTTGACAAAATTATATTTATCATTATCTCCTCCTCGTATCAGTAAATGAGTTATAGATGAATCTCTGCCCTTCCATGGAGAGGGATGGGAGTACAAAGTGTTTTCTTTGTATGGATGGGCAGCTTATTATTTTTTGTCCATAAGAGGAAAACATTCCTTTTCCTGGCTTTTCAGCTTTCTAAGATTTTCTACCATCTACTAATCATAGAACCGTAGGATGGTTTAGGTTAGAAGGGAGCTTTAAAGATCATCTAGTCCAGCTCCTCTGCCATGGGCAGAAACATCTCTCCCTAGATCAGGTTGCTCAAAGCCCGATCCAGCCTGACCTTAAAACAATATATATTTGTCTGTTTTAGAATTTTTTAATACACCGATCATCATGGCCTACTTGTTTCCCTTCTACCTCCTCATCCCCTTAGAATATGCTTTTTTTGCCCATGGTAGGAATTTTTATTGCTTTTTAAGTGGGTAGATGTGAAGATTAGAAAGAGTCGAGGAGAAAAAGAAGCATTTCAGTGGAGTGTTTCAGCGTTCAGCCTGCTGTGAGGTTGCTGGTTATTGAAAGGCTTGTATTGAGAGGAAGATTTAGCAGCATTTTCTAATTCTGGTCAGACTCTGGATTCACCATATTTCTTCTGAAGCTACTTGTGCAGGCAAATGCCCTCAGCAAGACTGATTTGTTCGCAGCTCTCTTGAAGTGCATTCTGCATAGTCTCAGAGCTGCAAAACTGCAATTGTGTCTCATAAGATGAGTTTGATATTGCTGGGGCATGAGATACATAACTGCCTTGACTATTCTGACCAGTGTTGGACAGAAAACGAACAGTCTTAAAGCAGAGCTGCCATGCATTTTTCTGCCTAAAACTGGGTGGGGATCTTGTGCTAGCTAGAGCCTGGATGCTGTCTTTCTGCGTACGTTCATGTGGTTTACAACAGTGTGCAGTGAAAGAAAATGACATCACCAGGAGGACAGGTGCAGAAGAAAGCAAAGGTATTTCCCAGGATGCTAGGAATGAAAGAATACATTGCTTAGAAACCGAGACTGGATGTCAGAGCTCAGGAAGGCCGTCGCCGGCAGTGTAGGAAGCGCCCTGCAGTGCATTTGGACAGCACGGTTGGCACTGGGGCTGCTAACAGAGGTTGACGCTAGTTGCTACTACTATCTGTAACTTAGTAAAAGAGAAGACTGATGCAGGATTCTTCACGCTTTTTCCTTCAGAAGAAGAACCCAATCTGTTGGTTTGAGGATTGTAGTGCTACACTTTTTTTGCCAACAGTTAGAAAAAGTTCTCTGACGAACAAATAACGCATTCTGCTCTGGTGATTGCTGTGTCTCCCTGCTAGAAAGTTAACCAGGTGATCCTGAGGATTCGGGGATCGTAATCTGTTTAAGAGTCTGTGTTAGAACTTGATCCCTGCCTAGATCTAGTTCTAGACCTCCTGGGAATGGGAGCCTGTCCCAGCTCTGGTCACTGATTCCTGACTCAGTCGCTTATGCTAGAACTAGCCGTGCTTTTAGCAGGTGTCGTTCTGGTCTGTCCTCCAGCATCTCAGCCAAGACTGTGACCACTATACTGATGCTTAAGGAATATTAATTGCTTATTTTTCACTGGCCACTGTCTAAAAGCATCCCTGGATGACAAATGAGGAATTCATTCACAAGACATTTTGAAGGCAGATATGAGTAAGGTCTTAGCTGGAAACTGTGCAGTCACAGTTAGTGTAAAATCAGGATAATATTGTACTAACCAGCTTGAAATTTGTAGCACTGTGATTGTAGAAAGGAGAAAAAAAATTGTAAAAATGAGAAGCTATATCTGTCAGCTTGCACATATCTTGTAAACATGAACTCTGGTTAAAGATGCTGTTTTCAGACATAAATGTGTGAAGGTACATCCATTTTTAGGCCATTAAATCATAGTGATCTTAATGTCAGAATTATTAATTATCAGAGAGGTCAAAGTATTGGTGTCGTAAAACTCACCCTGGATCAATCTCAGGTGACTAGCTGTGAAGGAGTTGATTCCTAGAGCAGGGAGTCGATCTGGAGCCCTCTGCCTGTGGGTCTTCTGGATTCTGACATTGGAGAGTCCTTATGCAGACTTCGGGTAATAAACATCTATTGGGGAAAAAAAGGTAATTGATAAGCTTCCAATTTTAGCAATCTCATGTCCTTTAGTTTTCTCAGTTGCTGTTTTTCAAGGCAGCCTTTGCAAGGAAACTGGCTAATGGTGCACTGCTGCTCAGCTAAGAGATCTCCTCTTTCCCTTTATAGGCCACCCATGGTAGAAGTGGCCCCTGGACTCTGTAGTCTGGGCCTAGAATGGGAAGCTTGGAAGGATAGCAGTTTGTTCCCCTTCAGTTCAAAACCCATTCATGCGTATTTGTATAGTTGCTGCAAAGTACTCAAGACATCCCTGTGGACTTCGCAAACTAGTTAAAGTTGCAACTATATGTACTAGAAATAGCTCAAGCACAGCTTGGAACGCAGCTGATCACCCCAAAGATGTGTGTGTGGGAGGGTGGATAGGGACAGTGCAAGCCAAGGATAGCTCAGCTGACGCTAACCCTTCCTGAATATTGCCATGGGATTTTTAAATGCTTCGCAACTCCCAGAGAGATGCTGGAAGATTTGACCTCAGTTTAGCATCTCATCCAAGGAGCAGTAAGTAGTTCTGACAGTGCAGGCCTCCCGGAGTGCTGTGTGGAGAATTCAGACTTGGACATGAGCCCAGCCTTAGTGTTGCACTGAAACTCCAGACTTTTGGAACCTAGAATGATTTCAGATGAGCCATGCTCTGACAGATAGGGATTGCAGGAATCAGAGTTACGGACAAGGAAATTATTCCTAAAATTACAGGTGGGAAAAACAGAAGGAGGAACCTTTTCAATTATTTGCTGCTACCAAGATATGCGAGGCCTGTCCAGGGAACAAAGGAAGGCTTCATTGCTTAATCTGGTCAGTCTGACACTTCCCAAGAGCTTTACATTGGAAGGAAAAGAGTAGGAAAGGCTTGCTCTGTGAATAGCTCATACATCAGAGTGCGGGACAATGAGATCAGCTTTGGGTAGTTTGACATTATTATTCATCACATCTGCCTGAAGTCCTCAATCAACACTCCAGCCTGGTGGTGCGGGCGCCAGCAAGTGCAAACACAGTCCCTGCCCTCGAGCGATCGCAGCCTGGGATTGCGGCGGGATGACAAGGGGGGGGAATCAGCGAGAGGTGTGAGGCAGCGAGATATTGGTATAACGAGCACATTTGCATCCCATCAGCAGTCACAGCCGGCTTCCTCCGCAGGCTCTGCCAGGCAGCAGTGCTTTGTGGGATGCGTGGCAGAGGTAAAGCTTGAAAGAGGATTTGATGGAAGACAAGATGGTACCTTGTGGGGAGATTTTTGCCGTGATTTACAGGGCAGGCTGTGAGAAAGCATAAAAGTGTCTGGAGAAGAAGTGACAGAATCTGTTATCTTCAGTGAAGGAAGGAAGTTTTCTTCTGTGACAGAGTATTAGATTTAAGAGCGAAGGAGAGACCAAGCGGTGAAGGGGCTTAGAGGTAAAGGCTTGAGCTTTTCTCCCAATCCTACAGAAATATTTATAGTATCAAAGCATGTGCTATCAAGATGAAAAATTGAAATCTCAGAGACAGTGCTTTGATGCTTTTTAGCTGGTGGGGACCTTGAAAAAAAATCCATTGTGTTCAACTTCATTACAGAAACAAACTATAAATTCTCTCTGCTTACCTCAGGAATGATCCCCCAGGGCAACTGGGGTGTCAGGACGTTCCAGATTTCACTTAGATGTCACTTTTCACGCCCAGCCCAAGGTGCTGTATGACCACCACTGCAACTTTGGGCACACCAGTGAAATTGCCACTGAGGGCTGTTGTGTAGGTGCTGTATAGTCCCAGTTCTGCTCTGTAATTCCAGTTTTGGGGTGCCATTGGTCTAGCATCTGTGCCACCCGTGCTTTGTGTGTGAGGGAAATAAAAGAGGGAAAGATTTTATTGGGGTTGTAATGTTCTGGTGGGGATGTGCCCCAATACCCTTAGTGTAAGAGGTGCTCCCACTCTGCAATTCCATGAACTGAGCATGAAGTGTATTTTCTTCTCTGTTAAGCATAGGTTTAAAAAGGAAATAATTTTGAAGCAGAAAGCCAGAAATTATCAATTTGAAAACTGTCAAAATAATCTTTTTCAAAACATTTTTCAAACAAAAATGTCCTAAACTGGGGTCTCTGTCAAAAATCTCCTGCTTGGTAAACTGATATTTTCCAGCTGAGAAAATATTAGCTTCAGTGAAGAGAAAAGCTGATGCTTAACACAGCACAGAGAGGGGAGAAGTGAATAAAGAGGAAATGTGATTAAACCACTAACAAGGAAGTTGTTCTTTGCAGGACAAGTAGATTTAGGACAAGGCTAAAGAAGGGAGGTCACAGTGTCTGTTATGAGCTGCTTAGAGCAAGGAATTTGGCAGCTGAGAACAGCAGAAACAGATTTATTAAAAGTGTATTTAAAGGAGTCAGAAGCCCATTGTGTGGGTCTGAAACAAGGAATCAGTGGTAACACCCAAGCTACTGGGGCTGGCTGCTTGGTGTTACTGTTGTGATAAAGGAAGGATGGGATTCAGGAGAACAGGGTGAGATTTACTGGGAATGATCAAGAGTGCAGGTTAAGAAAAGGTGTAGATATGTACAGATAAATATATAGATCTATAGATATGTGTGTGTATAAATGTGAATATCTATGTTATTTGTCAGGAAGAGAGGCCAAGGTGTGGTAATAGATGACTGAGAATGATCATGAATAAAGTTCTGCATTTGTGATTTGTGTATAGGCAGATAATTAATCAGACAAAATCCTGTATGGTTATCTCTGCAAGAACAATGCTAAATCTTGTTTGCCCAAATGAACGGTCTCTAAAAATTATTTTCCCCTTCTTTCTGTTTTATGATGTATAAGGATGGCAGTACTATAATTAATCCACTCTTGACTCTGCTGTGGGTGCTGTAACTTCATATAGCATCGTAGTCACACACTGATCAACCTGAAATTTTAGCATCTTACTTAAAATGTTGAATTAGTGGGAGCAAACCATTCCCCTAGGGCCATACAGGAGAGACACGTTATAAAGCACGTTCAGAAAAAAAATATTAGCTAGCAATTTAGTCAGAATTCTGAGAAGGAGTTTCTACTCATGGGAAAAAAAAGGTTGTGTGCCTGACCTTCCTGGACACCGAGTGCCCCTGACTTTCACCATGAAAGCGTTGGAGTCCCTACTGAACCGGCTAAAAGCAAACACGGAGCACGGTCCCTTTGAAGATCGGTGCGTGCTTCCCACTACTGCACCTGCCCTTGGCTGTGCTCATTCTCTCTGGAACAAGAACTGCTACTTTCTAATTTGTGATGGGAGATGTCTTTTGGGGGGAAGATGCGACCCCTGAACTTAGCTTTGCTTGGACGAAAGCACTTTTATCATCTGTGCTCCATTGTTGCATTGCATTCAGCACGAGTGCCGTCAGCGTTGTTCTGGAGAGTAGCTCATGGGGAGTTGAAACGGGAGCAGGGGTGCAAGCTGGAACACGGGGGTGAAGTGTGCTCAGAGTTTGGACTCAGGTTCCCGCTCAGAGTTTAAGGGCCTGCACTCCTGCAGCTGTTCCTGGCAGCCCTGAGTCTGGAATCACAGGAATGCCCAGGAAAGCAGGCTTGGGTGGTTGTGACCCCCTGTTCGCAGACCATGCACTGAACAGATCCTGGCCTTCACCAAAGTCTCACCTGTGACGTGTCCTGCTGTTTCTGAGTGTGATCCCATGGTTTCTCCTGGTTTGCCATAAAGCAGGTGTAATTTGTCATGGTTATTTTCAGGCACTAGGGAAGCAAGTTGCTTGCATCAGGCACCACATCCAGCTGAGCAGACTTCGGGAAAACCATTCAGCGGACTTCAAGAGAGAGGAATCAAATGGCTTGGCTTTAAAACCCTTACCTGGAGCAGGTAAGTTACTGCTGGAACTCACATGTCAAAGCAGAAACATCCTTCCTCAGACCTGGGAGACACAGCCTGTTCCTCTTTAAATCTGCGCTGTGCTGCAGTGCACTGCATTGTTGCCATGGCAGAAATCTCCCCATAGTAATAACCTCTTTCAGAGAAGGTTAAAAAGAGACAGTGCACATGCTCAGAAATGCTGCACTTGTTCTGTTAGCAGTTTGCAGCGGCCATTTCAAAGAGACCGTCACAAAGACGAGAGGGAGATCAGGTACTGATTTTTTTTCCTTTGTTAGAGGGGGTGAATTTTCTCTTTCACAGAAGTCCATGCACAGATCTGTCTCCATTCCCAGTTGCGCTGCAGAGAGAGACCACCCTTGAAGCTTGTCATGATTATTCCTCGCAGATAGCAAATTCCCACGGAATAACTAAGAGGCAGTAAGTAGTTAGATGTGGCCTAAGGTGATGGCTGCACTTGGGGAGAAATTATTTTGCAACAGGGCTCACATACGAAGCTGAACTGGTGCTGGGGTGGGTGATATGTAAGGTACCCTGAAAAAGTTTAACAGCATATCTGCTTTGTGTTGTTGAACCTTTCCAGCACTCATAGTCAGCTATGCGAATATCCTCTGCTCCTACTGACCAGGAGGTTTCTGCTTTACATACTTTCAAAGGGGGCTGGTATTATCCTAATTTACTGTTACTTGGAGGCACTCTGCTGCATCCTGTTTCAAAGCCTGGTGTCTTTGATTGTACTTGCTTTGATTGCAGATCACCATTAATTAAAACAAATAACCCAAGCCACTTCTTATTATTTTAATCCCTTTATTTTAAGGATTGCAGAAGTAAGAAAAAAGATCACATCAGATGACTTCTAAACAGTGGAAGGGATGGGAAGCCCAGTTCTGAGGTTATAGGAATTGCATTACCAGATCTATTTTTTGATGTGGGCCCAAATATGCCTGAGACTATGTACATGTGTGTCTCTTGCTTCTGAACCATCCCCTACTCTGATGTTTAGTTTGAGGTGCACGGGAAGGGGATGTGTGTAATGCTGCTCCTTTCCTGGATGAATTGCTGGTTTGCACGTGCTGCAAGTGTTCATGAAGAATTTGCGGCTTCACATTACCTGTGTCTGAAACAGTGGATTGCATGTACCAAGCTTGTTCCATCCTGTGGTTGTGACAACATGGGGAAAAACTCTTCCTTTCCTGCCTCCCTCTATTGCCCTTTCAAATGTGAAATACAAGCTGGTTTGGGGAGTGCTGTGCTCTTGCACTCAGCACATGCAGATTTGATGTTCTTACGCAACATCTTTTGCTTTTGTACCGACTTAAAAATCAGGAAGAAACAGAATGTTATCCTGATTTCCTCGGTTCAGCTAAAGAGAATTTTCATGTGTTTCTACAACTTAACCTTATCTGATTCTTTCTTTCCTCCATTTGAATGTACAGGAATGGAAGGTAAACTTGGCTGAACTAAGGACCACCCTAGCAGTTTGTCAGAATCCTTGAAGCTTGAACTGAAACCTGTAATAGACAGTTGCAGTGTGAGCCATTCCAAGTTTCCCATATTGCCTCTTGATCTGAACAGTTTACCTGCTGGATCAAGAAAATTCTTCATTTGAAACCTGTGTGCTTGTCAAAAATTTTGCCTCTGTGTGAAGGGGAAGTGTTGCTGGACCAGACTGTACCTATCTTCAAGGCATGGTGTGGCCTGGCTGTGATGTTCAGGAACAAATGGATGGCTGCAAATAAAGGTCTGAAACCCAGATTGGGAGGGGAAACAGAAGGTCAAAGAGTTTTGATGCATTTACTGTTAGAAATTCTACCTATGAATTTGTGGAGGTTTAACAAGAGTGTTTTCTTTCAGCTACTTTCATAAAGGAGTTTATGATCAGTGTGGTGCATAGTTAACAATAATGGTTAGCTTTAGTTACTATACTTGTGAAAAGACAGTGCATCAGTAAAGCAAGAGAGTGGGTAAAAACTCCTTTTCCAGGTTCAGGTCTGTTTCAGCCAGCTCCATAATCCCTGCTGTTTGGATCTTGAAGCCTAACAGTGAAACGTCTGTCCAGATTCATGTGCTGGTCTGGGAATGTCTAGAAAAAAGAAAGATTGGAATCACAGAGCAGGCAAAGTTGCTGGCATCCTGGCTTGCAAATGAAACCAAGAACTGTGTAGGGACTTCTGATCTTCATGTCTAGGGATGTTCTCTCCCAGTTGGGTTTTACGTGCACTGCGGGAGAAGTACAGAGAACTTCTGTCCATGTTCTAGATCTTATGATACATTTTTTTTCTTTCAGAGGAAGACTGCTAATGCTTTAGCCATCAGCAACATTAAATTCTTCATAGCAAACCCCTTGTATCTGTGATGTTCCTCACTAACCTGTTTTATCTCTTGATAAACAGAGAAGCACCCATTCCCAAGATGCTGGCACCCTGCCTGCTGAGAAGAGTGATCCTTACAGTTCCTTTATTTTTTGTGATTGCACTGCTTCTCGCAGAGCCGGTTAGATCTGATCAGGAAGCGGGAACAGCCATACCAGCTGAAAGTAAGTACCACCCTACAGTCCTCTCATGCAGCTTGTACTGTAGTTTTAATGTTGCAGGACTTCATATCACTGAAGCTTGTCCTATTCTGGATGTCTTGCTTATGATGTTTTAAAATCACAACTTTATAGCATACCAATGCTGTTTTTCTCCTGCGTCCAAGGCTCACCACTCTCTTTACCCTGATCTCCTGCCTGTTGCTGTCTCGCTTGTACCTGAAATCTGTCACTGTTCTGTACCTTTTCTTTTGAACAGCCCTTTCATTGTCTTAGCCCTTTCTATACCAGGAATCGCCCTCTTTGCTTTTCAGAGACACAGACGAGACTAGCTTTTTTTAGCTGACATTGAATGTTCATTACATCTTTCATTCCTGGTAATGTCTACTATATTAAAGTCAGTTGTTTTTATTTTAGAAAAATCACAATGAAGGTGTCAAGAAAGCACACTCGACAGTCTTGCAGCCTTCAACCACCTAATTCTCCTTTGCTGATCTGTGATGGGTTTAATTTACATCATAAACATAATGGCAGGACCTTGCATTGAGTTGTTGATGTGGAAAACGCTGTCCTCTCCTTACGTCTGGTGCATATATAATAACACAAAGGTTGGGTGGTGGTACAGTAATAAAAGAGGAGGTCTGTAATACTGGCCAATGTTTATTTTTTTATCTCTTTTGGGTTTTTTTACTAGCCATTTAAAGAATTTGGCAGACTTCTCCAGCAGACAGGGTTTCTGTCTGCTGGTTAGCACACAGATCGTGAGCTGGAAGCTCATACTCCAGCTTACCCGAGACCTGTAGTCATCAGTCAAATATCAAGTGGTTGCAAAATAGGCTGACAGACACAGCCAGGTTTTCCAACATCACTCTAGGTTTCATCCTTTCTTCCTTACCAGACCTCAAAGAGCAAACTAAACCTGCGCTCAGAATTTCTCACTTGCGCAATATTTCCTATGAAGTTGTCAGAGGCACAGGCACTGAGAATCAAAAAAGAGCATATGTAGAGCTTGATGACTCGAAGACATTTCATCACGCCTATATTTGTTCTGTGTCAGCACTGCTATCTGTTAGGGCACAGCTTTGTGTTACATGATGATCAAGGCAAAGCAAGCCTTGGGACCTTCAGTCTGGATACCTAGATATGGGAATACTATCTTAGACACTGCAGTTAGTCCAGAATGCAGCAGTTCTGCTTATCAGCAGTGCCCACGAATGATAGGGCATTGTTTATCTGCTGCTTACTTCACTAGCTTTGGTCAAAGCTGTATCATATTAAAAGTTAGAGGCGAAGTGATCTGTCTTTGTGATAATGCAGTCAATTTTATTCTATTAGCTTTCTCTTTAGACCTGAAGTTTGTGAGATTTAGAGACAATATTCTCCCGGGAACAGGTTCATGGTCTCAGAGGTAATTTCTGAAATGTCTGAAAAATCTGAAGATGAGTTTGAAAATTTTTAATGCAAATTAGTTGAAATAATTCTTTTGTCATTGAGAGACTGGGTGGACCATCATAAAGGACCATTTACACTAACCTGGATTGTTCAAGAGTACGTACATTAACGCTCACTCTGTGGACTCTTTTCTGTAGCTCTTCCTCATACTTATAATCACTGTTTATCCCTTCTTAATACTTCATGCCATATAGTCATGATTCTCTACTAAATACTCTCCTAGGTCGTCCCTGTGTTGATTGCCATGCATTTGAGTTCATGCAGAGGGCTCTGCAGGATCTAAAGAAGACAGCATATAATCTAGACACACGGGTAAGGAAACATTCAATTTCCTTTTTTTTTTTTTTAATATGGAAGAAAATGCTGTAAAGGTAGATAAAGTGGGTGGATTTTGCGCAAAATAGTCAACTGTACTGTCCTATCTGCAGAAGTAAAGCTGGTTAATTGCATTTCACCTTTCTATGCAATGATCTATGGAATTCTTCTGCCTTGGGGTATCAGGGAAGCTAGGAAGCTTAGGAAAGCGCGAACTGACAGTCCTCAACCCTCTGTTCATCTCTTGCTACTGTTCTCATTCCAAATGCTGAGCGCACATCTTTGTTTTGATGTTAGGGGAAGTAAGGTGAAAGCATCATTTATATTTGTTGCACAAAAGGAGAGAGCTAGCTCGTACAAAAAGCCTGCTAAAATAAAATGCTCACCTGCCCATGCTCTTACCCCTGGGGAGAGGCTAAGGGAGGAAACACCATCTTGTAGATACTTTTTACATGCTTCTGATTCCATAGTGATGAAAAATGCCACAAAGTAGAACAGTCTCAGGAAGGAAGCTTGTTTGGCTTGGAGTCACTGTGAAGAATTTGCCGAGGTTGGTGTCTTCCTTCTGTGAGGGGAGTTGAATCTGTCTCTTGCTACTGCAACCTGCAGTCTGTGACTAGCTGTATCCCAGCTGCTCTCAGATAGCAGTGTCTCAGGAGGGTGGCTTTTTCCCCACCTCCTGTGTACTCTTTAGCTGAAGTGCTATAGCTACACTCTTGCACAGATTTTTCAACAGAAAACACTCAGACTTTTTTGCTATTCTAATCTGTGGTTAAGGCTGTTCACAGTTCAAAGCCTGCAAACAGGGCGTCTTTGAAGAACAGTTTGAGGTAACTCTGACCAGGGTCCATGATGTTTAGGTTAAAATGCAGGTGCAGGAATGAAGATCCCTTGAATTGTGACATACTACATAAAAGCAAACAAACATTCCAGCAGAACCAGATTGGTATGTAGCACATTTACAGTTAAACAAAGTCTGTTCGATAATTACAGGTCAAATGTATTTTAGGCTCCTTCATGATGAAATCTTGTTAATGAATACATGTGCCGAGCCCTGTATACAGCCCAAACAAGATGTTCAGAGCATACAGCAAACTGGTTCTAGCACACCTTTTCCTTTTTTTACAAACCTTTGAACTTTTCATCAGAATTTCTGAATCTTGATTCAAAAATATCTCGACTAGTAAAATCTTCTCGGGCTGTCTGGCTATGGCAGTGACCTTTATGACACCTACAGCTTGCAGACCAACAGAGAAGCTTAATACAGATATCCAAAGCAGGAGTAGCAATAAGAGCTCCAAAGGTAGCAACTGTTTTTTAATACTTTTTAAAAAATAAAATTAAAAGACAGCCAAGGAGAAGTGAGGATACAAAAAAAGATATGGTTGAGAGGAATGTCCTGTTATTGACTTTGACAGCTGTAGATTTGACGGCAAGCCTGAAAATGTGGCCTCATGATATATTCTCCCCCAAACAAAGCTATTGTTTCTGTATCACTTTAAAATCTAAATAGTTTAACCCATATTGGGATCCTTCAGTGCCTCTGGACCAGGAGAGGCCTATTCCAGTCATTAAGCTAGGAACTCTGCCTACATCTTCAGAAGACATGGAAATATTTAATAGCTGAGGACTTGGTGGAACTGCCTTCTACAGTGTTTCAATTCTTAGTTTTATTTTTCAGCTGTGGCCCAATTTGATGCAAACTGGGAGTTTTAAGATGATTCCTTTCAGTCACATGTATATTTTATATTTGACTATTTTAATCTGTTTTGCTGCTTAGTGGGGCAAATGTTTCTGTCCCTGAAAATACAATTTCCTTTGTGAATATTCCCACTGGAGACACTAATTTCCTTGAAAAACTCTCTTTCATTTGCAGGCAAGATTTTTAGATGATGACTAAGCAGCTCCTAACTGTGTTGGAGGGGGAGGGATTCCCAAAAGCTTAGAGAGGAAATTCCCATTTAATTCCTCCTGCAAATCTAGCCCTGCAGTTTTGTGCTGGGGAAACCATACAGTTTTATTGCACCACTCAGGAGTTTTCACACTTAATTTGGCCCTGTGTTGATCTGCATGGTGTCTTACAAAGCAAACTGACTTTAGGTAGGTCAAATAATCTTTTGTGGGGGGCATAGTCTATAACTCCTTCCTTTTACAAGACTAGACATGCTTGTAACCTACAGTGATGTGATGATCACTTACTGATTGACAGGCTGGCTGCATTTTACTCATGCTGTAAGAGAAGGGTCACAGACCACCTCCGAAAAGCTGGCTACTAACCCCACACATACCAGATCTGTTTGCCCCCCTGCATACTGTTTGCCATCCTTTTGTTGCTTCTGGGCCCTTGGAGCAGGCTGCAGGCTGGATTAGTTTTTTTAACAGCCGTAACCAGCTCTGGGCAATCTTTTCTGGGGATATCTGTGATTCACCGCTCAGCCAAAGCCCAGTATATGGCAGGTGCAGCTCTGATCATGAACTAGGGAGAGGGTTCTTGTACTGCCAGGAGGGAGCTGCTGCCATCAAAACCGTTCAGCCAGTTCACTGCCAGCTCTCTAGTGCATCTAAAAGCTGCTCAAGACAGAGGCCAGCAGGGAGCAAGCCGTAAAACAAATCCTGTAAGACAAATGCAGTCCATGGGCTATACAGTTCACTGTAAGTCTGCACTATAGACACTTATTTTCAAAATTCCAACACATTTTTTCAGAGTTAACCAGTGGACATTGCTTTACAACTTTAAAGAGCTCAGGAACTGCATTTTTAGCTGGAATTTATGAGCTTTTTTGTAGGTTCAGAATCTGGACCCTGCCCTGTCTGGTTTTTTTGGTGGTTTGATTTTTTTATTGAAATGTGCTTTAACCCACCAGGGGATAATAACAAATCTCTGTGCAAATGGTTTTGTGATCATGCTCACAAAACAGTCATCAAAGCTGTAGTTAGTGCCATTCATTTTGTTCTTTATTCCTTTCTAAACTGTCAGTAGTTATTTGGAATTTTCAAAGCACATTGAATTAGATGTGCCCATGAAAGTGAAAACAAAGGCTTGAAAATGTTATTAAAGATATATTAGATGGTAAGCAGCCTTGAGGCTTAGCTCCGAAGCTGTTGGCATGCTGTCAACCTCCCTTATTCAAACCATTGCAGATGATGTCAAGGAGATGGTTAGAAGGCGATGATTGAGTGTCTTTAAGGTGATTATCTAAGTCTGATCAGATCTTTCCAGTTTTGCAGGGTAGCTGAAACAATCAAAAGCGATGCGTGATTTGTTATAGAACCACAGGGCTGTGTCTGGTGATTTATCATCTGGGATAAAAACCTGACCAACAGATAGGTTTTCCTGTACTAAGAAGGCAGGTGGTAAGCAGGATGCTTCAGCCCAGTTCTGCTCTAAGTGCCTTCAGCTGATGTGGGTCAGTGGATCACCAGCTTTTAAAACACAGTCTTTAATCACATGGCAATTCCACCTAATAAGAAAATCACAAAACAGGCAGATTAAGGAGGGATTTCACTGGCATTTAGAGCCGGTAGTCTTCATAATGCCCTTTTTTTGTCTAGCTGGTTATGCCAGTGGGGATTCATTTGGTGAGTGGACTTCCCACAGCTAGAGTGTCCCATGATAACAAGGAGGAAGTCCTCTTTTGGATCAGACTGATTCTCAGATACAGCTTGAGCTCAGGACAGACAAAATGACATGAAGATATGATGTTTATGTCAAACAGCTCTGTGCTCTGTCATGCTTCTACTGAAGCCACAAGTGCTCCAAACAGCCAGGAAAACCAAAGAGTGTGTGTGCTAGAGAGGAAGGATTCCCAAATTTCTCTTATGGAGTTATGGAGGCCTGCTGTCACTTCCCTGGTCCTCAGTCACTTCTTGCATGAGGTAGGTTGAGAGGATGCAGGCCTTTCTGATCATACCCAGCTCCAGCTCTGAGAAGTTCCCAATCTGCTCTTGCTGCTCCAGAAAATCCCTGTGGGCAGCAATGATCTGATATTGATGAACCCCAGTTCAACTGGGGGACCTCTGCTTTCACCACTTTGCGACCCTAAAGAAGCCAGCAATCTCATCACACATTTGAACTGTGATGGCTGTATGCCAGCTCAGAACCTATCATCTACTTTGGGCTCCAACAGTGTATTAACGGTAACAACAGTGAAGCAGGAGAAGTTAAAACAGAAGTAAATTTCTTCACTGAGAGGGTGTTCGGTCACTGGAACAGGCTTCCCTGGGAAGTGGTCAGAGCCTGTCAGAGTTCAAGGAGCATCTGGATGATGCTTTTAGTCATATGGTTTAGTTTTAGGTAGGTCTGCGAGGAGCAGGGAGTTGGATTTGATGATCCTTATGGGTCCCTTCCAACTTGAGATATTCTGTCATTAAATTATGCCTCACTTTCTCTGTATAACTTTCAAAGTTGAGTCCAGGCTGTAGTACTCTAAATTTAATTTTTTGAGTATGTTTTTAAGTAAAAAGAAAATTTCTGACAGGTTTTGGGGTTTTTTTTAAGCCTCCCATGAACTTGAGAGCTTATGCTCCAGTTTGTGCAGTTGAAGTAAGATTGTAAGAAAGACAAATAACAAAAATACAGCACCCAGAAGTATACTGAATGTACTAACGTGAAAAACATGAATGTGTACTGCAGTGAATTTCTCCATGTCATAGGAAGTATTGCCATGTTGGCATGCCAGTTAATCACACAAAAGCTAAATTATTTTTCAGAGCAGTAAGGAAAAACTCTGATTATTACCTTGAGCCTCATCTTATACAACCAATTCCAAATCTTAGAACAAAAGTAAAATGCACTTTTCTTTGGGAGCTAATTAATTTTATAGTGCTGATGCTTGTTTTTTGATGTTGCTTTTGTTCCCCCCTCTTATAGACAGAAACTCTGCTTCTTCAGGTGGAAAAGAGAAATCTATGCGACTGTGTAACTGCAAATCTGCTGAACTGAATCCTGGAGGCCTGCTAAGGAGTGTCACCTGTTCAGCAGTTTTTAAAAGGCAGCTGTATAAAATACAGCTTTACGGAGTTCATGTTGCAAGCATGTATGCCCCAATGTACTGAGAAAATTGGGGGGTTGTACCTTATGTATATGTCTGTTCTATTTTTTGTTTGTTTGTTTGTTTTTTAATAGTACCCTCTTGTCATATCACTGGGTTGCCAGTAAGGGCTCAGTTCCGTACATCTGTTACTTGGTATCAAAGTGGGGGAAAAATTTACCTGCTTTGATTTTTAAATCAGAGTTGGCCAAGTGTAACCCACAAGATAAATATGGCCAGCAGTGGTCTAGAGACACTTGCAGCTGTTTTTTGTCTCTAATATGAGCATATCTGTGTGGCAACTTGCCCAGTTATATTGAGACAGGGAATTGTGGTCTCTGTAGGCTTTGACTGTGTATTAAAGATGATGGAAGTCCTTTCTGTTTACTGTCTGCACTGTGGCCACATTCAGGCATGTTGTAGTTTTGTCAGCTGTAATGAGGTGTGTGTCATGAGGAGGTATAGGTGTGCTGTACTTGGACCAAAACAGTTTATATCTTAATGCTGAGTTTTCTGGTATCCTGCACGAGTACTGCTTCTTTAATTAAAACCTTTAGTTTCTTCCCCTCCTTCCCTGGACACTCCACTCTTAGCCCACTGTATCTCTAGGTAGATTTATCTTAGCAGGTCAAATGGGTAGAGTGAAAAAAGGAGAGTAGGGCATGACTAGGCAGCCTTGCCCATTCTGGCTGCACCAAATGCAACCACCAGCAACTGCCCAGCATCACACTGAAGGAAAGTTACCAGCTCTGTGCAGTGCCAAGAAGTTTCTTCGTGGGAGTGTTCCTTATTATGTTTAAGGTGAAACACTTAGGTCACACGTAGTTGGTCCATTCTGTGATGGATTGAACGCTTAACATTTTGGTCTTTCCTTGTAGTTGCCTTTGAAAGCTGCTCTTTTTGTTTCAGGCATGAAGAAAGACTTGTGCACCTGCAAGCTGAGGTGATTTTTGTCCTCAACTCTACCACTTTATTCTAAGATACGTGTCCACCCACAAGTCTGAATTAGGCTGAGCAGTTTGAGCAGATGCTCTGAGTTTGTTTGATGTGGTTTAGAGCAGTCTCAAACCACTCCAACAGTGGGGCTGTGGGTTGATAACCTGACTTGGGGAGTGGATGAGAGGTGGACATCTGAAGGCCAATACCTCTTCAGCTAAATTTGGAAGGAGGTGCCTGCCTGTGGCCTTACTTCTCTAATTAAACTGGTGGGACTTTGCTGGAAGTGGATGAGAGGTGAAACACAACTACTGCCCTGCCAGTGCAGCTGTAGATATGGTAACAAACAGCTGTGGGAGTAGAGGAACACAACAGACTGCCTCAGTGGTTTGCCAAACCTGTCCAGGGCTTGGAAAACCAATTCCTGCACACTGAGAAGTGCAGCATGCCCTTCTGCATGGGGCCATGGACACAGGCCAGCAGAGAAGCTCTGTGTGAATTGAAGAGGGGATTCTGCTGTTATTTTTTCAAATTCCCTTAAGCAGCGCCTGTGCTGTGTGTTTTTCATGAAGTCTGTTCACCCTGCATGGGACCACAGGTCTTTCACTCATACATGGCACAGCATTTTCTGGACTGCTTGAAGCCAGGCCTCCTTTGAAGGGCTTCCAGCTGATCCTGGCTGTAGCAGAATGGCTTCTCAAAGCTTCTTGGCCTTTGCTGCAGCTGGGTCTTCCCAATCTTGTTCTAACTTTTCTCTGGACCTGCCTTGGCTCTCCTGTACAGGTAACCTCCGTTCCCCCTGCTAGTCTGGCATTGCCCTCTCTCTAGGCTCAGGGATATCTCAGTGAACCCCTGGCCCCCTGTCCTAATGATTCTGCATGTAGTCACTGCAAGTGTGGGTGGTGGGGCTGATGCTTCTCAGGTCAGCCATCCCTTTAGATCCTACTGGCAGCACTGCGGGAGCAATGGGTGGCACTCCAATTTACCGTGGAGTGAGTGCACATGTTGCAGAGCAACACTGATATCTCATTCCCTGTCCAGTGAAGACGTTGTGAGGACGGGCTCTTCTCACCTGGGAAGCCAGCATTCCCACTGCAGAACTTGGAGGAAGTCTCAGAACAGTTCAGGTGGTGAAAACTCTGCTCCCAAAGCTGAGTTAATTTGTGGACTGTCCACCAGGATTGTGTAAAATCACTAACTTGTTACACATGTGGACAGGAACCCAGCTGTGGTCAGCTGCTGGTTTTGCACATGTTCTGGCACAACTGGAAACACCTGTAGATCTTGATGAATTTTTCCCTTGTTGTCTGCACAGGCACCAGGTTGAGCAAAAGAAAATCTGACTATGTGGAAATATTTTCCTTCAGTCATTCTGCTACACCACTACCTTCTGATTCCCATCACCAGAACTGGGGTAGTGAGACACAGGGCATAGTAGCTGTTGCCCCAAGAGAAAGCAGCTAGGAGCAAGGTAGGTGGAGAGAGGGGAATAACTTTCTCATTGGCTTCCTGAGAATCTGAAAAATTAAAGATTTCTTTCAGTCTGCAGAAGATCCATTAGAATGAGGAATTTCATAGTGGAAATTGCTATGTGCTCCTTTAAAGCTCACCTTACATGTTTTGTTTTAGTTGAATGACTGTTCTGTATTACCTCTTGTTCAAAACCACCAAAATAGCAGGAGAGCAGAAGACAGCGAATATGCCACCAGTTCTAAAAAAGCATTGGCAGGGAGGTCTAGGAATTGCACCCAGCAACCAGAATATCTGTTCTGGGCAAGAGAACAGAAACTTTTGAAGGATTTGAATATGTAAATTCAGGTTTAATATGACACGGTGACAAGAGTCAAGGCCATTTTTACAGAGCAAAAGTATACAGCAAAACCAGATAAACTGCTGACAAAAGCAGCTAGGATAATCCAAAGGAATGTACAGACTAGGAGTCTGCAGTCTAGACAAGAAAGGATGGAAGAAAGAGATGGTGGAAGTTTATGAAACCACGAGTGACCAGAGAATGACTGTTTGCTGTTCCTTCCCAAACGAGAAGTGTGGTGCACTGAATGAAACCAGCTGGAGGCAGGGTCAGAGCAAATAGGAGGATGATAATCTTGGCCTACTGCATGTTTCAGTTGCAAAGTCCTCGTTGCGCAATGTTGCCGGTGCGACAAATTTACGTGGGTTTAAAAAGCAGCTGTCCAGACTCATGCCTGAAAATCCTATTGCAAACTGCTAAATATGAAAACACCAACTTTGATTCAGGAGGTCCCTGAACCACAGGTTGTTGCAGGGTAACTGTGTTGTAGGAAGACATTGTAGTTGACCTGGTTTTATATTTTTCCCTATGCATTACTTAATGGTCAGTGCCAAGGGTGAGATACTGGCCTCAGAAGGACTTCTGGTGTGATCTGGTGTGGTTTTTCTTGTGTGTGGAAATGAGCCTCTTCCCAAAGCTGTAAAGCACACCTCCGTGTGCTCCAGAGAGCCACTCCTTTTTATCCCTTAGAAACAAACACTTTTAGAAAGTCTTGAAGTTCTGGGTTTCCCCATTGCCCGAGGACAGGGCACCATTAAGTAGGCTGGTGGCCCTGCTTCTGCAGCCCAGTACACTGCAGAGACCACTCCAAAGGGAGGAGCAAAGGCTCCTTTTTGAATGGAAAGAAATAGTACTGCAAAACATTGGCGTAGCTAGAAGAAGCTATATAATTACTCTGATATTAGCGTCTTCTACACAGTGTACAAGCCCAGTCCTGTCTAGCTTTCACTCCTTGCCCTATGGCCTTTCCTCTGTTTCTGTCTTGGCTTTTTGCTCAAGCCGCTGTCCTAGCTGCCCTTTGTGCTGACCGTGGGATGTGCAGATCACCTCTCCTGTGCCATAAAAAAATCTTGCAACAATGTACTTGTGAATAGCAAACACTTGTGCATGTGCAAAATGGCTGAAAGCAGTGGTGTGTTGCTGTGGCCATGCTGCTGAGCTGGGAAATCTCTTTCAAACTTATGGTCCTATGTCTCTGATGGCTCTGGCACTGTTTTGCCTCGTCCCTCTTCACCTACACATGCAGTATTTTCTCTGCCCTCTGAAAGCCTGATGTTTTTAACACGAAAAATGGAAAACGTTAGTACAAACAGGCTTTCGCTTCCCATCATACTTAAAGCTGCTGCTGTGCCTTCTATAAGAAGTGCATTCTTTCTCCTCAAAATGCAAAGGTCCCTGTTAAATCCAGACTGCTGTTTCGTATGTATTTGATAGGACCATCAGAACATGCATGCATCCTTCTTACTGTACACCTTGTCCTGATTTATTCCCTGTACTACCTTATGTGGTTGTCTCTTCCTTTGTGACTGCACTGAAAACTGTCTTGGGCAAAGAAGTTGTCATGTCAATAGCACTGGAAGGTGTCCATCACGCCTTCAGGTGTCGTGAACTTGTTAAATAAAAATCACAGTGTAAAATATGCCGGCCAGTTGCTCTAGTTTCAAGCACGGTATTTGTTATTATGCAGAAGTTTGCAGTTTCAAGCACAGTATTTGTTAATATGCAGAAGTTTGCAGTTTAATCGCCGTGTAGATATTCCTTGGCCTTCTAGCTCCAGCTTGCTGTTCCGACTGTAACTTTGTAGAGATGAGGGCTGACAGAGATGGTATTTTCAAGGCATCTAAGCTCCTGAATTTTAAAAAGTGGCCTAAAACATAAGAAAAAGAGTTCCAGGCATGGGTGCCATGAGAAAGGAAATGCAAATATCTGCATGTATTCTATTTCTTATGTTGGTCTGCCTACGCTGTTCTTTCCTGATAGTCAAGGCTGTCATCATTTGGTTTCTGCACTTGCTGAAAACCCACTAATGCATCAGCTCGTCTTCATTAATCTTGAGCACCTTTTGCTGTTTAAATCCAAGTAAGTGACACTGCACTTTTCTGGTCATTTAAGTGACAAAACTATAGCTTGTTCTCTTTGTCAGTAGAGACTGAAAATGGAACAGGACTGGCAACTCTCTCGTTATTCTTTATATAGCTTCACTCTGAGAGTCCAAAGCAACTGGAAAGACTGCTGACTGGTGATGAGAGTTAGACCATTCCATAGGGTAAGCAGGATGCAGGGTTCAAGGGAGGTTGGTGTTCAAGTTCTTGTTATGGGGTGGGGGGATCTGAGTATTCTCTTTGTGTGCATTAACAGTTGCGCTTAAATGTTCCTGCTCAGGCAAACAGAATGGCATATATAATTGAGCTACATATAATAGTTAGATGTTTTCTAAGCATCGATGCGTGTTTCTTTTTTTTTGAGATTAGAACTTTATTTTTACCCTATACCTATATTTTATTTCTAAACTACACATAAACTCCATAAAATATTTGGGATATAAAAGCCAGTAGGTACCACTGACAGACAAATGAAGGAATCACATCACTGGGATTATTTTTGCTCTGTGAAGTGTCAGTTGTTGCATTACAGTGGTTAGGCTCTTGTGTTAATTGTTAGAGAAAGTAGAGACAAAACACAGCTTCTATTTAAGTGCAAAGAATGTTTATTGCATGACATTTTGATGTACATAAGGATATTTATCTAAGGAGCTTTTCTGCCAAACAGAACGTGTAGGAGCTTGTCTGTAGAACAGAATTGAGTATAGTCCAAACTAATGGGTAGATCTGCTAACATAAAGTATATTTTAATGTCAAATCTGAACTAACATTTGAGCAACCAATGTTCCTTTAGGCAAACAATATTGACAAAATCTGTCATTTTGTGTGGCTTCTGCACTGAGCTTGATGAAACTTTGCATTTTCCTTTGCATAAATACCAACAAACTTGCAAGTTCCCAGTGATGCCAGGTTTAATGAGGTTATATCTTTTCAACTCTCAGTCACAACCTAAAAAGGTGACCGTGGTTTCACTTGGAAACCTTTCGGTTTAATATAGGGGCTGGGGAGAGGCAGAAGCTTTGGGACCAAAATCAAAGTTACCAGCATTTGTGAATGCTTATAGTCAAAGCTTTCATTGGAGGCTGTCTTTAGTGCTAGAAGTTGGCTTTCAAAGCTCTGGGCGTTGTGGGTGATTTCTCTTCCCCAGTTAAACGGCAGAACTTCAGCCATGCAGTAAATTTGATGCACGTGATTTCTTGCCTGAACAGCTCTTGCATTTGTCCTGGACTATATCTACTGTAATAAAGCATCCAACTTGTGAAAAGTATCTGGTTTCAGCCAACAGCACTGAATATAACTAATGCACAACTCAGTCTTGCATTGAAGTGGGAACTGAACAACATTTAAATGCCTTTTGACAGCTGGTATATTGCACATTTAAAGTATAGTTTGTTTTACATACCATGTAAAATCAAACTCTATTTTACCCACGGAAGGTTGAAGCAGGTCCTAGAAGTCAATTGCATCTCTAAAATAACATGAGATCTCCCCACCTCCCCTTCTGTATGCAAACACAGGCTGTGCAGAGGAGAACTCCCTGTGCCTCTTGTCACTCTGGTTTTGGTAGCCACAGAAAGACGTGCCCAAACCCCAGAACTTGAAAAGAAAAAAAACAAGCTGATGTTCTTCCTGAGTATTAGGTGCTCTCAGAACTCATGAATTCGGAAGGGATTTTTACACAGAATTCTCTAGCAAATAAAAAATGATGTGCTCATATCTTCCTTGGCAGTAGCAAGGCAAATCAGCTTCACTGTCGGTGGTGTTCAGACTGAGTGTACACAAACAGTACACAACCATTGCCTAGTCTGTAAGTTTACCCCATGACCAGCACAGTGGTCAGTTGCTGGATTTCCAGCAGTCCAATGCAAACCTAAAATATAAAGTAGGAAAACTGGTGCTTTGCCAGTGGTTCTTACTTTTTCTTGGAACCAAAAGCCGGAACTGACCTTCATTTCGCAATAGCTGGACAGCAGCCCCTCCTGTGTAGCAGAAAGCATTCTGGGCTTTAAAAGGTGTTTAGAGGTGCTTGTCACGCTTGGCTTCAGTTGATTTTTGGAGAACTGGTTAAGTCTGGATGCTTTCCCACATCTTACACTGTGGTGAAAGAGGCCTCTTGGAGTTGACTAGTTCCTGCATTAGAGGATATCTTGGTGCTGAGTTTCTATCATACTCCCCACCTGCAGCCATATCACTGTTTTCAGTGTCAGGTGGACTTTATTGGGACAGCTGCAGTGTCTCAAAGCCTCATAGTCTGACCAAGGTTCAGCTTGTGGTTGGATTCTTGAAGGGTTTTCCAGGAAGCTCTAAGATGAGGAACTTGCCAAGCAATGATGCCAAGAACAAATTTGTCATTTCATGAGAGCGCCTTTTTTCCCCACTAAACCTCTGACTTAGTGCTTAAAGAAGATACTGAGCCATCAGGCAAAGGTGCATTGTTATCTCATGGCATGAGGGTCAAGATAAGTGTAGAGTGCTTCAATCTTCTGTCCTTCTCAGGGCCTGAATGGCTGTCAGAAAAAAAGACAATAAAATTTCTTCTGTTTATGGGCTGAAACATCTACAGTGCACCAGCTTCTCACCTCTCAATTAATTTGCAAGACTGGGAAATAATTATTTAAAGGAGGATTAAGAAGCTGTGAGCCCTGGCAGCTGCCCTGCAGCCGTATGTCTCTGAATTCATCAGTGACCCATCCCAACATGGGAGTGTCCTCTAGCCATCATACTTGCTTAGACCAGAAGAATATTGCCTTTGCCCTGATAACTGAGGAAAGAGAACTAGTCTGAATTTCAGATGCTGCACAGGGGCAATGCATTTCTCCTAGGGGTGTCTGTGTTTATGCTGGAATTACAACACAGTGAGCTGGGAAGTGACAGCCTGATGACAATGATTCTTGTAATGAGAAAATCATGAAAAGCAGGAAGGGAAAGGTATCCGTAAGAAACCACCCGGTCCGTCCCTTGTCTTTATTCAGGGCCAACTATCCCAATGCCATTCCCAAATGATGTCCGATTTATACTTACAGACTTAAATATCCCCCTGTCTTTCACAGGCAATCCGTCCCAGTGCCATCCCTACTATGAAAAAGTTTTCCAGGTGTTTTGGTGGTGCCTCCTTGAGACCATTTACATCTCTGGCTATTTCTGCTGCTGTTGGTGTCTCTGTTAGTTCCTAGTACTGCAGTGACCAAACCAGATGCACTGCTACAGCTCAGACCTTCTGCTGAAGGCAGCCTAAGCTCTGGCACTTTTTTTTTTAATATCCTAATATAATTGCATTTTTTTGGCAATGACACAATATTGTAGACTGATTTCAGCTTGTGACTCCCTAGCTCCACCACAGAAGTGCCACTTAACCTGCTGTTCCCCATTCTAAATATGAGCTGTTGATTATTCCTGATGAAGTGTAGCACCTTATTCTTATTATAAAATTTTATTCTGTTTTTAGACCCTTTTTTTCAACTTGTCTGTGTGATTTAGAATTCTAGTCCTCCCCCCCAGCATTGCTTATAACCTCCCAGACTGATGTTACATCTTAAATAACCACTTTGCTTATTCATTATCCAGCTGACTAATGAAATGCTGAATAACCCTTGACCAAAGTGAGTCTCCGCAGACCCCATGTGATACGTCTTTCCATGGTGACAGTGACCCATTGCTACCTTTCAAGCAGTGACCCAGCCAGTTTTGCTGGCCTCAGAGCAGTTTCCTTAGTGTTCTTCTGACAATGCTGTGTGGCACAACATCAGAGATCTTCCTGAAGTTGGTTAAATTTGGCTTTCCCAAATTTGGCAAGGCCTGTTGCCATGTTGCAGAAGGAAACTAAACTGGTTTGACTTGACTTTTGACAAATACCTCTTATTTGCAACTCCACTTCTTGTTTTTGGAATGCTTACAAACTCTTGATGGGATTATTGCTTCTAAAGCATTCTCAGGGATTGACTGTAAACTGGTTTGCGTGTCATTTTCCAGTTTCTCTTCCCCCTTTTCATGGTAGTCACTGCATTTACCCTTTTCCATGGGTGGTATAACTCACATCTTCCCTGAGCAATCAGCAATAATTGCTGATGGTGATTGCTGTAGTTTGTTCTTTAAGTATCCCAAGGTAGGTCTAGTGATAGCCCTGAGTAAAAAGACAGCTCTAGGCAGATTGAAACCCAGAAAACTGACCTGGCACGAACCGACAAGCATGTGTAACCAAAGCAAATTTCTGCTAGATGTTCTCACCTAAAACACGTTCACTGGTATTAGTTGTGTTAGCTTCCTGCTCACTAGTTCACCTTATTTTAGTTGGCAGATAAAACAGATGCTAAGCTCTGTATCACTTTCTAGGCATCAACTTTATTAACTTTCCCCTTCCTCTGAACAGAGAACAAACTCTTCACTTGTTTTTTGTCTTCCTTACTCCCTTTGTGTTTAAAGAATACATTCTTGCTATTCTTCATGTTTCTCACTATGTGCATCTGCTTTTGCTGCTTGGCCTTTCTGGGGTTGTGCCTGTATTCTCTTGCCACTCTGTCATTCCAGTAACAGTAACCAGACGCAGATTCTTCTGTCTCTGTGCTTTCTTCTGTTTGAGCTCAGCAAAGGGCTTATGGCCATGTTAGCAGGCAATGGTTTAACACTTCATATTAGACTGGGATTAACCACCCCTATCTTTGCCATGTGTACCCATGACTATAAATACTAATGGAGTTCTAAAATTAGAAGCTTCGCCTGCACCTTCCTTTTATGCACACATATTTAACTCAGGCCTGTAGTGTTAGTGATTTTAACTAAGTAGATACATTTTCTTCCTCCACTGCAAAGATGTTATCTTTCAATACCTGTAACATTCAGGCATCAAGAAGAGATTTTCTGAGTGAGCTACCAGATGTCTATCCTCACTAATCATCTTCCCAATAAATGCCTGAATGTTTCTGGTTATTTTGGAGGAAACTCTTCTTTTGTTAGCAAAAGATAATTAGAAAATGGATTCTCTGTAGAAAAAGAAAATTAAGTATAAATATTTCTGATAGCCCTCTGGGGTTCGCTATGGCTTTCTTCAGACAGCAAATGGACCCTATGAATCTCCTGAAATTTTCTAATCCTTCAAAGTAAATTTAGTACTTGTATCCCTTAGTCATAGTGACAGGCAATAGTGAATGTAACAACAAAGCCAGTCATGCAAGTGCTGTCATGCTTCTGTCTTCTTCAGCTTTGCTGGAAGTGATAGAACAACACAGATTTCTGGAACTTTTCCATGCAGACTGGTTCCTGTTCCCTGTGAATTGAGAACTGCATCTTGGACCACAGGGTTCTGTTAGCAAGAGGAGTTGGGAGCTTTTTTCATGCTTCTTAAAGACCGCGACATGCGACACAAAAACTGGCCTGACTCTGCAAGTGCAATGTCTGATTGCTTTATGTTGGCACCAAGCAAATTAAAAAAGGGTATTATTTTAAGCTTAGTAGTGTGTTGTAACCCAGAAATAACAACTTCCACCACAATAAACAGCGCATAGAGAGGGCACTACAGCAGATCCCCCCCACTGTCACAAGCGGGAGCAGGTTCAATGGTGTTGTACTGTCTGGATGGCAGCAGTCCAGTTCAGCAAGGACTCCTGTGGTGCTATCACAGTGTTGGGTCTGGATAGTGGGTGGCTGAGCAGTTAGAAACCAAGACAAAGCCAACCCATCCTCTCACAGAGAAGCTTTATTGGACGCATGTACAACTGCTAGGGTATATAGACCCTAATAAAAAGATATCACCAAACCATGTGTAGGCATCCTTGGAGTCTTGGCATCCTAGGAATGACATATTTCAGGACGTTCATCTTCTCTTTACCATATTTTCCCAAGTTCTCTGCTCTGATTCCCTTCTATACTTTCTGCAGTTGTTTAAGATAGGTAACACCTCACTTACTTCTGTGGTTGCCCTTCCTCCCTGAGACATCAAATTCCTTTCCTTACATTGTGGGTTGTACTGTTTAGAAAAGACCTACTGAAAAGACCAAGCAATTATGAAAAATATTTTACAAAATAGTTACAATTTTAGAAAATACTATATTGATACCTTGAAAAAATGTTAGAACATCAGACTTCAGAGCTTGGATTAGGAGTCTTGGCTTCTCATAAAGTCAGTGGAGCCATTTTGATGCAAGTGTGTGCCTTGACTCACCTTATGAAGACGCCATTGACCAAGACCTTCATTTGGACCTTCCACGCAAGGGAAGCTGAGTTTCAGTTGCACTTTGGGCTAAAAGTTTGCTCAGTGTGTCATTCTTGTAGGAATTGTGCCCACGGCTCTGGGCTGCCCCCCTGCAAAGTCCTCTCTTGCATGCACGGGGCAATTCCACTTTGCCAGAAAATGGTCAAGAGCCCGGATTCCTTTGTGCTGGCTTTTAAACTAACTTGGTCCAAAAGCATAAACATTGAAATGAGGGATGTGAGAGCTAGTTCTGAGGAAGCCACAGGGACAGGTAAAACAGAAGCAGAGTACGTTGCTGGTGACAGTCCCTAGGGCTGAAGAAAGCCAGGGATAAATTGTGTCTCAGCCTGGGAAGGCTGATCCCCCCACAGCCTGGCAAGTTAGCTGTTCTGTGCAGACCAAGAGGGCTGGAGCCTGTTCCCCGGTGAGAGGAGGTGGAGCATTCTCCCCTGAGAGAAGAACAAGGCCATGCATTGAACAGATAGGTCGTAAGATAGGTCTTTAACCACACTGTGGGGCAAACAGATGTTGAGAGCCTCTCCCTCTCTTTTCAAAAAGGTGTCACCTCCACTTTCTGAGTGCTTGATTTCAGCCAGGTCCTTATGGAGATCCCCTACCCAGGAGGGCTCATGCTTAAGCTTTGTCAGGACACAGCCTATTAGCAAAATCCCAGATCAAGACTTGAGCCTGAAGTGAGCATCCTTAAACTTCTGCAGTCCGTAGGTTTTGGCTGGGCCGTTACCATGATTACCTACTGCAATGCTGTGCAGGATGCATATTCCTCGCTGGCTCATGTGCCAACGTTGCTGTTGTCCGCAAGGCTTCATCTTCAGATCAGTTAAACGAAGCCCGTGATGGAGTCTGCCCCAGAGCCCAGGGTGCCATCAACAGGCCCTGGATCTTTATTTTTCTGTGTAAACTTCTGACTTTTCATCTCATTTGAAACCTCCCAGGACAAAATCTCACTTGAAGTGATTTGCAGCTAAAGCAAGGGATGAGAGCTGCATATTTCAACACAGTCCCTTTGGGAATAAAAGCAACAAACACAAAAATTGCCTAAGACCCTCTCATGTGAGTGGCAGCAGCTGGTGTTCTCCAAGAAGAGGACATGGCCTTCGAGGAGCGAAGGCAGAGTACAGCAGCAACCATCCACCACACTGTGGTCCCTTTAAATCTTCGTCTTCACTTGGCAGCTCCAATTTTTCAGTGTTGCTATAGCAAATCTCCATGGCAATGACCCTAATCAGGGAAGGGGGAATGCAAGGGGAACGCATGCTCAGAGTGGCTGCTGGAGCCTCTCCTGCTTGCTAGAGCTGCTCCACGGGTCTGGCACACGGGCGACGAGAAAGATCAGGTACTTGGCAAACTGGTCCTTGGGGTGCATTGCAAGCCCGTGGCCTGTCACTGCGGTGATGTGTGCGTGTGGGTTTGCGTGTACGTGTGGGTCTGTGCTTGTCACATTCGTCCCCTCCTTTGCAGGGAGTGTGCTGGGAGCAAACTGCTGATTTTGACTATTTCTCCTCGTTTCAGGCAGGAAAGAAAGCTTGAATTATTGATGAGAGTAATGGCGTTGCCGTCTGTCTGGAGCGTGCTGCGTGCGGCGATCCTGTTGGTCTCGGTGGTTGGCCTGCTAAGCATGAGGCTCGTGGGGGCTGGCCAGGACACTGGGAGCGTCATTCCTGCAGAAAGTAGGTACCTGCCCTGCTGCACCGCGTCCCGCCTTGGTTCCTCCACCTAACCCACAGCAGTCGCACAGATCTTCAGCTCCAAGGGAACATTGCATTGCCTGATTAGCGAGGGAGGAACGATGAATTTGTAATGCATTTCAGCACTTATAAAACCAGCAAGTAAGCAAAGGGTTAGTAGCTATTTAGGAAAAGATACTAACTACATGCTATAGTTTTCATTGGAGCTTGTTTTAAAGCTCTTCGGTTGTAGGTCTTTTAGGTCTGCTTCTTGAGAGTTTCGTTTCTAGATTTGCCACAATATATATGATGTCCTGGCTAGTCTGGATATTTTTAGAAGAAAATTTGTGTTTATTTCTGTTAGGGTGTTACAGTTTGCTTATTTTAGTATTTGATTGGAACAACAGGTCAAGTTCAACTGGCTTGTAACTACTATAGATTGACACAGGGGAAGTTGACCCAAAGAATGTATGTGTAAAACATATACAGATTTCTGAAATCCTGCTGCTATTCTGCAAACCTAATAAATAAATGTGCCAGAGTGGCTTGAGCACACCGCGGAGCTGGGAACCTTTGAATTTGGATCACAGCTCTATATTAGCTTCCTCTGTCATTTTCAGCAAATGTCTAGCCCCAAAAGGACATGATAGTTCAAAGATACTAGGGGATGGAGTCAATGTCCTCTGGGGGTTTCGGTGGCAGCAAGTGGGAGGTAGCCACTCGTTACAAACTTAAAATATCCTCTGGGAGAGAAAAAAAAAGGAGGGCAATTGCATACAAACCGATGTCTGGATCTTAGTCACACTTACATTGTATCACAGCTGTCTTTTTACATGACTACCAAAATATGGAACGCAAGACCTGATTCAGTCACTACATTTTACTCTCCTGCAATTCCATTACTAGTTTTTAAATACATCTATGTTATTTGTCTCTACAGGACTTAATGCTGAATTCCTTTCTTTTTCCATTCTCTTCTTTTTTTGTTAGTGCTATAGGTTTTGGTCTGTTCTGAAACAGACTTCATCTATATTTTGCATGCCTGTTTTCTAGGCATGCATTAATTAACTTTAATAAGTTTTGTGACAAGTTGTCCATTTTGTGTCAACGAGAAAATCATGCTCAAAAAATAAATTGCATGTGCCCTTAGTGTGTCTGTGTTAGCAGAGGCAAGTCAACACTTCTTTGGGAAAAGCATATGTGATTCCTTGTCCTGCTTCTGTAGCAGAAACTCCCATTTTATCTGTAGAACAGAACTCTTGGCCAGGGTCTCGGACCCCAGTCTCAGGCAGTTATCTCATGGTTTTGATGTCCTGTGACCAGGCTACTGAGTCCCCTGAAGAGCCCTTGAGAAAGATTCCTTGTCTTGTCTTACTCCTGCATGTGAGAGTGAGGAAAGAAGGGCAGGTCAGAGTGTTTCTGTGGCCAGTGTTTCTGCAGAGACAGGCTGCTCAGCCCCGAGTAATGGTGGCTGGCGGCGCTGCTACGAGTGCATAATGGTATTTATGTCTGAGGCCAGGCTGGGAGGAAGACTCTCAGCTGATCATGTATTGCAAATTGCTTTGTGCTGCTGCAATGACAGTTTTAAAGCAACAAGGAACTCGGGATGCTTCTAATCAGCCACTTGTTGAGAGAGTGATGCGTAGCTGCCAGGTGATCCAGGTACTTTCCTTTGCCCATCAGGGCTCTCTCTGATAGTTAACCCATGGAATTCCTCCCTTAGAACACCGTGGATGCTAAAAGTTTGTGTGGGATTGCAGAACGGATTGGGTGAAATCAAGGAAAATATTCTTAGAAAGGGCTGTTAGATACAGTAGCAGTTCTTCTGGCTCAGGAGCTGCCTCAGCATATTCCTGAGGCCTGGGAGGGTCTTCGGGGACACATGCCTGCATACTTGCCCTTTTCTGGTGCTCTGTCATGGGCATCCATTGCTAGCCACACCTATAACCTGTGCCCATGGACATCCCCTGGCACGGAGACATGACTGTACAACTAACCTGCTAGGATGGTCCCTGGCACACTTTTGTCCATGACAGGAAGCCATTTGCCTGTCTGGAAGACAGAAGTTACTGTTCCAGAGATGAGCTGTCCCATGTCAGCTGCTCTCAAAGCTTGGGAGTGCTCCTGGACACATTTAATGTACCACACAAGACGTAGCTCATGGGAGACAGAACACTGGGCCAGGCAGCCTTTGATGTGATCTAGTACAGACATTCCCGGATCTTTTCCTGCTTGATGTCAGCTCCACTGGCTTTCTCGTCAAGGAGTTGATCCTCCTGGGCACTGACCCATTTTGGGGGGCAGTGCTACTGCAGGACATGGGCACACCTCCCCTGCTACTGGAGCTGAAGTCTGTACTGTCAGCTCAGGTAGAACGGTGGCTGTGTGGTCCTGGATGACCCAGGGAGAAAAAGGGGACTCCAGTACACGTTCTTGACAGGGATACCTGATGTACATTGACCACACCAAGTGTTCTTCTGCAGGGCAGACCAGTGTGGTGCTTGATGCTTTTCTCTGTTCCCAGGTGTGCAACGTGGGACTGGGAACGTGCCTTTAGCAGGAACAATCCCGCACAGACCACACAGCACTCCAGCCTCTCTCTCCCACTTGGTGGAAGAAACGTGTCCCTCCTGCAGTACCACGAGCAGGAGAGGGGCAGCAGGGCTGTCCTGACGGTGGGAGGTGCAGGGGTCACACGACGTGAGAGCCAGTCAGAGTTCGTAGCATTGCAGAGAGGTCCTGCCCTGTGTGTGGCACCGGTATCTGGCTTGGGGTATCATCATCTGCCCTCCACTTGGCATACTTTCTGCAAGTCAGAGAGACAGGCCCAGCTTTTAATCACTGCTAATTAACAGCGATTAATCATGCCCTTACACTTTATACACAGCACTTCGTGTGTGCAAAAGACTGTTCAAGTGTGAAGTGGTGTTACTAATGTTTGCAGATTATTTTCTTCAAAGTTCAGTGCAATCCACTAAAAATAATTGAGCAGTTTCTCCAACCTCCCATTGCATTTATAGCCCAGATCACCCACTGTGAAAGCTGAAATGTGGGATTTGAAGAACAGAAGCTGGTCAGTCTGTTTTCATTAGCCAAGGTGCATGAAATGCAAACAGTAAATGCCATGTTCTTGCAAGGGAAAGTAAATTAGACTTCCACAGTGCTTTCAGTTCCAGTTTTTCACCAAGAAGAAGCCACGAAGCGTATTTGAAGCTCTCCTCCCCCACTTCTCCCCAAATACACAAAGAAACATACAGTCTTCATGCTGACAGGACCCATTTAAAGAATTATAGCTGACTCTTGATAATTCTCATTATGTTAATCCACAAACCTGTTAAGTCTCCCTATGAATGATAGTCTGTTCCCAGCTGTCAGCAAGGAATTAATAGCACTCTGCTGTACTTTGCTGTGATATGACTTAAGGTTTGGTTTCACGATTGCTTTAAGCTGAGATAAGCCTGTGCTGCCTCTGCCCTTCTCCTCCCCATAACCTAGCCTCCTGTCCTTGCCCTATTTCTTGTTCTGGCCGCAGAACTTGGGCATTCAGGATCTGATCTGGAGAAAAAAAATCAGCGATCCAGCTGACCAAGCAACTGCATGGTCACTCCTGCTGTGAGTGACAGAAGGTGTGGGAACACGTAGCCAAGGACAGAAAGCAGGGTGGGCTTTCTGCTATTGGCAACAGCACATATCTAGATTTGTTTAAAACCTTTGTTAAATCAGACCCTTAGACGTCATTACTTTGGGGAAATGTCCATGGACATCCTACTGAAAATACTGTGAGCAGGAAGAGAGGTTAAGCCCAGCTAGATAGGCCAGTTTACCCACCCAGCTCTTTGGTCTGGAAAGGAGACACCAAGGCAGGGAACGATGGAGAGCAGCAGTGTCATAAGTGGGACAAAGAGGGTGAATATTTAAAAAGTGTCTCTTCCAGTGCAAAAATTAGAGGCAGGAAATGATACCAGCAGATGTTAACTTCAGAGCAAGCAAGAATGGTGTTCTGTTCACACAGTGAACAGCAGAGCTGTGGAACTCGTTGCCACAGGATGCTGTAGATGACAAAAGTTTACATGGATTCAGGAAGCAACAGGGCAAATTAATGTAAGAAAAATTCTTGGAGGGCTTAGCAGATGTAGAAACACTAGCCAGCCTCAGGATATCCTCCAACCTCTTGGCAGGCTAGAAGAACACTGCTAGAGGCTTATTCTTATATCTTCCGTAAGTATCTGCTATTGGCTACTGTGAGAGTCTGGCTAGTGTAATACAGTAAAAGCCTGGCTAGAGTCAGGACTTGGGCAGCTCTGCTGGTAAAACTCTGACTGTAGCTATAGGCTCTCCAAGTAGTGGGATGTCACCCTTGTTTTATCTGGGGAACTGCATTTACGTTGCTCTGTGCTAGTGCAAGATACTTGATGGAGAGATCAGCACTGCCCTGGTTCAGTGCCCAAAGTGCTGAGCAGAGCTTATAGCCAGCGCCTCCCCAGCTGCTTGTCACCTCCTCCCAGGTACCACTGTCCTCTCGTCTGCCAGTGGTGCTGCTTCAGTGAGTCCTCTCTGCACTGCTGGAAGTCAAATTGATGCCTCCCATCCTGGGATGTAGCTGCTTGGAGGAATCGCATGAGCTCTCCTGCTGCCAGCACTTGCAGGGGTGCCAGCTCCCAGCAGGCAGGGGTGCTCAGCTGGCCAAGAGACAGCTGTGCCTGGAGAGGGCCCCTCCACCGAGGAGGACAGCCCAGGAAACCGTATTAGAGAGTGAATATCCCATGATGTGGTGAAACTGGCTGTGTCTGTACTGTGACTCTGAAGAGCTGTGCTGTCTGAGGAGCTTTGCCTGTGCTGATCCAGGACACACAGAGCTGTACAGGCAGATGTCCTCAGTGCCGTTTTCCTGCAGAAGCTGGCAGGATGGCAGAAGTGAAATAACCATTTGGCATGGTTATGGTGTTCCACTAGTACCTCCCTGTCCGCATGGAAGCGTTTGGCTGCCATAGATACCAGTGAATGACCCCACACAGCCGTGGCTTGCTGGGGACTGAGCAGCACTCTGGCTGCTCCCTTCCATCAGACCCCACTCAGAAGTGCGTGCTGGCAGCAGGGTGCCAGGCGCGGGGTGCTGCAGTGGTGCACGGTGGCTCTCTGGCTCCTGGCAGCTCCCCAGCTATCTCAGCAGCAGCTTTGCATCCTCTTTGCTTTGTCAGAGCAGGACAAGTGGCTGCCTGTGGACACGGATTTCAGCACACAACCCCCCTCCAGCGTGGGTGCTCTGTGATCAGTGTAAAATGTCCTCTCTCCCCATTCCCTCTGCATCTCCTCCAGCATCTGCTATTTCTTGTTCCGAGAACCCACACATCAGTAACTCTGTGGCTGAATGAAAGGGCCTGAGATCAGTGCTGGGTGAATAATCCTGACAGAGCGGACATGCCCAGGTCCAGAAGTGAGCCATTTTAGTTGTTGTCAGGTCCCTTCCTCCTCCTCTTCTCTGCCTTTTCCCTGCCCTGCCCCTCTGTGCACACACGCTGGCACCAGCTGCAGAGCCGGTGGGATGCTTTGCTCTCCTGGCAGAGAGAAAATACGGCAGCAGGTGAGAGGAAGCAAATACAGATCTGGCACTGTCCCTTGCCAAGCTGCTCTGTAAGAGCTCCTGTAAAAACAGACCTGCCTGTCTGATTTCTGAGCCACTGCAAACTGCTATTTTCAGTGCATCGGTTGAGAATTAACCCATGTCTGAGGAGGGCTGAGGATTTCTGTTGTAAGGGGAGAGGCTGGGGGCTGAAGGCACACAGCACCGGGCAGAATCAAGCCTGGGCTATGTTCAGAAAAGCACACGCAGCAAAATGCTCCTGTGGTTTTGCTGGTCCTCACGCGTTTGCCCAAGGACAGATACAGCCCTGGCCACCGGCAACCCGAACTTCGTACACGTGCAGACGCAGGTGCCTGATAAAGCGGGGTTTCTCCTGGTATTGCAGGGTCTCTGAGCAGCCCCTCTCTGTACTGCCACACTCCAGATTTCATGCTATGACACTGATGTCTTCTGCACCTTTTTCCAGGTCGTCCCTGTGTTGACTGCCATGCGTTTGAGTTCATGCAGAGGGCGTTGCAGGATTTAAAGAAGACAGCGTATAATCTAGACACGCGGGTATGTGTTTCTGTATAAATGCTTTTACTTAGCCTTCATCTCCAAGCGGCCGGGTCTGCCTGTCTGTGCGCAGCTGAGGTGACATCTCTGCTGACTCACTTCCATTTCAGCAAACAGGATTGTACAAGGCACAGAGTGTTTTTCGCAGGCTGGAGAAGTTCATTAAGGATCATGTAGTCAGCCTTGCATAACAGGCGAAGGAATTACCCCAGACAGTCCCTGTGTCAAATAGAGAAGGAAAGAAGATGTATGAAGGAGGGAAGAACAAGAAAGATTATTTACCCTTTATCTCACAGCATTGCTTCCGAGCTGTGAACTGACAGTTCAGTGAGCAGGAGCAGAAAGTGAGTGAGAGAGCAAGAAAGTGGCAGGCACAGCTGTCAGAGGAGAAGAGAGCACATATATTCCTTGCTCATGGATTGATGCTCTGTGAAAAAGGGGGAAACACATTTGCTCAGGTAGTTATCACAGCACACGTGGCATTTTGCAGCTTCACATGCTGGTCTTGTGCTGCAGAGGTCCCGATGAACGAAAAACCGAAAGTGCGATAAATGCCCTGGTTTTAGCAATGCATACATAGGTGAGTCCATAAATATGTACAAACACTGGCTGGGGTAGGACTTACCACGGTGGTTCCCATGCTGGCTGAAGTTTGCAGGAGCCAGGAGGTCTCTCACCTCAAATAAAGCCCTCCCAATGTACGTCTTGTCCTACCTCACCTTCTCTAACTGCTCCATTAACACTGGCAACACGACAATAAAGCAGCTTGTTGTGAGTGAAACCAGTTTGCAGCCCCATCTCCCGGTTCCTCTGGGTGCTCGCGCAGTGCCTTTGGCCAGTGCCGTCTCTGTCGGTGGGTGAGCAAGGCTCCTCGTTCCTCCGAGTCAGGCTCTGCTCAAAGGGTTATTCACAGCAGGGTCAACCAAAGAGAGGTAAATCAATTAAGTGTCTGAAACTGTAACACAGAAGGGCAATTATGTTGCTTTGCTTCGGTTTCTTGTGACCTAGGGCAATCATGTAGGGCCCCACACGATAAGATTGGAGTGACCTTAGCTTTCTTGAGCTATCGATAGCAAACTGATTAGGGCAGAATTCAGAGTGCAGTGCGGGTTGCATCGCAAAAGTTTCCCATGTGCTAGCGTAACACTAAAGAACTGTTACGTGTTAGACTGTAGATAGAGAGGCTTTACCTCCAGCAGCCATGCAGGGCTGTTCGGTGCATCCTGGGGTTTCACCTGTTTGAATGAGCTTCAGCTGAAATGTTTTGTGCCTGCGCACAACACGGCAAGACCGTGGGCAATCGTGGCTGTGTCACCAGGCTTTAGATGGGAAGTTAAATCAGGTGCTAAATTTCTGCCTAAGCTGCACTGGGAAGACTTTTTTGAAGGCAATAAAGGCAGCACAATTCCTTAATCCCACTTACAGAGATATTCAGACATAGCTGTGTTGGCTATTCTGTTTGGAGGGTAGCGTGAGAATACAACCCATCAGAGAGCAATGCTGCCTCGTAAGAGGTGAGTGAGGCAGAGTATAAAGGGAGAAGCTGGTCCCAGAGCGCCGCAAGATAGGCTTCTGCTTCTGTGAGGACCTGGGCAGGCCTGACATGCCAAGGCACTGATTCAGGCAGCTCTCAGTATTACAAGGGACAGAGGAGAAAGGAGCACAGGAACAAGGCATCACCAAAACAAACATAACCAGCTATCTGGAACATCACCCACCCTTTGACAACTGAGAGAGTTTAATACTGCTAGTAAAGAAAGGGTACTTACTGTCCATTACTGGATATTACTGTCCATATTTTCTGGCCTTTGGAATGAGTCTCAAAAGGCCTTTCTGGAAGAGATGCTTTAGTTAAATACAAATTATTGAATGATGCAGGGATACTAAAGTGAAATCCAGTGGCCATGGCGCTACAAATGGCACACTGTGGCCTTCTGTTCTCTGAAAGGTACAGCCTCCATATCCTTACTTAGATGCTGGTGCTTGGCTCATGCTGACCAACTGTAATTTCTCAAGTTTTACACACAAATAATGTCATTCAACAGCTCCTGAGTCTTGAAAGTTGTTGCTACAAGGGCGAGCCCCATGCAGGACTGTTCCTAGCAGGGACTTCCTAAGCCAATGCCAACAGGGCCACAATTAAGTTTTGTAATTGATGCTTCTCTTTCATCGTCTTTCTGCTTACAACTGAGTGCTCTTGGAGCTGCTCTTCCTGCCTCTAAATAGTCATGAGTGACGCCTAGGCAGGGTCTGTGGTAACAGTGACAGCTTGTTGGCATTACGGTGAAATCCAATAAGCCTGTTTGATGTTAAGATGATTTCTGTGATTTCTACTGGGCTCCCAACAATGAGAGCATTCACTCATCCAGGACTGCATTGTACAAGCGAGGAGCAGTGTTTAATAGTGGCTGCCATTGCACTAAGCCGATAAGTGAAAGCAGACAAGGAAAGTGAACAAGCCCTCTTTAATGCAAAGGTGCATGTCAAAAGTTTGACTTCAAAAGGATAGAGGGCTGCGGAGAGGAGGGAAAAGCAGTTCTGAAACAGCTTCTCCCCTCAAAAGCTTGCAGTCTGAGAACAAGAAGTGAGTAGCAGAGCATGGGAGCTGCTGGGGGACAGAGGCACTGCTGGCCAAGCAAGGCAGAACTTGGTGGAGCAGGTCCCCAGGTAGAAGTGCCCAGCTACTCCTTTGGAAACTCTGTGTCTTTGTTAATTAGCACTTTGCTGTTTCTAATTTGTCAGGAGGCATCACATCAGAGGAACACCAGCATCCTGAAGACCTTGTTGTTTCACAGAGCTTTTAGATAATTTGTTAAGAAGTGGTTTTCAACCTGTAATGTTTTTTTCCAGTGCAGATGGGAAACCCATTCATTGTGAATTTAAGCCTGGTAACTTTTTCCCCCCTCAAGAAACTCTTCAAAGTCAGTCTGCAAACTGCTTAAGGGACCACAGACCACAGGGTGAAAACCACATGATATGCTCAGTTTCTCTTCAGTCACAATTGGACTTGCTAATGTGAGTTGCTTGCACTGACAATTTTATTTTGAGGCTTGCAAGAGACTCAGCTTTTGAAATGATAGTGCCATTTGAGATTTCAGCCTTTGTTCCTCAAAGAGTGAGACCAGAACCCACAAATGGTTTAAGTTATTTGATCACAATGAAATAAATGATACATAAATATCTTTGAGGATATGAAGTTAGATATTTTTTCCCCCAGGATACAGAGAAAAAAACCTTGGAAATGTTTTTCCACTAAGACACTCCAAAAACAAGAGCAAGTAATTTTAAATGATGTGTATAGAGAATGATGTTTAAGCTTTTGATGGAGTTCTGGGGGCATGGCTCCAAATGGAGTTGATAATAAAGCAGCTGTCAGTAAATTAACTCAGGTTAAAATAGGAGCCACAAACTCAAGTCTAGATCTGCCCTGAGAGATTATGAGTTTCAGACAACAAGATTAGACTGACAGCTGGATTGAACTTGGGGGTTATTCTAGAGAAACAGCAGTGTAACTGAGAGCACAACTGGCTCCTCAGCACATGTTATCTGCCGCAATTAAATTATACAGTACTGAAGACATCGTCAACAGGAAGCCATCAATCACTGGGAAGGAATTAAGAGCAGTGCAGTTGAAAGTGGAATTTTTCTCAGCATTTATAAAGGACACGTTAATAATTTTGACAGCCTACTCCCTAGAAGTTAACTGTGAAAATGAAAACATTTAAGCTATAGACGTACTCTCCGTGCATCTTGGTTCTGAATTTACTTATTTCATCACTTTTTCTGGATGAAAACCAGCACTAATAACTATGATTTTTCATTCAGCCAAGCACCTTGACTACAGCTGAGCAGAGGGATTAGGTCTGATCAATTATGTACTCTTCTAAAATGATATATTCAGTTCTTTGATTTCACGTTTCTTTGCAGACAGAAACCCTCCTCCTGAGAGCGGAAAAGAGAGGCCTGTGTGATTGCTTTCGTGCAATACACTGAAATGAGCACTGGGATTTGGCCAATGGACATTTATTCATTTTTAAAATGCTGTTCAATAAATTAAAAGAAGATACAGCATGCAAGTTGTGCCACACAACAAGGAAAACAATTTTTATCCAAACAGGTACAGCTCAGTTAGATCATTTTTGCTTTGATGGGTTTTATCATTACTGAATGTGATATTGCATCTGCTGAAGTATCAACAGAAGAAACCATGCCAAAGTCTCACTCATGCGTTTTAGGTAAGGATAGCATCTCACTTTTCTGGTATTTCAAGCCAAAAATTGTCCTGGGACTCTCAGACCAACCCCTCAGCACATGTGAGTTGCCATGGATCTGTGAGAGTCAGTGGAGTCAAATTCTGTTCTATATTTATGGCAAAATGTGTCCCTAACATGAAAAGGAAACTAGCTTGCAATGATGCATAGCTAAACATTTGCAAACAAGCAGTCATGGCTTTATATAGAAATTGATAGTTGTCACTGACTGCTTGGCAGTCCAAAGAAGGTATTTGTTCCCAATTGTATCAATAGTCCAGCGCACAGCAAACACAGTAATCTGCATCACAATTTTAATTTCTTCAGAGCCACACAGTAGCTGTGATCTTTTTGGAGAGATTTATTAAGTATCTAATGTGATCAGTAACATTTGTAATCACATGAATGCTGCCTGGCAATTGAACTGATTGTGTCTGCCAAAATCTTCTGGAGAAGTGTCTTTCATTAAGCAAATCACATGCTGGATTGAATCACTCAAACTGGCCTCTACAGAGAGTTTTGGCAGAGCGCCTACAAAACGCCTCTGTGCCCAGGAGTCTCCTGCAAACTGTATTTTGAGAAATTTGAGCTCTACCAAAATGGTCCATAGCTCTTACATGGACTTTACATGGACTTTTACGGTGCTGGCACTATGAATATTCCTGCTGCAGTCAGAGTGAGACGAGAGAACAAAACAATTTAGGCAGTGCAGTAGTATTAAATAGACAAGATTGCGCCTTGTTACTCTTTGAAAAAGAATAGCAAATTCTTTCTCATTGTTTTCCTTTTTCCTTTGTTTTGGGGGGGAGAGAGTAGAAATGGCCCCAGTGGAAAGTTCTTGTAGATAATCATAGATTTTTTCATAGGGCTTAAAATATCATCCCCAAAGTATAATTAACAGAGATTTGTATATCAGCTAGAGCATCTATGTACAGGCTAGAAATGTTTATACAAGAAAAAGTATGGGAACAGTATCAACAGCAGTGGTTTTCAAAGTCATTTTACCAATTTTTATTGATATGCCTGTCTTCCCAGAAGAGGCTGATATTGTGCTGTCAGGGTGCTCAGTAACTGATGATGGTAGCTGTCGGTTTGTTTCCAAACCGCTTCTCTCCCATTTTATCTACCACAGTAGCACAGGGGAATAGGGAACTGGCAACTTATTATTTCGTGTGCAGTCATACTCAATAATACAAACGAGTGTATTACCATATACTCTGCCACGTTTGTTTGCAAGGCATGTGGTTCTCAGCCTGAATTTCAAGGAGGATATTTGCTTCGTCCTTTGTAGTATTCTAGAAAAACCCTTTATAGGTTGTCAGGACCCAGCTTGTATAAAAAAGAAGCAGCATGACACAGCAACACATTGCTTCTAGCAGCAGCACTGTAGCACCAGTAACTGACTGAGGGGAAGAAACAGAGGTTCTTATCATAGACCGTATTTTATTTTAGAGGTAAAACAATAGGTTGAACACAACTCCTTTACAAAATACAAACTTCAGGTTACTTTACTCCCACTTAGATTTGAGCCAGAGTAATGCACAGATTTTGAGTTGTCTGTTTGCAGGAGGTGGAGTTCCAGCACTGAACCTGTGAATTTTCCAGCACAGCTCACCTTTTCGGGGGCAGCATGTCGATGGTTCTGTATTGCTATTGTGTATGCTTATTCTGCTGGTACCTTAAAGTACCTTGCAAAGTTCTGTTAGCAAGCACTGGTTTTTTGGCTGTGTTTCTGTTATAGAAAAATGGTTGCTCAGGGTTGGGTTTTGATGTACGCAGCTTGTTACGACAAAAAGGTGGAATGAATGACAAGTGGATGTTCTCTGACTCCCAAAGGGATCAGAGTGACACTGCAACTTTACGATTGCGATGCCAGTGATTATTCTGTGTGTAGTCCTCTTTGTCTATAATACAATGTAATAAAAAGTTAAGATGCATTATAGTATTTGGTGTGCTTTGTTACTGCTTTGAAAAACGACAGTGCTTATGCATTAATAAATATCTGGTCTTTAATTAAGTGGAAAATCCACAGAGAAAAAAAATGCTATTTTGAATACGGAAATAAAGAAACATTGTATTTGGGTTAAATTTATGAATATATTCTTATTTGCTGAAGTATAAATTCAAACTCACTCTGATTTGAAATTAAAAGTACAGTAGTGATTTTTGTGAGCTTTTTTAAGGGCCCCACACTCTGTACTCAGTGATTGTGTTAAAGCTGCTTATAATTGCTATGATGGCATGAAGAAAATAATATACCTAAATACTTTATTATTGCTCTTGAAGTTAATTTAAATACAGAATGCACTTGAGTCTCCACTTCCTAGAAGAAACTGTATATTTTGCAAAAGGATTTAATTGCAGGAGGCCTTGAAGCAGAAAGTCTGTTTTCCCACACAACACTTCCAGCAATGTTTTGCTGCGGGGCCAAGGCAGTGCTCATGACCTTTTGAAACCAAGCTGTCTTCTTTCCTTTTGGTGCAGTGCTGCTGCAGGTAGCCCTGGGCATATGGCATTTGTACACGAGGTAGAATGCAAGCAGTAGGCTGCAAAAAAGCGCAGCCAAGTCCTCCTGTCAGAGCAATGGTGTAATCATGTTAGTGTGGTGCTGTCTCTGGGTAGGCAAGGTGATGAATAAATCCTGGTAATGATCTCCACATCGCCAGAGCTCCTCATGCCTGGGTTAATGCCTTCTTTGGGTGTAATTCGATGTGCATTCTAAATTAGTAATTTTGGGCAGAGTCTCAGGACAACTCACTGAATACAAGTCTCTGGATTTCATTCTGAAAAATGGGAACGCAATTTATCTTGCTTGTAATGAAGATTCTTGTTAGGTAACATCAAAGCTAAGTAGTATTATTGCTTGCTGAATCTAGCTAGTGTATGGGCTGGTGTTGCTTGCCTATATTTTTGTGTGGAATGCTCCAAAAGCCCCTGGAATACCCTCTCCAGATGGAAATTTCATATTTAGAAACCAGTTATATCTTTGTACCCAGAACTAGTCTGTAGGTAACTCCTGGGTGATCTGAACATCCCATATACATTCCTGATTTTCTAAGCAATAGTTATAAAGTGTGTAGGTAGTTCTCTTAAGAGTAGCCATGAGGTTTCTATGCCCTCTCCTCCACCTGCCCCAGGCTGATACCCAGAGACAAGACCTCCTCCCGCGGCAGTGGGGCTTGTGGAGGGGACTGGTACTGGCTGTTTGTTTGCTGCCAGAAGACAGATCTCACCCCGCTGAGAGAAAGCACTTGCTGTGCTGAAGGAGGCTAACAGGAATTCCAGTGTAGTTCAAAGGTAATTTAAACGAAGAAAGGCTCAGAGGTTGTTGTGCCTTTCCCGAGGCAGAGAAGCACAAAGGATGTTTTTTCTTTGGAGCTGGCTCAAGGCAGAAAGTTTGCCTCTGCCTCTCTTGGCAGACAGGAGAGAAGACCCCCTTGCCTAAATCAACGTTCTACTTAGTCCTTCCCTGGCCAGGACCCATGGAGTGAAAGAAAAGGGGATCAAACATGAAGGGAAAAAGAGATACCTGCCTTCTGCAGCCTGGCTGAGTTCCTGGCAAATCAACTCTCCTGACCGGGAAACAGAGCTGCACCCTCCTCAAGATTTATGTGCTGTGCACGGTAAGAGGAGGCTGCAATCGTTTTGAACGAGGGCAGTGCTGCAGACAAAGCCAGCACAGCGGCAGCAGAGACAAGATTTGGAATGGGGAGCACAGAGATGTTGTGCACACGGATGTGGAAGGAGGCATTATTTTCCCCACTGTCATCAAGCATGGCATGTGGATTTTCCAAGCTTTCCAGAGCCTGCTTTAGTGAGCTGTGCAATGAAATGCAGATTGAAGAGGTGGCTGTGAATAACCCATGCTCAGCTGGAGTTGTGTGGAACACAGAAAGTCTGAGAGGCTTTGCGGTGTGTTTGTTCCCAAAATAAACATGGAAGAGCTGGGCGCATCTTTTGCAAACCGGTACTTGCCAATTTGAAATTTAAGGGGAAATTAATTTGCAGGTGCTTTTACTAGCAAAGGAGAAAGGCAGCACTCACTTAAAGAGTGTTCTTGGAGGCAAAAGTTAAATAGAAGTGGAAAACTAATGTCAATTGCAAATATATTTCTGTATGTATAATATACATATGTATAAAAAATTTAGCCTCCTTTTTGCTCCAGTAAACATTTTAAATAAATAATTTCTGACAGCAATGGATGAAGCAGGATGGGTCTGTCTGCTAAAGTTCTGAAAAGACACCGTGATTTTCCAATTTCTAATTCTGGCTGTGCCTTGAACAGGCCTTGGAGGTCTGTTCAGAACATGCAGTCAGCATCTCTGCATCTCCACATGGGGAAAGGAAGGAAAATCTTTTTCCCCCCACATGCTCATGATAATTCACTGACTGCTGGAGAAGGATCTCACACTAGAGGGCTTTTGGTCTAACCCAGTGTGGACAAGCTTATGTCCTTATGTTACGTTCTCTATGTATATGGCTAGAAAAGAAGTTCATGATATTAACTTCCTTCCCTGAACTCCTTAGGGGAGGAATGAAAAACACAAGGAGGCTTGAACGATGAAAACCACTTCATCATTCTCCTCATTCCTGGGGAGACTGAAGCACACGGTAAACTTTACCAGAGCCCACTTGCTTCAAACCTGTCTCACCTGCTCCACCCCTGAGCTGGGTGGCAAAGGGGAGACAGCTGGATCCCTGAAACACGTACTTCCGGTTGGCCGTTGAGCTCAAAGATGATGGAGAGGAAAAGCAAAACCAAAAGGACCAGCTGAAACACAAAGCAGCAGTCCACGATGGAGCTTTTAACAGTGAGGATCCCCAAGTGTACAATTGCTGTCTGTGTGTAAACACAGCCTTGTCCCTAGCAGAGAAAAAAAAGACTTAACATTGATGATGTTCATTAATGTCCATTATTAAAGCTTCAGTTCACTACATCCATCATTATGTTTTCCATACAGCAACTCTTTGCAGAAAAGTCTCCAGTAAATGATGGATCTTTTGTTCAGCCTGGCTTGTTTGAATGCATTCTTTGAACTCCATAGGTTTCTGTTCATGCTGAGATCATTATCAGAGCTCTTTTCTCAACACTGTGGCCCAAATTGTACCCTTATACGCCCACATGGGATTCTTCATGAACTCACTGGAAATCACAGGAGGTGACTCAGGCCTGTTTAGCACAAACAGAGTGCTTTGTTTACTCTGTGTGTGTGTACAATAACCGCCTTTTGGATTTCCTACAGTCCGCTTACTGTATTGTAAAATGTTCTCCCTGGGGAGAGCAAAGCCCCTGTGCCCTATCCTTAGAAATACAGAACAGGGAACTGAGGGCTACAGAAATTTGATCCTATAAATTGTGTTTCTCAAGCTGATCATGAGCTGGCTTCAGGGTTAATGTTATCCATAGCTGAAGTACTGGCCTTGTGAAATAACAAACAGAAGGCTAGCCTTTTTGTAGTGGTGCAGAAGGTATTTCATCGTCTTAAAAGCATTAAGGTACTAAAGATAGATGGTGTCTGCAGCACCAATTACTGAATATGTCTGTTTTCTAACTGTTGATACACCAACATGCTTTTAGTGGTCTGTACAGTATAGATGGGGACAGAAAGACACTTCTCAAGAGGATAGATTCTCTTTATGTCAGATTTTATTTCATATAAATAAATGAAAATGGTGAGGTAAAACTATGGCTCTATGCTTGTTTTTTGCAGAAACACAATAATGATATTATAACAAGTCTATCTTCTCTGATATTTAATTCCTTTTCTTTTTAATTGCTTAAGAAAACATGCCTTTAACTCACTACTCAGGTGTACGTGGGAGTTGAATGTATAGCAGACTGTAAAGCACATAAAGCTTATTGGTAGCAGTTAAGCATAGTATGAGCCTGAAGAAGAATTTGGAAATCGAGAATTCTTGAGCTGTGATACAGCTTTGCCCCTCAGCTGTGTTGAGGTACAGGCCATGTTTCCTTTCCCATCTCTGGCCTCCAGATTTGACAATGGAGGAATACTATTTTCATAAGCAGAATGCAGTCCATTGTGTCTCACTTGTGGATGTATCAAAAGCAAATATGTCAAATATGAAAATACCAACATCCTTGAGTTACGATTGTTTTAAGGTGAAAACTGTAGGCATGATAGCTCTGGATGACTTCTAGCGTCAAAGATACAAATAACTAGTGTCTAACTATTACCTGTTTAGCTAATATCTGGATAATTTATACAGGAAATAAAGAGGTGAGTCTTATACTTTGAACTCATTTTACAAAAATCACTGATTTTCCTACTTGGAAGCTAAAGAAAAAATTTACTTCAAATTCTGGTCCTCATTTCTATGCATCTTCCTGAACTGTGCTTGTTGTATTTCCTTTCTCTGAACAACCACGAGTTAGTTTCAAGAGCAAGATGGGCAACAGCAAGGAAACACCAAGGTTGTTCTAAGAACGTTCACAAAGGAGGACTAAGGAGAAGGGTATGAATTTATGTTCAGAGACTTACAAGACCCATCATAGCCTGACCTTCTGTATCTAAATAGACTGCTGTATATTGCCTGCAACAGAACAAGTACTCCATGCCCAATAAGGCATTGAATAATGGTGATTTTGAATTTGTTAATTAATTCAGAAGAATGAAGTGTAGGGACTCCTGTATGCTTCATTATCGTTAAAAATAAAAAGTAGTTGTGAAATTTAAAACCTTCCTCATTCATTGCAAATAATTAGTTGTTTCCCATACGTACAGTTGTATAACAAAACCAAACAATTTTATTGTGACGGAGTTTGAATTAGTCTCATTTAAACATTTGTTGAGAGGATCTGGACCTGGAAGTAAATGAAGGCCCTGAGTTGTTTTAATGGGTACTGGACCTTGGCCAGCTCTAAGAACAAGTAGAAACAGGCGACACTCGAGAAAAAAACCAAACTAGTAGCTAAATGCTGGGAAGACAAACACGGTGAACTCGGGAAAAATGCATTTAGCTGCGTTCCATTTGACATGAGGTCTGATTTGTGGTATGTCTACTTAAAATTTTCATTGTACGTGGCACGCGAGCAAGTTTTTTATATTGTCTCCTCAAGATTAGTTGCCATTTAGACCTGCAGTTTGTTGATGGAAGGCCACCAGGTACATCATGTACATCAGGCCAGGCACTTTATCATCTAATTCATAGCCTGGAATTAGCAAGCGAGAGGTTTTCTGGCAAACAGTTGGCTGTTGGGATGCCCATATACTCCCCCCAGTCACTGCCAACCTGGAGGAGGCATCCAGCCACATATGCCTTGGTGACAGACTGGCTCTGTGGAGAACAGTCGTGCATGCAAAGCCTGGGAGGAGGAGCAGCCATCACCGTGAACCCAATGGCATGGACATTTGTCATCCTCACCGGGGAGGAGTCCTCCAGGCTGAATAGCATGGCTTGGCTGAGCACTGAGCAAGGAAAGCAGGAAGCTGTACGCTGCAAGAGGTGCCGTGGCCACTGTAGCACACAGAAGCATGTCAAGGTATACATGAATAAGTCAAGAAAAACTCAGAAACCAAAATCTCAGTTTTGTGTTTGATACCAACTGCATTCTGCACCTCTTTGATACACATAAACATGCTCGAGATGTGGCGTGCCCCAGAAATTTCCTAAAGCACAAGATGAAAAGGGATAGCCAGTGAGGAGAACCAGCCTTCCAAGGTGCTGTATTTGGATATCCAGAACTTACAGCACCGTTTTGTGTGCTCTAGACCAGGCGCCATTTTGTACACCCTTAGCATGGCATCTGCGAGAGGGGTGGACAAAATAGCCACTGGCGGGCAGAGTGCCAGGGCAGAGGACAGCCCTCCTATCACCACACTGAGGACCTGGCCTTCTGCTCCAGAGAATGAGGTTGCTGGCACTGGTGAGAGCCTCCATTTCTTCTGAAAATGGGCGTGAAAATGCTCACTCTGAAGCAGTGACCCGTGAGGGACACCTGAGAGCAGGGGGGCACAGTGGCAGATGTTTGTCAGCAGCTATTTGCCTGGACATGTGAACTCCCCAAGCTTTCAGCAGGCTGTGCCTGGCAACTAGAACCACCCTTGGGCCCTTCCTTCACAAAGTGAATGCAAAGCCCGAGCAGAAGGGCAGGCAGTTGTAGGTACCTTTAAATACAGAAAGAAACCTACAACTCTGCCTGCCTCTGTTGGCTCTGTGAGCCAACACCAGAGTGTTAGTGGGTGGAAAGTGTATGCAGGCTTCACATTCGGTGGGAATGGAGACCATCAATTGCTTTTTGCCTGAGGCACTTGTGTTTGGCCCCTTAGGAAGGGTGTTCCCCTGGCCTGAGCTGGTTTCCAGCAGCCTTTGGTAAAACCCCAGCCTTGTAGTGTATGACAGTCATTGCTCAAAGCCTTCCCTTCATCTTCAGACAGCCATATTGCAGAATGTGGGATGATTCTGACGTAATTCTGGTGTGTTGTTTCTATGCAAGGGAGGAGCAGAGCTAAAATGCAATTTGCTACTATATTATCTCAGTAGTATGGCTGTGATTAAATTATACGGGAACCACCATGTTACAATCTCACCGTCAGTCACCGAATCTGCCAAATTATTTGCATTGCCAAATCCAATTGGTTGTTGTAGATAGAGCATGAAGAGTCCTATGCTACTGCAAAGACTGCTGCAGCCTGTAGTCAGAGAAATCCATTGACTTTCTCAGAGTTCAGCTACTGATGAACTCAGTCTGGTGAATCAGGCAGAGGTTGCTTCCACATCACGTCATTCATTACATTTTGACGTAGACTTGGACGCAGCTTGCTGAATTGCCTTCTGTTGTGCCTCATAAAGTAAAGGCAGATACTGGGTGTGCACACACAGATGGCTTCTCAAATGTTTCCTGACAGGGTGATTGTGGAGCTAGGTGTGGTCTTAGATTCAGTTCAATTTTGAGATGCTTTAAGACATTTTGGTTGAAAAGCAAGACAGAATAGCTGTGCATGGAGTACTGATGGACAAATGTAGAGAGATTGGATAGATGAACTGGATGGAACAGTGAGCCAAGATACAATGTTCCAGATCTAATACTCCAGATATGCTTTCTGTAAGAACCGTTCTGCACATCCCAGGAGTCGATATGTGCCTTTGGAGTATGAACAATAAATCTTACAAGGTGCTACAATAGCAGCTTGCTTAAAACAACATACATCCATGCTGAACAGCTTTGTAAAATTGGAACCTGAGGGCTCAGTACTCTCTAGGATTCATCGCTTAGTGAGTTTTGCTCTCTGCTCGGTGGTGCCATTATTCAAGCCATGACAGTTTTTTCCATTACATATCCGTGTGTTTGGAACTGCTGAAAAAAAGATCCACTCCAGATGGAAATGTAACGTGCGAACTATCCAAATGCCATTTTTTCAAACAGCATTTCAAGAACAATTGTTTGAGACTTTACAATATGAGCACTAACAAGAAGAGGGAAGGAGATTTGAATGTGGCTTCCAGCAGCTTTTTCCCACTTAAAGGCAGTGTCATGGGACACTTCATTTTACACTGTCACTGGGCTGCAGGGTTAGGCCAGCTAAAGCCAGAGAACAGCTCCAGTAGGTCCTCTTTCATGGGGTGTCCCACAGGACAAGATCCAGAAGAACATAAAGGGTAGCTCAGCCTTGCTGTGCGGTGAGCTGGGAACCCCAGCCGGACTCTTCTAGGAATTGCCACTTGCAGGTCAGAGGGATTTGTGTTGATGGGCCCCTGCAGCTGTCCTCCAGGCCCTGCTGGAAAAGGTAATGCTTTGGCTAGGAAAGTATGAAGGAAACAGAAAGGTTCCAGCCCTTTCCACAGGGACAATTCTTTCAAAAAATATTTAGAAAAGCAGGGTTGGATCTCTAACTTGGAGAAAGTTGAGGGTGAAGCATTTAAAGATGAAATTTAAGAAGTGAAGAGGTAAGCAGATGCTACTGCACTCAGCAGCCTAGATTTATCCGTCAGGACTGTCTGAGGCAGTGTGAAGAAGCAGGGCTTCAGGCTGACCCCTGCCAAACTCGTCATGAGGTGCTGGGAACTGAGGCTGGGAAAGTCACGGTGAGGAGCTGAAAGAGACAACAGCTGTCTCAGCCTGCAGATTTCATAGATGGAAGGAACATTCCTTAGGAACTCCTTGAAAGGGTCCACTTCTACGGCACTGAAAAGGTTGTGGATGAGGAAAAAAGGGTCCAATCACATCACAGGGGGATTTAAGCTGTGTTAAGCTGATGCATTTTCTTGGAAAACAAGTGCTTTTTATATTATTGCAAGTTAAAATGCTGACATTTGTAGCTTTGTTAGAATTTAAGCCATTTATTTTTTTTATTGCCTGAAAAAGCATGACTAGGCTATTGCCATTTTGGGCTCTGTTTGGGGAGTGGTCTTCTGGGATGGATTAAACCGTACTGTGAGTCAATGTCTTCATCTTGCTTTTAAGATAATTATAAGGGAGTAAGCTCCATAGGTGTATGGCAATGATTTGTTTTGTCAATGTCTTAAGTACATTTGGACCTCTAAGTCTTTCCAGTACCTGCTGGCTCTTTGCCTACCACATATGTGTAGACAATCAGGCAGAAATTTCACATTTTCTGACAACTATTTTATTTCCATGCATCTGTTAACTTTGTGCAGTTCCACATTTCCCTATGAGTCTTTACGACAATAAAGCTAGAATTTGCCTCTCTCTTAGGGAGTTTGAAAACTCAGTTCCTACTAATTTCTCACAGAAAATAAGCAGCCAAATCTTTCACCTGTCTTTCTGTTTTCCCATCCAACTGATTTACAGAGGCTCATCGCCGTGTGAAACCCATGAATTGTTGTCTTTCATGGATTTCAGCTTCTTGATCAGTTCTCCGCGCCAAATTTCAACAGAAATATAAGCACTGAGGGTGGAAGTCTCTGTCACAGTTGTTCAAGGCTAGCTAGTTTTTCCCTTTGGGTATTTTTTCGAATATGTTCTTATACATAATGTATGTCTCTCTCCGTAGGCTTCTGCTTCGCAGTCCTCCAGAGCCTTGGTGCTTCCTTGTCAATAAAGCTTGGCACACTTTCAGCCACAGTGCTTTGGAGCTTTATTCTTTTGTGACTGAAAGAGTCACTGCCAGATAATGCCTGAGGAAGGCACAGCTACATGGGATAATGAAAGATTATGTCATTAGAAAGGGAAGCTTATCTGAAATAGTTTTTTTTCCACAGTTCTAATAATTAGGTTTTATTAGTTTTGGCCATTTCTTCCTAAGAAGACTAACAGTGGTGGTCAGGACTGAGCTGGACAGTCCAAATTTAAGTGCAGCAAGGAAGTGGCACAGGTCTGCTCAGCTTACTGGCAGGTGCATCAAAAACTTGAAAAAGAAAACTTGGTCCATGTTTTCAGCTTTAGCAACAATTTATGTTTTCATCTAGCAACACGATTTTTCAAGCTGACAGTGTTCCACTGAGTTTCTTCATAAATAATAATGATCTAAGTAACGGACTCGTTAATGATCCAATGTGGTGGAGGGGGGATAGAAGTTTCAGTGGAGGAGTGTGCTGCGATGTGAAGCAATTACATCCAAGTGACCCAGGTGCCAGTCTATTCCTGGGATAGACTGGGAGAACCCAGTGTTTGTGGGACAAAATACTGAGAGGTAGGGAAAGTTCTAGAAACTACTAAGAGCGTGTGCTGTTGCTGGGGAACAGAACAGCAGCAATGAGGCTAGGGAAGTCCAGTCCTTTATAACGTTAAACAGGCATGATTTATTAACCACATCAATTGTATAAGTAACCGTGGTATCGTAGAGGCTCAGCTGAAGCAGGATAGCCACTGCACAGGGGACAGTGCCACCCTGGGGCACATACAAACCCAGGGGCAGGAAGGTGGACAAGAATTGACAAAGAGACCAACAGCACACTGTCCCCACGCTGACAGTGCTTCCAGCACAGGGAGGTTGGGGATGCTGAGGGCCACTCCCAAGAACCATGGGGCTGCCACCAGTGTACAGCAGCCAGCCAATGCTACTCTGGATTCTCCATCCAGGCCCCTCCATGGCCAACACTGTCCCTACAGAAGCAGAAGATAGGAAAAGGAAGAGCTCAGCAAACCGGAGCATCTCTACCCCAAGCCATTGGTTTGCAACACCCTGAGACAGAGTAGGGACCACCTTCCACAGTTCTAGGAAGGGGAGCTGTCCCTGTCGATGGTGGGGAGGGACTGTATCTTATGTGATAGTACATCTCATTATGGGGAAATACAATGCTCAATTAGTCAGAAAAGTTGGTTTGTTAGAGTACTTCCCTGCTGGTTATTACCAATGCAGAAAATGCACATCATTTGAGAATTGCTCCATCTGTTGCTGTCTGAGAATTGAACTACTTTTATGACAGTGGCATCGAAAAATGTGGGGCCTTATGGATGCATTAGGCACAACTGCAGGGCTCAATTCAGATCTTGGCATCTCAGTTCCTCTGAGGCAAGGGCGGTCAACAATCAGGCTCAGTCTCTCAAGATTGAACACGGGGTGGAAAGAACAGTGGTCAACAATGACCTCCGAGGACTTCTGAGAAGCCAAGTGTCTTGGACAGCCTCTGTGTTCAGCCTCAGAGAGCCAGCAAGACCAAACTGGTGGACAGAAGAAGGTAACAGTAAGTACTCCTCCGGGTGCTTTTGGATCTGGCAAGCATCTTTATACAAATATCACTCAGCTGGTGGAGATTTGCAGGGCATTATGTTTAAATCTATTATCTCGTTTGCTTTTAGTATCTGTTTATGTTTTTCTGCAAAAGGCATGGGTACTTTCTCATGCACTTAGTCTCTGCTTCAGGGCCATTAGCATGCTTGATACAATTATAAACGCACTGAGCCACAATTCAGACTTTATGATGAGCTGTTTATTTCTTTCACTCTGGGGACCTTTCAGACATGGAAGTGCAATATTCATCCCCACATTTGAACTCCTGAAGTAATCATTTTTTTCTAGCTGGAATGACACTTTCAGCAGGCTTTCTGTCTCAGTGAGCAAAGCAAACATACTAATGGGTTAATAGCTCTTAAATTTACAAATCTTACACTTGTGTGTTTGTTTTAAGGAAGAGTACTGCACGAACACATATCTCAGCCAATTATTCACACCCCACTGTACTGGTATAGTATGCTATCTCTAAGTCAGCAATCAGAGGTAATTAGATTTTGGCTTATAGGAAAATGTCTGATTTGATCTTCGAGTTTCTACTTCTGACTTGCCAGTATTTGAAGCCTTTGGGTTTTTTCCTCCCTGAAGTGGAAAAATGGATGGTCAAGGTCAGGCGTTTCTTGGGTGCAGTTCTATTTACTTACAAAAACTGTATTTAATGTCCTGTCTCACTGAGCACTCCAGCACTGTTGTAATTCAAGGCCTCTTCTCTACTGCTGTCTTTGAGCACCAGCTCCACAGCTGCCTGTTCCCTGGAAAAGGAGATCTGGTTATCTGTGAAGTCAGTGAGCACTAGAAGCCATTCGGTGGGTCGCTGAACCCGTAGAAAAACAAGCTTCAAGTTACAGGAAGGCTGCAACAGAAGGCAGGAATGGGAAAGATAACACTGTTGACGATTCAGAAGCAAAATTGACCACTACAAAAGATCTCTATGCATTATTTATAGGGCAGGCTGGCACTACTGCTTTGAAATCACTGTGATCTCCTGTTTTGGCTGCTCCACTGTGGGTCTGCAGAGGAGTGGGAGACAAGATGATGCAGCAGAGGGAATGTGTGAGGGCCTAGGGAGAAGGCCATTTAGATGGGTTACGTGGATCAAAAGAAATAAACCTTGAATGTAGCTGGTGCACTTCACTGAGAGGTGTTTCTCAAGGTTTAGACAAGGTTAGCTAGAAACCTTCTAGTCCCTGCAAATGGGCATACAGCAGAGCTGGAACCCTGCTTTCCTCTTTTGAGTAGTGAGGAGCTATGCCTGGCCTCACAGGTCTAGGTGTGTCTAGTAAATTCTTTACACAAGAAGGCTTTGCATTTCCTAACCTAACTGTGTAAAACTCCCTTTCCATGCTGTGAGTTAATACTTGCTGAACAAACTTCCTGCTCATCAGTATTTTCACTGAGCTCAATACATTTGCATGCTGGAGGTTATGCGCATGCGTTAGGAACTTGCTTTATAGTTCCCTTGCTGAGCGGTGCATTGCCTTTGGCTCTCTTGCTAGAAGCGTGTACCTGCCATGTACAGCCACTTAATTTGCCCCCTGTTTGATTTCTGTGTTGAGCTCTTGCTGTTGTTGACTTGTAGCTATTAGGGAGTTCTCTGCCAATTAGACAGTGGAGATGAGCAGCAATGGGCTCCCAAACTGGCACTCGGATGCTCTGGCTGCTCAGCGCACTGCTGAGCTGCCGCAGGCTATCACAGAGCTGTTGGCAGGAACATTTTTCTTCTGCTTGCTGAGGGCTTTTGGGTCAGCCTGCAGCCTCACAAAATATATTCAAGGAAAAATTAGAGTTGAAGTGAAGTTCTTGCATAAGAGAGAAAGGCCAAAAAAACATTCTCTCTCTAGCAATTGTCAGGAAACAAAATTTTCTCTCTGCATTAAAATAGCCATCATCATTCACTGGGGAATAGCACCTGATGTTCTTCACTAAGGTAAGGTTCATAAATACAGCTTCACGGCTCATCGGAAGACAACTCATCTTCCAGAGCAGTTTTGGGAACCCCTGTAATTCCTTTGTGCCCCACTTTCCAGCTGAATGGAAGTCACATTCCCATTTCCAAGTGCCTGCTCTGTTTTACCTGGAAGCGGTTTGGATTAATAGCCATCCTATCACGTGTGGTGCTCTGCAGGACCTGCAGGGATTAACAGCAGCTCTTGCGGTTGTGGAGTCCTGCGCCATCCTGCCTGCTCGAGAAAGTGGATGTTAATGGTACATATTTGTGCTGCCTTCTTGTGACTTGTAGTTCTGTAGAGTCATCTGTCTTTAACCTGACTTCTTAGCCATGGTTTTTTTTTGCTTTTCTTCTTGATTTTTCTCCGTTTTGGCCAGCTGCTGGCAGTTCTTCTGGTAGACTAAAGCAGATGTTGCACCATTCTTCATATTTTCTGCTGTTTCCTGCTGGAGGTATCTCTCCTAGATAATAACTGGGTTTTATGTTACAGTAAAATACTTATTTACCCATGCTTGCCTAACTGCAATGAAATCTGTAGAGAAGCCTTTTATGTACTGATAACTTCTGTCTTGAGACTTCCCTGCAGAATGCCTGTGAACTATAGGGACAAATAGGGACTGGATTTACTAGAAAACAGCTCCTTTCATGTAGCAGGCCTTGTATTGCACTACAGTTATGCCCATGACATCTTTTCTCCGCACATGTCTAAATAAACATATGTGTCAGTCACCACATATCAAAAATGCTAACTTCCCAACAATGCAGATAAAACAGAAAATCTCCCCAGTGTCAGGGTGTGGGGAGAGGAATAGAAGGTGTAGAACAAAAGAAGGAATGATGAGCTTTGCAAACCTTGTGATGCATAACCAAAGTAGACAAATGTTACTGAAGAAGACAGCAGCTAAACCCTTCCTGGAGAGGCTAGGCGTAGACTGGATAGCCCTGTGGTATGTAACCGCACCATTGCACATCCGCCACGCAGAGCAGGGGCTCAGGTGTCCTGCTGGCATCATCTGGGCTGCTGAACTGTGCCCTCAGTTGGCAAACTATGTCAACAAAAGGCTGAGCTCAAAATCATCCCAAGTGCCTCCTCTGGAGGCTTCCCCCAGCCGGTCAGCATCCCTCTAGTCTTACCAGGTGCCACCTCAGCCACTTTGCCCTTACTGATCAGGCTCTGCGGTCCTGAGTAACCCAATGAGCCAAGCCAGGGAGGCCAGAGAAAATGGAGTGATGAAACTGTGTGTTGGGGCACTGTGACAAAGGCCTCCTCCCAAATGAGTTTGCCTCAGGTGTGTGCTTAACATGGTGAGGACCTTCTAACACTGTTACAACCACCAGTGCAAGGGCTTAAGGAAAAATTACATGTAAGTGGCATCATCCTCTGGGACATCAGTGATATAAAAATAAGAAGAAATAAAAATAATGTCTCTGTCACTTCGTGGCCTCCTGTAGTTTGATCCCTTTGAAACTGGAAATGAGAAAGTCCCTCCTAAAATTTCCCATCATCTTATAGGCCATTTGCTGACTGATCTGGAGCAACAAGTAAATGGAAAGATCTTCTTGATTTCACTGCACCCTTGTGGATTTTTATCACTGACATGAATTTCGGTGGCATTGCACCTTCTGTTCATGGTAACAGGATGTGTCTGCTAGATCTTCTCCTGGAGAAGACCTGCTCTGATCCAGGCTGGTCCTTCATTTCATTTTTATCCACACAAACTCACATTGCTTTTGATCAGTTAAGGCCAAAGTCAGAAAAGTTGGTCCAGATGATCCACGTCTAATGACACCTCTATGATTTTTTTTTTTTAATTCAGTTGGTACTTTTCTAATCTCTGCCAAAGCCTGCCAAAGGATCAGTACACTCTGCAGGAAAGCTTTTCTCACGTGGACACGTTTCAATCCAGCATGTGTTTCTTTGCTAGATGCTTTTGTACCTTGTTCCATGCTTAAATGATGACTGAGCTCTCCTGGACCCAAAGAGGGCCAATGACAAAAGATAAAACACTTTTGTTAGATGTAAACACTCCATGCAAATAAATGTTCGTGTTTACAAGAGCTCTTAGCTTTCTCCCCTACATAGGTAGTTTAATTTCACTGCTTAATAGACAACAGTGAAACATGATACCGTGTTTTTAAGCTTTTATTAATTTTAATTTTCCACAAATGGTTTTCACTGCAACGATCTCAACAGGAACCAGTAACACACATAATCACAAGGCCCTTGATAATGATGAAAGTAGATCTGCTGCCAGCAACTATTATGCTTGTCCTGGGACTGTGAAGAACATTACACACGCTTTTGTTTGGGTGAGATAAAGGGCAGTTTTACCCTGAAAAAAGGGCTGTCAGTGTTGCATTTTCTTATTCAGTGGCTTTGCTCCCTGCTCATGTCAGATCTGCTGATGTTAAGGGAGACAAGTAGAATTGTACTACCTCAGGGCTCCAACCGCTCGCTAACTAACAGTGTCAGATATGCTCAGTGGTTCATTATCATCCAAATTGATTCTTTACCACTCTCTGCATGGCTCCTCAGACCAGCATCTCAGCCCCCCAGGAGAAGCGCAATGGATCACAGGAGCTGTGAAACTACTTGGAGCAAGTTGGTGTCCAGTCAGGCAGCTTTCCTGTGCAGCCAGCTGCCTGCAGGACTAGTACAGCTCACAAGGGTGAAGTGGGTTGTCCCACCTCTGCACTGTCACCAGAATGAGTGACTGTCCCCATGCATGTGAGAGGGGAAGAGGTGGCAGCCTGAGAAGGAAAGGCAGCATTGCTTCCCTGAGAAGCAGTAAATGTGACCCCTTCCACCCTTCCGTGCCATTTGGACAAAGGAACTTCTCAGAGGCAGATTAAGCTGATCAATCGCTGATTCTCGCTATTTATCCGAGTACCAACATGGCCCTTGTCATCCCCACCAGTAAGCAGTTCTCTGAGTATAAAACTTGCAGCATCCCAGAGCGACAGGGCAGAGCAGCTATGCCATCACAGAGGTGCTGTCTGGTTCAGAGAAGTGAGGGACGAAATGTGAAGCGCACTGTGACTTCCAGCTCCAGGTCAGAGATGTGTAGGATGAGTCAGATCTACAAGATCAGGGAAGAGCTGAGTGCTGAGCCTGGGATTTACTATGACTCCTAAACCAGCCAGTGTGCCAGTGCCAGGGATGTATCTTAACTTTTGTGGCACTCACCTGGATTCGGAGGCTTTTCCCAAGGCTGCTGTTAAGCACCCTGGTGAAACTGGGACTCAGTCTGAAACCTTTCCCTAAGTTCTGCTGGGTTTCAGAGCTGCTTGCTGTTTTTCCTCCTAAAACATGGACAGTGGTGGAAGCACCGGTAGTGATGTGAGGAGATTCGTCAAAGGTGGTTGGCAGCAGAACTGAAAAGCTGTCACAGTCCCAGCTTTCTGTCTTCAGCATGAAGTCGGTCCTTTGTAGGCCTTCAAAATCCAGCTGGAACACCTTTACCATATTTACTTGTCTGTAGTCCTTACAGGGCAAAGACAAGCTAGGAATATAGTAACAGAATCATAGTGACAGATAGCATAGTGAAACACATCCCTTCAAGTAAGTTTTTCAGATCTTCATGAATACACTCAAACAACATCATTAAATTAATCATCAGCCACCAACAAATGTATTTATTAGCCACAAACTCATCCCTAGCCATTCATGATCTGATTTTTTGCACTTTTGATTTCTGATGAATTCACTGGGAGTTTCGAAAACTCAGAGCTTTAGAGAATTCAGAATATCAGATACTAAACATCTTCACATGTGTTTATTTTCTTCTATTCTAGCTTTCACTATATAAGAAGCTGAGCCTATTAATTCAAAGTCCTTTCAAGATCTCAACACCAGATCTACAAGTGAGGAAAAAGTTACACATAAAAGCATGTCATTTTAAAAAACTCTTTATTCAAAAATTAAAACTTCAGTGAATAAACAGTTCTTAAACACCTCATAATTTCAGTCGGGAAGGCAGACAGAATATCGCTGTATTTTTGATGGGAGAAATTTCCCAGAACTAAGAAAGAAAAAAAGAAACAAACAACATTATATAAAACCTTTTCCTCTTCCTTCATGTATTCAATATATTCCTAAAATCAGTTTGCCTTAGTGACATAAGGGATCACAGTTAGATAAAATTGGCAGAGTTACTTAATAATAACGTAATATAAAAGCAGACATTTAGAAAAAATCTGCAGCATACAAATGCTGTATATGTATTTGTTTCAATCAACTTCACCCTGCTATTTCACATATGATGACCTAAAAGCAGTGACCACTTCCATATATGCCTGCCAAATCTTTATGTTCAGGAGAGCCTTAAAACGACCCTCACTTGTAAAGATATGAGGGCTCTGAAAAATATCCCAGCTCACAGCATTTTAGAGTCTGAGTTCAGAGTCACTAGCATTCCCTTTTGAATTCTGGAATGGAAAGCAGATACTTGCTTGAAATATATCATCTTGAATGATACTGCAGCCAGAGAAGCGCAGATTGTAAAAACAGCTTTGGATCAGGAAGATCCAAAAAAAGGTCTGGGTTTTCCAGAATGCTTGGAATCCTGTGGTTCCTGATATGACAATACCTTGTAGCAACATTTTGTCCAAGCTCCTGGAAATGTTCACTCTGGGGTCTAAAGGAGCACTGAGAGCATGTTTAGGAGAATGTGACCCCAGGCTTTAGGTCTGAATCGTGCCTCGGGATTCTAGATGGAGGGTGGATTTATGAAGAGTTTGGGAACAGGACCTGAACAGGCTGTGGAATACTTCCCAATATGTATGAGGCAGCAGAGATATGGCTAAGCAAGCCTGGAGCAAGCTCCTGGTTATTAGGAGTCTGTGTCACCAGCTAGGGTGGGGTAAAAGCATAGAAGCAGGCAGGAGTCCCTGTAAGAGGCAAAGCATGCTACTCCTCTGCAAAGATAAGGAGGTCATGTTCAGAGATAAGTGTCTGAGTAAGGGCAAGAAGAGATGAAAAACAAAGTCCATTTACCCCAGGTTCTCCTCAGCACTGTACATACTGTCCAAGCCAGGGCAAAAGACCCAGAGAGTTGGCTTCGCAACCTCCTGCCCCACAATTCTGGAACTTCTCCTGCACTATGTGTGCTGTTTAGCAGCAACTGCAAATCATCATTGACAGCTGTGGTACATGAATAAAACTGCTTGGTAGTGATCTGTGAAATCTGTATGACTTACAAATTCTGTTTGATATCAAGGACTTGCTATACATGGATCTTGCTTGAATTACAAGCTCTCTCTTGAATATAGGGCTGATCTTAATCTTTTGTCTCTTTAAATCTATTTTTGGGACAAAATAATGTCCAGAGGGCATGACATAGTGCCAGGATTTGATAGTCACTGAATCTTGGCAATTTTCTGTTTGTATGGCAGTAGTCTTTGGTCAGCAAAGAGGCCAGAGAAAGCAACGTAGTCAGCGCAGTCGGGTTGGTAACTAAGCAGTGTATCGCCTGGTCCTGAGTTCTTGCTGGCTCACGGGTCTGCTAGTGGGTTTGCTGACAAAGGAGCGGTGGAGGTGCTGGAAGAGTGAAGACCTGGAACCACCCAACCCCAGCCCAAGGAGTAATTCAGTCTGTCCGGGAAGCACTGCAAGGAAGGATGTTTAGGTCTGCCCCTTTGGTTCCTTATTCTTCCTACAATAATCAGTGATCTTTGAGCACTCTGAGCATTACAGGGTTTTGCATGTCATCTGCCTTGAAAGCGTAAAATCTTAACCAGAATGCCAACAGGGGAGCTTGTAAGCACTTGTGGGAGCTGGGCAAGGTGGTTGTAGTCTCAGGGCCCAAGGTAAGAGAGACAGAGGATACACATTCACTGTGGAGAGTTCAGGTAGGAACACAATGGAGTGCTAAACGCTTTGGCTTTGCTCAGGTCTGAGGCCAAATACACAGGTCCAGCAAAAAAGTCTGGTGTATGTGTGGCAGCAAGAGCTTTATCAGGGCACTGACAGGCAGCTACAAAATAAATGAGGTACCAGAATCATCAGTTCAGTTGCAACTGGCCCACGCATTTGAGACATCTCAGCTTTGTGCTTCTGTTTCAGCTAACAGCACCAAGCTGTTGTGTAGCTGGAGGCACAGATCACTCAAGGCAGGGTCACCAGAACCTCTCTGAGCTCTCATGCCTCCGCAACATTAGGTAGCACTTTCTGCTGGTGGCTGAAAATTGCCATGGATGCCAAGCTGGTATGCCCATGCATGGGGCTCAGTGCAGCATGAAGCTTCTCTCTTCTTCCTGTTATCCAAAGTAACAACAAAAAGCAGCTGCTTTGCTTCAGAGGTGGCTCCAAGTATCCAGCTTCAGACAGCTCCAGAAATGTAAGATGATTTGGGATCAGCTTCCTACTGTGAACATCCCTCACTCAGTGATGCCAAGCATCAAAGCAGCATGTCTGCAATAAAACAGATCTAACAAAGGCCGCTCCTGGCGATGCTCTGCTGTCACACCAACACTAAATTTCTCTTTCATTATGCTTAAATCAGCTCCATTAGTTAAGTCAGACTTCATTTTTTCAATGCTTGAGGCCTTCTTGAAGTAAGACACATTAAATTCATCTTGATTTATAGCCCATGGGTTGGTTTCACTGGTTTGTAAACTGAACTCCTACACATTTTTCCTTCCTTATGGCTGTATTTTCTGTCCTCTTCCCTCCCAGAGCTGCCTGTCTGATCAGCCCATGTGCTGTGTAGGTTAGTTAAAGATTAACGTAGACAAATTGTGCCAGTGTAAATCTTGATCATGCATGGAAACGTAGTAAACAATTTTGCAAAACAAGTTACACAAGCTTCATGAAAAAGCTTTGCTCATAGTATTTCTTTTTTTTCGTTTTTTTTATCAGTCAGTGAACAAAGTTTAGGGCTGTTTGTGGTTCTGCCTTCTTGTAATGAGTGTTAAACCTAAATCTCCCATTGAGAGACAAGAATTCGGTCATTTTGCAGGAGAATAAGAGTCTGGAAGCTTGTGTTACTGCCCAGGCTTCCAGATGACCTTGGTAACTCTCTTAACCTCACTCTTTTTCAGAAGTGATGGAGATACTTGGGGTTTTCATGTTTTGTGACAGCAGATTGGGAATTCCCAGGTGTAGTCATCTCATTAAAAGAGTATATGGCCAGACTGATGGAGAGAGGTCCATGGACAGGCTCACAGTGTAGTTCCCTGCAGCCGGAGCTCCTCATAGCCACACTGCTGCCCTTGATGGTTTCTCCCTTGCGTGCATGGATCTAGACTACCCCTGGGGCTGGCCAAGCTCCAGAAGACTACCTGTCCAATAATCCCTTGCTGCAGCTGACCTGGGGCTTGGAGGGAGGCTGCGGCCTCGTGATGTGGCAGCAATGATACTTCAGTATGAGGTTAGAGACAGAGTGCATATATAAGAGTGTTTAAAAATATGGATTCAGGCTGAATAAATAAAACCAAAATGGAGTTTAATAATTCAGAGCCTAATAGAGTGGTCAGACAGCTTTGTCCAGTCATGCCCTTGTACAGGGAGGTGAACAGCTGCATATTTGCAGGAGCTTGCTTTCCCTGTTTGCCTTCCTAAAGCCGAGCCCCAGCACTCAACTTAATAGCCCCAGTTCTAAGCACAGCTTTTGCATCCCATAGGAGAAGGGTCAGCATTTGTTCCTCTGGGCATCAGAGAATCAATCCCAAGTGTTTTCAGAAAAATTCCCCTGGGAAAAGCCTATGCTAAGACAAGGTACCTGACGAGGCCTCCGCATTTTGGAGACCTTAGTGCAGCCTTTAAAGGGGCTTATAAGAAAGATGGGGACAGGCTTTTTAGCAAGGCCTGTTGCGATAGGATGAGGAACAATGGTTTTAAACTAAAAGAAAGTAGATTTAGACTAGACATAAGTAAGAAATTTTTTGCAGTGAGAGTGGTGAAACCCTGGCACAGGTTGCCCACAGAGGTGGTCAATGCCCCATCACTGGAAACATTCAAGGTCAGGTTGGACGGGGCTCTGAGCAACCTGGTCAAGTTGAAGATGTCCCTGCTCATTGTGGGGGGCTGGACTAGATGACCTTTAAAGGTCCCCTCCAAGACAAGCTATTCTATGATACTATGATTTTCTTGTGTGATACAAGCCTGTAATGATTGTTAACCACAGAACTTGGGCAGTACTTTTGCACAGCCTGGGAAAAATCTATGCCTTCTCTGTGTTAAAACTGTACAGAAGGAGATACTCACTTCTGCCTCAGCAGGTTTCCCTGTCTTATACCAGTACAGACATTAGGAAGCTTGGCCGAAAATGTCAGACGTTTAAAATCCTATTTTTTAGGTATTCTGCATTTTATCATCCTGCCATAATAACACGACTCAGTTTTTTTCCTCTGTGATTTTCTTGTCCGAATACTTTCCATAGGCATTCCTAGACCGAATTGATGCTATTGGTATCATGCCTTTGTGCTACTAACCTCAGAGCAGACATACCCTGATATAATGCCATGTGGAGTTGTAGTAGTCTTTTTCAAGACAGCCTCACAAGCATTCAGCCTGTGTTTGTTTTACTTCTGTCTGCCGGCTCGAATATCTGCATCAAGTATTCCCAACGATACCAGCATTCAAATCCACATTTTTTCTCCATACTGGTGATTTGTCTAAAGAGCACCTGCACTTCTCTGGAGCTGGGCTTTCTGCTCATAACTACTACACTAAGACCATTTCTTCTCCCAGGTAACTAGCAACGGCCTCAAGTTGCGTCAGGGGAGGTTTAGATAGGATATTAGGAAAAATTTCTTTACTGAAAGAGTGGTCAGGCATTGGAACAGGCTGCCCAGGGATGTGGTTGAGTCCTCATCCCTGGAGGTGTTTAAAAAATATGTAGATGTGACACTTCAGGATATGGTTTGGTAGGAATGGTGGTGTTGGGTGGATGGTTGGACTCGATGATCGAAGAGGTCTTTTCCAACCTATGATTCCATGATTCCTTCCCCAGTGAGAGACTGAAACACTTGGAGACAAGATGAGTCCTATGGCTTTATGTCCTACAATGGCACTGCCAAAGCTGTCAGGAGAACCCCTGGGAGGGCAGCTGGCTGCTGTGGTAATGGAATTGTTTGGACCATATGGACTGGGTTTGCACCACGGTGTTAGTTAGCTTCAACTGCTCCAATAAACATAGGAAAATTGCATAACTGCAGATCCAGTGTAAGAGTCACCACAGTTTCTACCTTTCACCCAGAGGTGCCCTGTGCTGGACAGGACACTGAACTGCAGCATCTCCAGTAGTGCTTCAGCTTCCTTGGCAGAGGTTGTGGTGAGCACAAATCAAAAGAGAAGGCAGGAAAAAGGAGCAAACCAACCTATTCCCCATCCCAGATCTGGGGGCTACTTGCCCTGCACGCATTTGCCCTTCTGGTCATCTTCCCCTCCCCATGGGATCTTCACTACAGTCTCTCTGGAACCCCACCTGGACATCTGCTGCAAAGCCAGGCAGTTTTACTGGTGATGTATGTTCAATTTAGGAGTCTTCTGCAAATTCCCAGCCTACTACACCAGATGAGAGGATGCTAGAAAAGCTCATCTTCATTGCAATGGGGATGGGCAGAGTGCTACCATACATTGTGGAAAAGAAGGGAGGGACCAGGCAGGGATTTCAAATCCCAAAGGCAGGGACCTCCATGAGGCAAGGGTAAAATAGTGATGTACAAAGATGCTAACTCTCTTCAGCACCCAGCTGGTGACCAGATGAATTGATTTTTCATCATTTCAGGCACTGTCAGCTACAAACAAAAAGGCACAATTGTCAAAATGCTAGTGGAGACCTGCAGCTTTCCAAAAAAAGCCCAGAGCCATTTCTCTGATAGTGGCAGCACAAATACAAGTAGTTTTACCGCATGCCAGTTTCTTCTTAACTCTCTTCCCTCAGGGAGCTGAGTGCTTAGAAAATATTTAGGAGGACTGGAAGCTTGCTGGCTGCTCAGCTAATGTAGGTCTCACAATCTCTGATGGTGCTCCAAAGAATGTCGGGCTGCATTGATAGGCCAAGTTCTTTTAGATCAGGCAGGGGATGATGTTTTGGCAAGTAAACAGAAATCCAACCAGGTGCCTCTAGAGAAGGAAGGTTTTATATTTATAGTACGTGTCACACAAATCCGGATAGGGCCATCTCCAGGACTGTGTAAATATTAAATTCAGCCTAAAAGCGGAGACAAGCAGTAAGTGCCTGCAGAGTGGGCGACTCTCCAGGAGCAGACAATGGCTGGCTTTTAGCACATCCCGCTTTTTTATTTCCTTAAACAACTCGACTTGTGTAACCCTGCAATGTGCTGCCAATTGCTCGTACTCGGCTCCCTGCTTATACCCATGCAGCCACTGACACTTTCCGTTCCCATGTGTGGGATGTAGCTGAGGTGATCTTCCTGACTCTCCTGCTCTGCTGCATGTGTGGGTAAATGTTGAATATTCTCAGTCGACGCTGAGGGCCTTTCCCTTCACAAAGCCACTCTGTTGCTTTTCAGTGCAAAATTTAAGCTTGCTAAGACGTAGGAATGAGTCAAGTCCTGCCTGACCAACCTAATGGCCTTCTATGATGGTGAGAACAGATACAGATGTCATCTATCTGCACTTCTGTAAGGCCTTTGACATGGTCACCCACAAAATCCTGCTGTCTAAATTGGGGAGATGCGGATTTGATGGATGGACTGTTCAGGGGATAAGGAATTCATGGAATCATGGAATCATAGGTTGGAAAAGACCTCTAAGATCATGAAGTCCAACCATTCGCCAAACAGCACCATGCCTACTACATCATGAAATGGGTTGCCCAGAGAGGCAGTGGAGGCCCCATCCCTGGAAACATTCAAGACCAGGTTGGACAGGGCTCTGAGCAACCTGATCTAGTTAGTGGTGTCCCTACTCACTGCGGGGGGGTTGGACTAGATGACCTCTAGGGGTCCCTTCCAACCCAAAACTTTCTATGATTCTATGATTCTATGATTCTGTATCCTGAAGTGCCATATCTATAAGTTTTTTAAAGGCCTCCAGGGATGGTGATTCAACCACCTCCCTGGGCGGCCTGTTCCAATGCCTGACCACTGAATTGGTTGGATGGTTGCATCCAGAGGGCAGTGGTCAACAACTCAATGTCCATACAGAGTTCAGGGACAAGTGGCGTCCCTCAGGGGTCTGTACTGGGACCAGTGCTGATTAATATCTTCAGCAATGACATCAACAGTGGGATCAAGTGCACCACCAGCACGCCTGCAGAAGACACCAAGCTGAGTGGTGCAGTTGACACACCAGGATGGGATGCCATCCAGAGGGACCTGGACAAGCTAGAGTGGTGGGCCTGTGTGAACCTCATGAGGTTCAACAAGGCCAAGTGCAAGGTCCTGCACCCAAGCCAGGGCAACCCCTGATATCAATACAGGCTGGGAGATGAAGGGATTGAGAGCAGCCCTGCTGAGAAGGACCTGGCGGTACTGGTGGATTAAAAGCTGGACATGAGCCTGCAATGTGTGCTTGCATCCCAGAAGGACAACCGTCTCTTGGGCTCCATCCCCAGTATCGTGGTCAGCAGGTCGAGAGAGGGGATTCTGCCCCTCTGCTCTGCTCTGGTGAGACCCCACCGGGAGTCCTGTGTCCAGCTATGGAGCCCTCAGCACAACACAGACCTGGACCTGTTGGAGCGGGGCCAGAGGAGGCCACAGCAATGATCCAAGGGCTGGAGCACCTCTGCTGTGAGGAAAGGCTGGGAGAGCTGGGGCTGTTCAGCCTGGAGAAGAGAAGGCTCTGGGGAGACCTTATTGTGGCCTTTCAGTACTTAGACAGGGCTTGTAAGAAAGATGAGGACAGGCTTTTTAGCAGCGCCTGTTGCAATAGGACAAGGGGTAATGGTTTTAAACTAAAAGAGGGTAGATTTAGGCTGGATATAAGGAAAAAAATTTTTATGATGACGGTGGTGAAACACTGGCACAGGTTTCCTAGAGAGGCGGTCAATACCCATCCCTGGAAACATTCAAGGCCAGGTTGGATGGGGCTCTGAGGGACCTGATCTAGTTGAAGATGTCCCTGCTCACTGCAGGGGGGTTGGACAGGTGGCCTTTAAAGGTCCCTTCCAACTCCAACCGTTCTATGATTCTATCAGTGAGCTTCAGCAAGGTTATGACACCCTGGCAAGGGAGAAAAATTTGTTTCCAGTGTTTCACACTTGATAAGGCTTGCTGTGCCCATTGTGTGGCAGAGGTTGGTACCCTTTGACCCTGCATGGCTTTTACATAGGAAGTTTGCTCCTGAGTTGCAAATATGACAGATTGTTTCCATGGTTATTCCCAACAGTTTGTCCAAAATATTCTCTGGTTGTTTTGCAGAAACAACGGAGAGTTGGTGGTGAGAGATGGTGTGGCTGCTACTATCCTGAGACAAAGAGCGGCTCTGACTACAGGGACATGGCTTTGGTTGCATTTCCATCATTGTGCTGGGGTATTGCCATTTTCGTTGCTGAGAGTGCTGTGGGGGACATGTCTGGTAGTAGGTGACAAGCAGCTTTTAGAGATTGAATTTTGGTCTTTTCAGTAAGGAAAACGTGAGATTTTGGTGCCATCCAAGAAAACTAAAGAGCTGCCTGTCTGTTAGCCCTTGCTCTCTGCGCAGGGTTGATTTTGTCAGAGTGAGACCACTTTTACTTATCTGACTGGTGACAGACAAGTCGTCTCCCTGGTGATAAACCTATTCTGTGGACTGTTCTTTGCAGGTGTCTGTATGGCCCCTGTCCCTGTGTTATCTGTCAGCATTTTCCTGCTTCCAGTGGGCAAGGCGTGTTGTTTTTCTCTCTTTTTGCAGTTAGAAAACCAAAGCACAAAGACCTCAGAGTCTAAATCCACAAAGTCACTGAGATGATTGATTTTTGTGTGTGTGTGGTTGGAGCTCTGGGTACCTTAGCTGTAGTTATGAAAGAAATATGCCATATATGGAGCAACAGCAAGTGCAGCGCTTGCTCCCGTGAGCATCCCTTCTCCCCGGCCATGAGGGTTCCCATTCCCTGCCTGCCCCAGAGACAGTATCGCAGTCTCTGCAGATCCCAGCACAAGTGCAATACCAATACAGACAAAATTAAATCCAAGCATTTTCCAAGGGGGATTTTGCTCTTTCTATTGCCTCCTGTAGCTCTGAAGTTCAAGGATGCCTTGTAGTTTATGCATCAATATCCATTTTAAGCTACCTACTCTTCTGACACGCTGCGTTTTACCCACTTGGCGCTGTCAGCCTGCCATCACTGCACACAGCTTCCCTCTGCTCGTTGCCCCTTTGATAAGGGAGACCATTCTCAGTGTCTCAGCACTGCTGCTCGCCTCTAGAAGGGCAGCGTCACCTCCGTTTCAAGGAGATTGCAAAACCACTAATGATTTTCCGCCATTAACAGCAAAATGAGAAATACCTGTTTGCAAGCAAACACCCTGCTGCTGCGTTGCGGTGTTGAGGATCCGAAAATGAGGTGAGCTAGAATGAAAAATGAACCTGACTCGTTGATTTTTGTTCTCTAAGCAAAGAAAAGAATCAAAACCCAGTCGAGGACGTAAGCATCTGCCGTCGCCGTGGTGTTTGGAAGTTTAAACGGGGCTGTGGCAGCTCCGGGCTGGGAACACCTGCCGGTGGCTCACAGTGGCCCCGAGCCTCGGGTGTAGGGATCAGCGCGGCTTGGCAGGGTCCCTTTGGCGGCGGGGCGGCCCGCCACCTTCCGCGGGACCGCCCGCTGAGTCGCGGCTCGGGACAGCTCACGACAGAGCGGCGCCGCCCCGCAGCACCGCCACCTGGTGGCGCCGCGCCGCCGGCGGCCGCGGGACTCGAACCCGGTTCCTCCAGGGCCGGGCCGCGCCTCGGCTGCGCGCTGGGACCCGGCAGCGCCGGGCTGCGCGTTCACCCGCCGGTCGCCCTTGCCAAGGGGATTTTGCCTTCAACACACCCCCGATTTCATCCCTTCGCAGTGGCATCCCTTCCACAAAGACCTGCCGGGCTTCAGTTGCCAATCTCACAGTGAATTTTTAATCTCATGGCCATTTTGCAGCGACTCGGCTTAATTAGTCCTAACGGTCAGTCTCGTCTCCAGACTGTGGTTGTCACATTAGTCAGTCTTGCGGACTAGATCACTTAGTCAGCACCTCCTGATGTCATCCAAAGTCTTTGCTTCATACATTTCTGAAGAGGCTTGAAGCCTGCTGGCTCCTCTCTGCTCTGGTCTATTTTTAATTAGCAGTCGGTGGCCTTTGCTGCCACAGCCGTGGAAGGTGATCTCCGTGGCACAGTCTCATTTGTCTGTATGTGCGGGTGTTGATGCCTGTGCAGACAACTGTAACATGTTGTCCAGGCAACGGTCGGATGAGAGCGAGGAGCAGGGCGCGTGCGGACAGCTCCTGGGAAGAGGTTTGCTGGATGCTCCAGGGCGAGGTGCCAGAATACTCAACTAGAATGGCAGCATGCGTGCAGAAAGAGGACAGGGAGCCAGTGATGGAAAACTTGCTACTTTTTGATGAATTATCTCCAGGTTATGCCAGAAAGACAGTTGTTTTCACTGTCCACAAAATCTGTGCAAAGCAGTCAGGAGAAATACAATCTCTCAGAATAAGCCCTCTCAAAATGAGCTGCTTCGTGGCATGGTATGTATAATTTCTTTCATCTCACTAGAGGGACAAACCAGCATCCACCACTTGGTAAAAGATTTATCCTTCTTGATCATGAGACAGTTACAATGCATCAGGGCCAAATCCTGCAAGGGACCGAGTATCTTCTGAGGCCTGCTGAGTGCCTTTGGCGATAGCCTTGTCACTAAGAGGAGACAGGCAGGCTCAGCACTTCCCACCAGCATTTTAGCAAGGGCTGGGACAAAGTCGTGGAGTCCTTTGGCACTGTGCAGCCCAAAAGGGCTCAGAAGAGGAGTGTTCAACCCAGCTAAAATCCGTGCAAAGCCTAGCACTTTTGCTTGCTGTGTTTACAAGGGATATTGTCGTTATTTATTGATTGGTTATTTATGTTGCAGTAGCATTTTGGCTGGGAAACCTCAGGCCACAGGCATCAGGGGACATACAAAAACAGAATGAAAAGACGGTCCTTGCTCCAAAGGAGCTCACAGTCAGAAAGTGAGACAAGAGACAGCAAATGAGTACTACAAACAGTGGCATGGGAAGGGAATAAGGGGCCGGTATTATTAAGTATAAAAAAGAAACAGTCAGCTATTGTTGCTAAAAAATCACAAAAATTGTCGACTCTTCTGCCTCTTTTCCCTTGCTAGCCAGATTTTCTGCAAAGCCAGAAATGTGTCTGTTGCTTTCAATGTGCTAGATTTGTTACACGTCTTCCTCAGAAAGTTCCTGACCTAAAACACACGGAAAAAGATGGAAGTGTTTTTGCTGGCTTCAGTGGACTTTGGATGAGCCAAAAGTCTTAAATGCAGAATACTTCAGTGGAAATGAGATACTATGTTTTCAGTCAAACTTTTATCAGTTTAAGGCCCCGTTCCCCAAAAGATTTATTCAGGGATTTCCTTGTTTACTAGCACTACTGGTTTACTGGTTCCTTCCATTTTTTTCCTCCTCCAATTATATGTACTCCAAAATGAACCACTGCATCCTAATATTGGGATTGTTTTCTGCTTGAATAAAATATTTTGGTCTTCGATCCTGTTTCTGCATTTTCACAAATCTTAGCTACAATGCAAATAATTTCTTCTTAATAGTGCCACCAGTCTGACAGTTATTTCACATGAGAGGCTCCTAAGAATCTTTTTCTCCAGCAATTGTACAGCCTGAGCAAGTATCTGGATACCTCCTTAGATGATGTGGGTTTGAGCAGCAGCTGTACCTGAGGATACAGTAGGTATTTGGATACCTGTACCCTATTTCTGTTTACAATCATAAGGGTAGAAATGGAAATGCTTGGTGATCTTATGTCTTTCTTTTCCAGAATCTGTTCCCATATATTTTGCTGCAGAGCTACTCTATGGTCTGAGATTACAGATAGTCCAAGCTGCTTTACACAGGTTCTTCGCCTTCTTTGCTCTTGCTGACCCAGAAGTTTGAAGGAACGGTGACTTTAATTGAAAGAGCAGACATCCCACCAGTAACTATCTTTGTTTACCTGTCCCCTCCATTGCTTACCCAAGTTCAGGCCCATTACAGTTGGAAAAGCAGCTTTGATAGTGAGAAGAAGTAGCAGTAATCCTGCTCACTACTGCCACTGCTCATGCAGGGAGTCTGAACAGACCAGGCACCTAGGAGCAAAGCTGTTACTGTGCCATCAAAAGAAAAAAAACACCAGTGGCACAAAACCCCACTCATTTAGAGAAAACGGCTCATCTTCAAATATCTTATATGAGTGGAATAATCTATAAGAGAAAGGGATGAATCTGACAGGTACCTTCAACGAGCATCAGACCAGCTGAGGGCAAGAACATAAATAAATGAGAAAACTGAAACTGGGACTAGTATAAGCCTCTAGCAAGTGCTGCAGATCCTTGGAAGCAGAAAAGATCTCTCTTCTGGTTTCAAGGAAGAGGCAGAAAGTCACTCTGCCAGCAGTTTGGTACTGATAAACCCAGCAGATGATTGTAATCACTGAACATGTCTTAAGTAACAGGTCAGATTAACTGGGAGTTTTTATTTAATACTTTACTGGCTCCAGCTAAAGGTCTGATTTGCCTTGCTCACAGAATCATTAGAAAAAGCATCTTCCCAGGCACTCAGCATGCAGTTAACTCTGCAAAGAAGAGTTAAAAATAATTCCAAAAAGTCAGATGATTATAACACTTGACAGGAGAGGCTGTTTAAGTAATTGAGATGAATATCTGGAAAAAGAGAACACGATGGAAGATGGAAGCTCCTGGTCCAGAGAGAGGGACAAACACCTTCTCGTACGTATAGGAGTTATGCACTTTTCTTTTGAAGGTGAGGCACTGGCTATGCTGGTGAGAGGGCAGTGGGTACACATCTGTCCCAGTGGGATTGTTTTTATGTTTCTCACACTGAGGATCAGACCCTCAGCTGGGGGGAGATTTGTCTGTGAAGTTAGATAACTTGATCTGGGCATCCAGGGGTACATTAGTGGAGCTCTACTCTGTACGGTGAGTGGAGTTCAAAGCACTGTTCAGCTGTCCGTCAGTGCTGATTACATCTCCACGGAGTGAAATAGAAGCTTTGATGCACACCTGTAGATGCCTAAATGTAGGTGTCTCATTCTGTGAGCTGAATGTCAGCAGCAGAGCTGAAGCAAAGCCATCAGAGCTACACCAGTTGGCAGCAGCTATAAATCTGATCCTATTATTTTCCTGGCTTCAGGCATATATATGTCCTTATTTACATTAACTAGAGTTAATGGATGCAATTTGCTAACAAATTCACTTCTGGCAGCAGGACAGAAGTGAAGGTGTTTTACAGATCTTTGTAAAATAGATTGCTAACTATTTGTGAAATATTAAATTCAGGGGCTTATGCGTAGAATATTTGATGTAGCTAACAAAATATCTTTGACCTCCTTTGTGCTTTTGTGGTTTGGCTGAAGCGTTCATACATCTGGAATTTGGCATTTTCGTAAAATGTTCAATAAAGACAAAGTTGTCATCACATATATGAGAAAATGCAGAGCTTTGTACGTTGCTTTTGAAGATTCATCTTCACTGGGTCTGTTCTTTTGGGTAAAATGCCACATTTTGTATACCTGTTTGGCTGTAACTGAACTTTTGCCAGTTTCAAAGAATGTAATGCTTTACTTGCTGCAAGTTGGCGCAAGGATTTTCCTCTCGCTCTGTAGCACAACGTACATGCACACATCACCTTAAATGAGCTTGCCTTGCCTGCAAAGACTTCCTGCAGGGCTGTGCAATAGCATGGCAAGTAATAGCTTAAACCTGCTTATAGTAGCATCTTTAAAAAAAAAAAAATTGCAGCCAGTGTCACATTTAGTCAGCACAGGAGATGCTGTCAGTGCTCTAGCTGAGACTGCCAGATTTCAGCCTTGAAAGATGATAACTCAGCCTTCCTCTCGTGTCCTGCTCTCCCCACTTCTTGGGGCGAACAGGCAGGCTGTGGATTCACACATCTGTGTGTACCATGGCATGCAGAGAAACAGTGAACTGCAGGCAGTGCTTCGAGGAAGAGGAGCTCCGGAGGGGAAGCATATGCTATAAAATGTGCTAGAGCCTGTCTTTGAAGAAGATACCTCAGAGTCTGAAGAAATGAAGAAAAATTGCAATTATCTCTCACAACTTTTTCTCTCTTTCTACAACAAAATAAACAGACTCTTTTTAGTAATCTTCTGAGGTAATGGATTGATCTGGTTTTCTAAAAGGGCTTTTACAGTCCTTTCCATGTGTTTTCTGGAGCATGGCTGTATGATTTGAAAATTTATTCACCTGGGCTTTTGCACAAGTCATTTGAGAGTTCATCTCCATTATTTCTTTCCATGAATGTATCCTGGATTTTTCTTCTTCCCTGATTCATTATATACTATGGTTTTGATGTACTTATACAAAAGATTTTCTAGTGGCCATTTTCTCTTTCTGCCTCTTCTTTTTATCAGAGATTTTGCTCAGTGACTCAGGGTTTATATCGGCTATAGCAGTTCATTTCAGTTCTTGGAGGAATTTGAGGGGAATTGTGCTTGACACTTTGTAGGTTAGTTGCTTAGCTACCTAGCTTGGTCTAGGAACATCTCATCTTTTCTTCCCTCTATATTTAGTATGTCCACTGTAGTCTGAACTTTCTTCTGTGTCTCCTTTCATCTGATACATTAGCAGACTTTTATAAGGTTTTTCTAGCTAGCTCTGTGGGAGACTGTGATGGCACATTTTCTTAGTTAGTGCTTTATTGTTCCAGTTGCTGCTTTTCAGTGGTCATCCCATTTGAATGGACTTCTGTGATTTCATAGTACTATTGTGTGGTTATATTTCCTTAAGGAGCTGTCAAGATTTCTAGCTATACTGTCCAATTTAGACTTGGTAGTCAGTTCAAATCTGGCCTGAGTATAAACAGCTCCATTGACTTCACACATAAACACAGAGTGAGTTCTAACAGTTTCTGAAATAGCTGATCTTCTGGTTTTTATCACTAAATGCTAGTTTGTTTGGGGAAACAAATATCATCATTCACAGGGCGAAAGCTTGTAAATACATTCAACAGGTCACAGCATCCTGGGTCCACCATGTGATCTCTCACCAAATTCGGAGGTAATCAGCAGGGAAGGTCCCTTTGAAAATGGCAGAACAGATTCAAAATACCTGGGCTGCTTTCAGCCTGCACATTCTCCACTCCCCCTCCCAGGCTGCCTTCACTCAGACAAAGATGTAGAAATAGGTGTTGTGGCTTCAGAGGTGTCCTCAGCATCGAAGTGTGACCTTCCCCTGGGCTGTGGCTGGGCTGGCTCCCTCACGTAGGGCTCCATGCTCATCCCCATGTAGACTGCGCCAAATTGCTGCTGGGAACGTGAGTGGGACAGGCAATGAGCTGCTCATCCACACTCCTCACAACAGAACAAACGGACCTGCCAAAATGCTGTTTTGTTGGAGACAGGGTGGCAAAGCGGGTGTGGGAGGGAGAAGGAGAAAGAGCTACCACAGCTAGGCCCTCTTTGTGAGCTGCTGCAACGCAGCAGCCCTTCACTGGGGAGGACGAGCAGTGAATTGACTTTGATGACTCAAGAGCACTGAGATTTTCCAGGCTTCACCACCAGTCCCAGGGTAGGCTGTGGGACAGAGATGCCCTGCCTGTCCCACTGGCCTTTCCCAGAGCCACTGACTCAGTGGCTGCTCCTTCCGTAGCCAAGTCCACCGGACGTTTTCTTCTTGCTGCTCCCTCTGGTTTTCCCTTTCCGCTGTGGGCTGCTCCTATTTGTCATCATGTAGTGATTTCAACTCCACCCTCCACCTCAGAGGGCCCATGTCTTCTCTGCTGTGCTCGCCTGCTCTGGCAGCTCCAGCAATGCTCCTTCTGGTCCTCCCCATTCAAAATCTCCCTCATGGTGTCAGCTATTTATTCCAAACATATTCAGACCTGCTCTTCTGGTCTGCTCTGGTTTCACACAGCCCAGCTCTCTGAAATGTCACCAGAGGAGAACTCATTTTTCTCATCACAAAAAATTAGAAATGTAGTTGAATTCCAGTCAATTAAAAAGGCTGTTTCTCGCCTCATGCTTTCACAGTGACAAGGTTTCAGAGCAAACCAGCCAGTGCGGATGATGCAGATTCTCAAAAAAGCAAAAGGAAGGGGGAGGGAATTGATCCAAACTGATGAGCATAATGACTGTCAGTGGCAAAAAAATACCATGACCCCACCACCTGCAGTTGGCCAACTTCACTCCCAGCAGCAGAGGGTCTAGCCCTCAGCTAGGTTTATTCCAACCAGATCTGTGTCTGTTGCAGTGCTGGGTGCGGGAGTGATGGCTACGCTGGGAAAACTGGAGTGGGTGGAAGAACACTGTGATGTGCCTTGAGGCTGTGCCCAACGTTAGATATTGCTCAGAGGCAGTTTCTGGTATTAGTTCATGAATAAAAAAAATGCCATGCACAATCAACTGCCAGCCACTGGGAGCTGTGGGGACAAGACAAACCGATTTTAATGAAAAAAAGATTCCTCTCATGTAATTCCTAGCTGATCCATAACATGAAATGCTTCTGTTTCTCAGGTCCCCATGCACGACACAGTTCTGAAGCCACTGAGATTCTTCTCTGGGACTCATACTTTCATTAAACAAAGGAAAAAAAAAGATAAAATTACTGTCCTTTATAGCTGTGAATAAAACCTTCCAAGCATGAAAAGAATGTCAAGTCTTGCCTATGCATAGAAGTCTATTGCTTTAACTACTTTCAAAGGCGGAATGGAGGAAATTAGCCTGGTATAAAGTTGTTTTATACCGGTGTAGCTAATCCCATATGGCAGGGAAACATATGGGCATAGCTCTCAGACACTTTTATCCTAATAGAGGACAAAGCACACAAGGAGAGGTGTTTGGGCCCAGGCTGGCAATCAGGGACAACCTAGTTTAGCAGAAGTGATGCAGTTCCTGCACCCGATGCAGCCGCTCACACAGAGCCTCTGCTTGCACAGCAATTGTACCAACCCAACACCTGGTTGTAACCTCACTCAGAGCAAGGCTGCCATGCCCATATCAGAACAGAACAACCCCAGAAATGTCTGGCACTATCACAGAATTGGTAGGGCTTTTCTTTTCCATTTCAATAACAGAAGCCTTCACGCAGACATACCTAGGGTGGCAGACAAGTCAGCTTGCTGGCAGAGCTTACTGTGCTCGGGAACTGTTCTAACCTTTCAGTAAAAAAAGGATCAATATGTCCGTAGAAACTGAGTTTCCCCTGAAAAGGATGGGTGGTAGAGCAGGAGCAAAGTACATCTTTGCATGAGAGCCCAACTCTGAATCTGTGGCTGCCCTGAAATGTTTGTTCTGACACAAGTGCGTGCTGTGGTACTTTTCCTAGGGGCCACTGACCCTAATGCAGACATCATACCCTCGTTGAGCTGTTTCTCAGGAGTGTAACTCCAACAGGCTTGTTCCAACGCCTTCTCCTGTTCCTCCTGTGACCCTGAAAGACTCTGTCTCCTTTTCAGACATCCCACAAACAAAATGAGCTTCAGACGGTTTCTGTGAGGTCCCCAGGGCCTGAGAAGAAAGTCCTTCTGGTCTCTTCCTCTCTCGTCCTCCAGCTCAGCTCTGCAGCTCTCTGTGGCAGATGGCAGAGCCTGATTTGTCCCAGGTAACCGCTCTGTGCCAGTACCTGGAGCTCTGCCCAGAGGCCCTGGGCCCCAAGACTCTGCCCTTGGATCTGTGCTTCCTTTGCACACTCCTCTTCTCGAATGGTCTCAAGCCGCAAGCACAGACAGCTCGTGTTGGTGCTCTAACAGCCAACCAGTGCACACGGGTTATAGCGTAGATTGTGTATACTGTTTCCATATTTAATTCAGCAAAGAGGTATCATTACAAAACACCCAGGGCTGCCTCCAGATTCCTTGCCTGAGCTTTGAGGTTCTGCATTTGCCTCTTGTCTGCAGCCAATGTGACACCAAGATTATGAAGAGAGCTGGAAGGCAGAAGTACATTTGCAAGGACACTCGAAAAGTTCCTTACCACTTGGTTGTGAATAACTTTGCAAAACGGGGATCTTAATTTTACAACGGGCATTTTCAAGTGAAATAGCTCTGGCATGCCTCATTCCAGCAAAGCAGCTCCTCTTGTAGCATCCTGCAAGGAGTTTCAAAGAAAGAAAACCTCCAGGCTGCCTGATGGGGAACTCCCAACAGCTTTTCACTGCCTGCGAGGGAACTTCCAGAAACCCACGCTCAGCTACTTACGAGTGTTTCCCTTCCATCTTCATTCCTGTGGTTGCTGTGTGTGTTTATTTGCACATATATAGCTCATGTTTGCATGCACCCATCTCCGGAGATCCAATTTTTCTACGCTATTGTAAGGGTAAACATGCAGCATGAGTCCTGACTCTCTAACAAGGTCCTAGTGTGCCGCTGGTTGTACAGACGCAGCCAGAGACAATGTTCAACCCCAAAAATTTACTGAATAAAAAGGCAACTGGAAAAGCTGGAATGGCAAAGTAATACAAGCAGATCATGGACTGTGTCAGTGGCAGAGCCAGGAGGGAACTCAAATCACCCATCACCCAAATCTTGGTCCCATTCCTCTCTTGCTGTGTCTCACAGGCTTCGCGCAGCCACGCACGGAGTCCCAGGGTGGCAGCTCTGAAACAGCAATGCTGAGACCTGCCACTGCCTGGAGAGGCACTGCCCTCAAGAAGTGGAGGGGACTGCTCTGCCCAGTGCTGGGAGGTGACTCTGGGTTTGTCTCTGATAAGAACAAGTCTAAAAATAATTGTGTGATAATTGATAATAAAGTCACTTTTCAGAGTGGGAAGCATTCATATCCCTGAACAGAGTCCAACGGGCTTCTCAGCCCTGAGGAAGGAGGCAGAGGAAGGAGGCAGAGGCAGTCGGTGGGGAAGTGAAAGACAGGAAAGCAGGGAACAAATGCTTTCCTCAGAGACTTTTTTTTGACCATTTGCTACCTGGATACAAACACACCAGTGTTTCCTGGCTCCTGACAGGTTCACCTTTAGCTTCTGCTTTTTTCCCTGCGATGCTGCCAAGGAGAGTCTACAGGCTCTGCCATGAGGCTGTTGGCACATCGCTCAGGAGATCCACCTCTCCAGTTAATACCAAGCTACTCAGGCACATTTCCCCAGTGCCATGCCTGGCACTGCTGGGGCAGGTGGGCCCATCCCAACTACTCACCCCGTCCTGTCCCAGCCGGGACTGGCCTCTCCTCCCCCAGCCCCTCCACCTCCTGCAAAACCTCACACAGCAGGGCTGAAACCCGTCAGCGGTCCCAGCCCAGATGCTGTGGCAAACCCTAAGGAAGAGCATGGGGCTGGGTATGCCATCAGGGAGGGATTCTCCTTGCTGCGGCAAACCCCATCAGGCTGGGCAGCCAACTCCCCTCTTCCTTCTGGCATTGCCACCTCGAGCCCAGGGCATTCGGCAGCTCAGCTGGGGACACGGACAGTCCTTCCTTTCTCAGGGCTTTGCAGCTCCTAAGCCTGCAGCATGTGCCTCCGCCCAGCAGCAGGCAAGAAACACAGAAGCGAGTGCCAACAAAAACAGGGCTGAAGGGACCGAGGTCTCTAGGAAATGCCAAAAGACTGAGATGTGTGTAGTGCAGTTCATGAACTTTGGTGGGAAGGGATGGAAATATGCTGCCAGGTGTAGGAATTGGAGAGGTCTGGCTGTCAGAGCGGACTGTGGAAATATGTAGAGCAGCATCAGAAGCAGAATTAGAGATAGGTGTAGGCTGTACAATACGGAGGCGAGCTCTGAGCACCGCACTAGGGCAGCTGGAGGATCAGCCTCTCCAAGGAAAATGGAAGTGCTGAGAGGGCTTGAGGTGTCTAAAGCCAGCCTGGCAGTGCCCTGGAGAGAGGAGTGGTAGCCTGGCTGCTGTGCTGCTCCGCTTTGGGCTCCGGGAGGAGCGAGGGGTTTAGTTCAGAGCTGGTGTTTGCTCTGGGGAGCTGCCCCTAGAAGAATTTTTTCCCTCTCTCCTTTCATTTGGTTGATTTGTCATTTATCCTCTGTTTTCTTTCTCAGCCCTACAGTGGTGGCTCTGCTTCCTTCTCACTTCCAGGACTGTACACTCAGCAGAAGAGCGGGGCCTAGATTGGGGAAAGTTGCTTTTCAGTTTGTTCTAGGTATAGAGGCCTTTCTTTGTGGAGTGCCTGGAATGTCTCTGTGTGGGTGCTTTCAAGGTGTTATGTTGTACCATGGAAAATGCCATTGAATGCAAGGAAGAACACCCCCCCCTCCAGACCCATATGTTTGCCTTTGAATAAACAAGATCTCCAAAAATATGGAAATGTAAGTGGAGTGTTGCGTTCAGGCAGTGAGAAGCATTAGAAACCATGCAGGTAAGCTGCACAGTGTCAGAATTACTTTGCAAATCCTTTTTCAAAGCAGAAGCAGTAGGACACAGCCACGTCAGACACATATCATTTTTCTGTTCGCAAATGCTTTTTGACACTTAATCATAGCCTGTGGCACGTTTGCAAGAGGATGTGCATCGGAGCGCACACTTGGTCCATATGCTCTGGAGCAATCCCCAGTTCCTCCTCAGTTACAGCCAAAAGTGGCATGAATTTTGGGAAAATCATCTGTCTTGTTATCATTAAAAGGATAGATGTAGTCCCTCCAATATATTATAACCAATACTTTCTTCATTATTAATCACTTAAATGAGACAGCTACTCCCAAATGCACCATCTTCCTTTAATGATATCAAATCTTCAAAGCTTCTGATCTCTGCACCCAGACAGCTTTTTGTTTCAGTCTCTCCTTATCTGCACTATGAAATTTGTTTTCTATTTCTCTTGCTTGGTAAATCACATTTTTTCACATGCTGCTACAGACGCTCTGCGTGGCCAGACTTCATTCTATTAATGTTCACCTTCAGCCAACAACTGCCTGCGTGAGGATTTTTGGCTTTTATTTTTGATGGGGACTCAGCAGGGAGAGACATATGCCTGCCACCAGCTCATGCCACTTCCCATGGGGCTTTAATTTTTCCTCTGTGCATCTTTTTGTAAAGCACCATTGAATAAGAGCCTGTCGGGACTGCAATGTGCTCGAGGGTGTCTGGGAGCACAGACACGATTTCTCCCACCCAAGCGATCCCACCTGAACCCAGCCCTGCTGCCCTGTACAGGGCAGAAGGAAACAGCAAATGGTTGGAGGAGAAGAGTAATTTATTTCTATGCAAGAGATAGATCACTGAACAAGAAACCTGTAAGTCCAGCAACCTGGTGAGCAAACTTCAACCATGTGAGGGAGAGCTGCACGTGGGAGGAGGAAAAGCCAGTCTCTGGGGACAGGATAATGCAGGTCTGACAACCTAAGCTGGCTTTCCAACAGGCAGCTAGAGGACCACCACAGCAGGTTGCTCAGGGAGGCTGTCACCTCCCCAGCACTGGATTTTTTGAGCAAAAGCCATCTATCAGGAACAGTTGAAGGTAGTGCCTGTGTACATATATGACTGCAGGACCTTTTGAGGAGTTACTTGTACTATCATGTCACCCTCTGGATCTCTCCTATGGAAGCCATTGGTAAAAAATTCACTCTCTCTAAGGGCAGGTAGCCAGTTTTGGGGATAGATACTTATTTAGAAAGTTATTGCCCTCCTCTGGGTTACCAGCCCTGGCTCTTCTAGCCAAGGTTTTACCTTGTGTCTTGTAATGCAAACATCATCTCCCTCTGCCAGCAGAGGAAATGGCTGACTTGGAGCCAAGAGAAACAAATTGTTCTCTGCTCATTGCCCAAGCTGAGTAAAAGACTGAAAGTAAACAAATAGCATATGTGCTTAAAACTGCTTTGCTCTACCATTTTTACATCCCAGGTTACTCTGGTTAAGTGAAGGATTTTTAGGGGCATTTTTAACCTTGGCACCTTGAAATGAGAAAGATCGTGGTACTTAACACTCTTTAGGGGAAGGGAAGCTTTAAAAGCTGGCCATGATCGACAGCCCAGCTTCACAAACATACAAACACGCTACGTCTTCTTCAGCAGACAAACTCTGCCTGCTGAGCCCAGGTGTAGATAAACCTACCTTCACCCGCCTTCTATGCTGCAGCTGTATTGCAGGTGGGTAGTGGGGAGCACAGCCTACACTTGGGGAAAAAAGTTCTTGCTGGCTTTAAATCATTCTGCACTTTTGGTAGCATGTCAAACCATTTACATCTTTACAATGCTGCACACCACTCAAGCAGGAAAGTGATTTAAAATCATAAGCCTTCTTGTAAAGAAAATCATAACCTTCCTGTGCTCATCAGAGTGTGGCACTCTCAGCTGGAGATTCCCCTGTCAGCTTTGTTAGGTTCCCAACACATTAAAGAGAAACCTGCAAGCCAAGATGATCTCACTGCAATCTAGGAGGAGGCGATCCTATTAATTGAGGCAAGAACCTGGGTGTTCTCACTGTGCAGACTTGTCTGTCAAGGCAAATGCTCTGTCCTGGCAGCACGTGCGAGCGCTGCTTAGGCTTGGTGCACCACGATGGGCATCAGTGGGAATCAGAATTGAATGCAGTGTGGGGCTGAAATAACCACTGTCAGGTAGGTGGCTCCTGAAGTGCCCTTCCAGGATCAGTCACCACCAAGGCTTTATCCAGGTGGGACCGGCAGCGATCTCCTGCGCGCAGCGCGGAACAGGGCTGGTGAGGAAACGCAAGAGGGAGCACAGGACAGTGTTTAATAATGAACATCTGGCTCTCAAGGCAGAGGCTGCGAGAGGCTGATTTATAGGCACCAAGACAATAGACTATTGTGCTGTGTCACGGGGGCCGTCTGACGGGGTCTATTCATTCTTACAGATGTATGAACTGCCCATCTCTTGTAAATGATCTCCTCCTTTCTTAGGTTGTTGCCTTCTCATTTCTTTTCTCTCCTGCTCTTCCTGGAGGGTATTTTTGAGCTGAAATATATAATATATTTATATCTGACATGAGCGCATTAATTTTTTTCCTTGACTGTGGTCAATGGCAGCATGTAAAAGTGTTGTGTAATGGGGATTTTCCTACTTATAGCAAAACCAGATCCCTTCGCTATGACTTGTTCTGCCCTTTCATATTCTGGCAAGTGTGTGCGGGTCTGCGTACGCTGGGGGTAATGCGGCCAGTCAATCAGTGGTAACTGTGATTAAGTGAGGACTAGAAAATCAGGTTTTCAGCTGCAAACTGCAAAGCTGTTCTTCCCAGGTTCTTAATGAATGGTGCCACCAACCATTAGTGAGGCCTTGAAAATCCCTTGAGAAATTGGTTCTGAAATTGTTATTGTGTAACTAGGAAAACAAAAGCACAGTCAAGTCCTGACCCAAATTACAAACTGTGATTCTGGGAGACCCCAGCTCTTCCCTTCCCGGTGTTGATGCCAAGGGTCCCATTCTCATGTATCTGATGCTGTGTCTCCCGGCAGTGTAAAGTGAAGGAGAATTGCTGTTTGAGAATAGAAGGAAACATTTGCTACTACTGTTCTATTTCCATTTCCCTTGGTCCAAATAATGCTGCATAGTACGAGACTAGAAGAGAGAAACTGCTGTCTACCAAAGTGTGTTGGAAAAATAGTTTGAAATTTAGCATTCAACATCCAGGAAATTTCAGCACTAATATTGTTCGTGCAACATTAATTCAGGCCTCTCTAAGCGTATGCATTTGAAGACAGACTAGAGTTGCACACATTGTTTCCTCTAGTCCCCTGCCTCATTTAGTACTCAGAAAGGATGATGCTCAATTAGTGAGCAGCTAGTCAATAATGTCTTCTGTCCTTATTGGTCATTGGAAGTGTCCTGTGTCTTATTTATTGCCCATCTTTAAACCCTACTCTGAATACAGAATTACTCACTTTCTCCTGGGCATGTCTCTGGAACTCTTTGATGTTTGGGTACTCCACAAATATCAGTGCTTTTTGTCACAGCCTGCGAGCTTATGAGTGAGACCAACCCCCTTGTATCAGTGAGGGAACTGAGACACAGACCAAGGTTGGAAACCCACTTTGAATTTGAATGTCCAGTTTATGATACCAATGACTATTTATTTAATTTTTAACCACTTGATGTGATCAAAGCCTATAGCAGAATTACCTCGGTTTAGGATTACCACTGTTCAGGCCTTTCCCTACTAACTAGCCATGTTGGACCCCTTGCTATTGCACGTGTGTGAGCTGGGGAGATACTGTGCCGGAGCTCTGAGCCTTGGCACTCAGCAGTGTCAGGTGGATCAGGCTAGTTAAGCATGGAGTGAAACCAACAGATCTGTTTTGACAGGTCCAGCCAGACAGAGCAGGAGTACGTCTAAACCCTCCCGGCAGAGCTGCCCGGGCAGGCTGTCAGCAGGCAGCCTGGACTCGGCCATGTGGAATGCGGTGGGCAGAAGGCTGGGCACGCTGTGCCGAAGCCCGCTCTGGAGATTGATCTTTCAGAGCGGTACAGGCAAAGCTAATATAGCCTTGGGCTCAGGTTTTCAAGATTAAAGGCAGCATTGGTAGCTCTGGAGCCAAGGGGAAGTGTCAGTCTTCGGAAAGTGTCAGTCTTCAGAAACTGCCTTCCAAAAGTCGGAGGCCAGTTTTCACAATATGCTGCAGCAATTTGTCTGCAGTCATATGGGAAATCTATGGCAGGCTGGAAACACAATGTGGACATCCATCTCCCAGTCCCGTGTTTTAATAACAAGGCTGTACTTCCCAGATACTCATCTACTTAGTTATTTTTTCCTCTATCAATCAGAAACATTCTTTACGCATGTCTATGTTTTTTTCCCCCACAATGACTTTACAAGGGTGGATCTCTGGTATATGCCATTTCTTTACACAACACACTGAGGGTATTTTAATTAATGTTATTTGTAAAGGCCTGTGAAAATATTTTTGATGATTAACTTTTAAGCGCTCCGAATACTTTTGCTGGGCTGCAGGAGCATGATGTGGTGAGAACTTCATTCACGAGTGAGATGCCATGCAAAGGGACCTGCAGCTTGTCTAAAAGCTATTAGCATTTTAGGAACCACATCAGAAGGGGCAAAATGCTACAGTATGTTGCATTCAAAAATACTGGTGAGTTAGAGTATACAGAATGTATACAGAATGTATACTGTTCTATGGAGTAACGCTTGGGGAATAGCTAGTCAAACCTTTTTGCTTTGTGCAACTTATGCTCAATACTTCCAGGTACAAGTAACTCTTGTTTTTACTCTGTAAAATTTTCTAATGAATAAAATCATTTAACTCTCCTTGTCAGTGTTCTTCTGTGCAAGTTTAAGCAAGGCTAAATGGCTAGTTTCAGCTGGTACTTAATTTTTACAGAAACTCTGAGTACCTGGCAACTCGGGAGCTGAGCTCAATGAAGGCATCAGTCCAGGCCATTGAACAGGAGGTGGTAAGGCCAGAGCACCATGGCTGTTCTTAACCGAGTGAGTCGATATGTATCGGAGAGGACCACACTTACCTCAACACCACAATAACCCTAAAAAAAATACAGTAAGCTGAAAAGGTTATTGTGAGAACTCCTATTTAGACACTCGTTACTGTATCTCTTTACCTGCATGCCATGGAGATAGTTGAAGAGCAAAGTCATCCTCTCTGCAGGGTGCAAAGCCCTACTGGCTATTTTAAGACATAGAGGCAGCAGGAGAGGAAGGACTACTGATGATTTGAAAAATGATAATCACTGTGCAAGGGCAAGAAGCACAAGTGCCAGTGACTCAGAAGATTGTGTGCCAGCCAAAGGACTGCGAGGTGAAGGGGTGTTGGAGCAACAACGGCTGCACAACCCAGGCTTGGGAGGCTGACGTTCATTTCAGACGCGAGCATGCAGTCGGGGCTGTGTTTCAAAGCCACATCAGCTGATTGTGAGTTATTTTTGAGCAGCAAATTGTGAACAGTCTCTTCCAAAGCCTGCATCTACGTCTCTGAAATCAAACTGCAGAGATTTTTATAGTGTCAGAGTTATGATTTAAGGACAGCTTCTGTTTTTGTAGCAGGGGATGAGCCAGGTGATCTCTGGAGAGCTGTTTGTATAAGCTGCAGCAGTGACTTCATGATTAGGTGGGGGAGAGCAAACTAAAAGACCAAGTAGTAAAACCTGTGGATGTTTTGGACCAGGTTCTCCCTAGAGTAACTTCTGGTAACAAGCATCTAAACTAGCAGGAGACAAGTCAGGTGAAATAACTACCCATGTGGAGGCTCCAATGACTACAGAGGGAACATAGACAGGGTAAGTATGTAACATGGGTGTCTAAGGTTTGGTGCGATGTATCTGACCCATGCCATGAGGTGGGTAATGTGAGGTCAAGAAGATTCACTGTCATTCCTTGCTGAGGTGAAGGTGGGTCTCTGTGTCATGCAGGAAACAGAAGTGTCATGCAGGAGACAGAAGTCTTTGTTATAAATTGTTGAGAAAATATCTATAAGAATTCAGATGAACCGCTGCAGAGATGTTTGGGAAGTGCAGTAATGCTTCTGATAATTCATGAGAAAGTTATTCCTGAAATACTGAGGCAGAAACAAAAATTATGAGAAACAAACCCACAGGCTGAAAGATATTTTCCAACAATTACAGCTGTATTAACTCTTGATAGACTATGAAACACACACATAGTATACTTATAGCAGCAGAGCACAGACCACTTGAATACTGCTCAAAAAAGTAAATTGCCTAATTGTGCTGTGCAGTTACTTCCCATCCAAATGGATGCCTTGCCCTAGGCTCTTCATATCTCCCAAGTCCTGTTATTATTAGCAGTATTTGTGGCTTCTGGATCTCACGATGAATTTGTAGTCTGGTGAGACCTCATTGCTGCTTCATTAATCTTTTAGCAAGGTAGGGACCAACTGGCCTTGGATGAGCCTGTATCATTGCATACAGAGCAAAATGCAATGGTAAAAAATGAAGGGCTTTCAGAAAGAGTACTTTTTTTTTGACATATTGTCCAGAGGGAAGTGGGGGAGAGAGATTTGGAAGAAATGTTAAAAAAGTGCTAAGAAGCTGTCAGTGTAATGCTGTCATGTGTTAATTAATGCAGGGGAGAAGATGATTATACTGAAATTATACAAATAGCCCTATCTCAGGTTAGCAGCAGTTGACTGGAGTTTAAATCACTCACCAAAATTAATTAAACATTGCATCCAAATGCCTTGGAAATTATCACAGTGCAAATCATCCCAGAACAATAGCAGGCCTCATCATTAGTTGCTATGAATTGGTTTACTTCGCTGACTTCAATACACCTTATCAAACCAGTGCCGTCAAACAATAGGAAACAATAATGAAAGAACTTCTTTCAAGCACCAAACAATTCCAGCAGCAGCTCAGGAGAAGAGAGAATATTGTTATCAATTTTCCCAGCACAAAGTCTCAGTGCTAACTCATGTCAGCAGACTAAAAGCCATGACAAAAAGAAAAGATAGCAGCCTCGGGGGCCGCCTCTCCACTCCTGAGGATATACCCAGAAATGGGCCAACGTTACTGCTCTGGGCCAAGGCAAACTTAGCCACCATCTCCCCATTCCACAGTAGGCCTGTGGATATTTCCCAATGGATGCCATCCACTCTTGTGGTTATACTGTCTGGAGAAAAATCAACGTCACTCACTCCAGGGACAGATGAGTGGACTTAAGTTGAAATGGGGCTGTCCTCAGATCACTAAGAGAGCATGAGGTACAAAGTCTTTGGAGACATCTGGGCTTCAGTAAGCTTTGGGGATCCCTCAGCTTCACAGGTAGCATAAAATCTCCTCCAAAGTCAGCAGGACTGTTGAAGATTGAGACTTCTATGTGTGGGAATGAGAAGGACAGTCCAGGAAAGGAGCACCTCTTTCACCCTACTGCACACCTCCCTTCTTAGTACCCAGGAAGGTTTCTGAGCAGAAAATCCTTAATCTTCCAAGTTGCAGGTAACACTAATCTCAAAAGCCTCCTGTAGCTGTAAAAGTAATTCAAAACTGTAGATGTTCACAGCTTGTAAATCTCCTTATGAAAGCATGCAAACCCGAGTAAATACAGGGGAAACCTAGGTACCCATCACCAGTGAACAAATTAAATTAGGAGCCAGCCTGTTACTAGTGTCCTTGTGCTACAAACTTGTCAAACACTCGTCCCGGTTAGACATGGTTGTGCCTTTTGTAGTGCATTTCCACTCAGCCTGCAGAGCCACCAGCCGAGCTAGTCACCTCAAATAAGTAAAGCCTTCAATCTTCTGCCCACCACATCACAAGCATGTCCCTCTCAGCTCATTTTTTTGCTGTCGCTGGGCTTTTTGACACAGGCTGTCTCTCTAGAGCTATGTTTGCTCCAGCAGTGCCTGGGGACTCTCCCATGACAACTGATGATAAGGTGAATTTGCTCTACATGACTTATAGTTACTGCTTCTCCCTTTGCCCAGGGACATCAGTCATTATTTCCCTCTCAGGAGTTATGCCAGGTTTCTGGCACTGGCACCACCTGGCACGTCACTAGGAGAAGGTGCAAATCCTCAGGATTTCCAGTGTCTCTCTTGGCTGCTGGACTCCCAGGCACTGGCCCCCAGTCCTTGTGGGTCTGGTCCTTGGGATATTGCAGGGTAAGCAGGAACCATCACTCAATTGCAGAGAGTTTTGCTGTGGCTGCTCTATCTCTCCCAATTTGCTTCTCCCTCTGGTTCGTTCCTCCCGTTCCTTTTTTTGCTGCACTCTTTTTCCCTCCCCAAAATGCTACAAAACACTCTTCCCTTCCCAGCACTCATTTTTGCAGCTTCTGTCCTTCCTGTAGCTTCCCTCTATTTATTAGCTCCCACTAGAACATGTCTTGGAGTATAATGAGGTGGAGGGTTAACAAAATCTTTGAGGTGGCTTCCAGGGTGGCCATCTCCAAGGTGCCTGTCAAGCCTGTGGACACCATACAAAGGTCCCCATTACCATTCCTGCTCCAATCCCTCTCCCCTGCAATAGGTTTCCCCTTATTTCTCTGTCTCCCTCCTGCCTTGGTTGACAGTATCCAGCACCCAGGGTGGAGAAATTCAGACCGGCCACCAACCCAGAAGACACTAACTCTCTGCTTCTCTTCCCCTCCCACGGCACTACACACAGCTGGGGAGGAGAAGCCTGCATGCAGCCAGGGAAGGCAGGGCAGGGCAGTCAGAGGGCAATCCACTGAGGTACAGGAGGCTCGGGAAGCAGCCTGAGGAGGTTTGTGGGCCAGTGGGCAGATGCTGTCATCTCACCCCATCCCTGCTCAGGCCCTAAAGCAAGGACCAGGGCAAGGTGTGCTCTTTGCCTTTCATCCTCATGACGACCTCAGCCATGATGCTGGACGTCAGTCAGTGGTGATTGGCTCAGAGCCTCTTAAATAATTTCTTTGTTAACAGTCCGTTAGAAACAATTTGAATCAAGAGAGAAAGTCAAGATCACTCTGACTTATTTTTTGATACAGGGCATATCTGTGGTTGTCATCTGGCCAGGTTGTTTCTCTCTGAGGATGCTTTGCAGTTTCCCTCTGTTACTGAAATCTGCTTGTTCTGGGCAGGATTTCAGCATCATGGTTTACAACCGGTATAGGGCCCATGGTTTGCTTGCAAGCCAAGAGGCTTTCCACCACCGGCAGCATGGTCCCCCAGGCACCTCTCTCCCACTCCAAACAACCCCGCTGGGGGCTGCCTGGGGAGACCAGGCCGCTTTGCGGTGCTACAGATGGCTACAATGCAACAGCAGACAACAGAGGCCAGGGACTGTCACCTCCTGCCACCCATGGCTCTGAGGTGCCTTAACCCATATTACGGCCAGCCGTAGAGCTCTTCAGTGCGTGCAGAACCAGAGTCGCAGCCCCAGGGTCTGCCCTGCGGGCAGGCAGGCAGAGCAGCACGGCAGAGTGCTGGCACGCTGCTGCGTTGCGGAGAGGCACCCCATGTGTGCATATGAAAGTCAACACAGGAAGGCAGCCCTACGGGAAAAACAACCTTCCTCTCCACTGCTGACCTTCGTCACCTCTTCTGTGAGTGATCAAACTCCCAGCTTTGCTCTGGAAACCTTCCAGAGCTGTAGTAATCTCTGCAACTTTTCTGTCTGCCTTTTCCTCTCTTTGTGGTGCTTGGCAATTTTCTCTTCTCATCCAGTTGTTCAAAAATGATCCTAATATGCAAGGGGCACTTACAAAAACAACGAATAAAAAGATGTTTTGTCCAAGAAAGAACTGAGTAGCATCATCTGGCTGGAGGAAAACTGCAAAATTTTAATTACTATGTGAGTGGCACACACAGAACGACATGATTTCTACACGTGTTCAAGGAACCAGCACATTTCTGATGTAATTACTGTGCAGCTCACAGCATTAGGCTTAAACAGGAGCAGTAAGCAGTGACAGGAGATTTAGAAAAAGAGAATGTGACATCTAGGAGGCTACAGTTCAGAACAATGCACCAGACAACCGACTCTTTAAAAAAATAAGCATAGGTACCAAAAAAGGAATAGAGAAAGGAGTAGAGAAAGCCACAAAATCGTCAGAAATGGAACCAGGTGGGAAAACTGATGAGGCCAAATCACTCTGAAAATGCTTTTGTTTTGGTGCATGCAGGCTGCCTAGCGGGAGCATGGGATTCGTGCAGCAGCCATTGCCCAGGAGCCTCTCTAAATACCTAAAATGTGGCAGAACACAAGCCCCTGTCCCTGTGGCGTGGGAACTGTGCAAGTTTGGGTGCAAGCCCAAGCCTGGTCTGTTGTTTCTGTATCAATGAGGTGGTCACTGCCTCTTGTTCTGCTTGCACTGTGGACTGCTGTAATTCCTCCCATTTGGTTGTCAGCCCTTGTTATCTCGCATTTTGGGTTTGGGATTTTTTTGTAGCTGAAAAGCTGGAAGGAAACTGGTTTCTTTATTTGCTCTCCAAAGGTTCATGTAAATGAAAAATCTTTGTCCTCTACACTCCTTTTGTGGCAAATAGAATTCGTTATTTTTAAGTCTATGATAGGTCAAACAAATAAAGCTGCAGTAAATCTTGTTTCCAATGGTTTTGGTTAGAAAGAGATGCTGTGATGCCAATTTGCCTTGCCTTGCCAATGCTGCAAGGTCTGCTGGTTTGCACCAGTGTGAGTGAAGATGAATAACGTGAAGAGCAGTGGATGAGGCTTGAATACCCCAGTTTCATTTACACCTCAGTTACAAGTCAGTTACTAGCCTGTGGGACTCCGCTGCCCTTCCGTACAAAGGTACTGACCTTTTTAGTGAACTGGTCAGGGACCAGCAGATGGAAAGCTGGATGGTGCCTAGCTCCAGGAGCTGCTTTTGGCTTGGCAAATTAATGCACACAAGGGCAGGGCCTGCTGCCATGAGCCTAACATGTGAGAAGTAAGGAGAGCTAGCACAGACCTGGTCCTGCAGCGGGGTAGTTGAGCGGATGGTGATTAACAAGTTAGAAGCCCTCTCGTCTGTAACTGACCCTTCGTAATCCAGAGAAAGGCACTGTGCTTCCCGCTGCCTTGCACAGCAATCCCAGCAAAGGCTGCAAAGTGGATGGTCCCTCCACCAAGCGCAGTTCAGGTCCTGGAAACCTCCAGTCTTTTTTACCTGCTTTTCTGCTGTGCTTTTAAGCCGAGAATCGGAGCAGTAAGGAAGACCTTTAACCACAGCTACCCTAACTTACTTCATACTCCCAGTGTAAAACGTGCACTGGGCTGTTCTTACAAATGACTACAGAACTACCAAAAAGCATCAAGCCCTGACCTAAGCTACACAAAGGGCAAAAACAAAGTCTGTTTTCAGTTTTGGTCTTTCTTCTGACCTAGGCACAGGTCAAAGGGGGAGTTGGTAGTGGGGTCAGGCATGTCTCCTTCCTTGGAAAATGCTGCACTGAATTTTGCCAGCAGTCAGTGGCGAGCAGTGGTGGTGCAGCTTTACACGTTAGAGTCCACGGTGTTTAAGCCTCGTTCTGTAGGGTGGATGTAGGATCTGTAAATTAAAGATGATTATATTAAAAATCACTTCTTTGCTGTTGACTAATTCTTCTCTCCTTCGAGAAATACTTCATTTATCATGCTGACTTCACTCATTTATACAGATACTATTAATTAGCAGGAAATACTGTCTATTCAAACTCTGAGGGAGAGTGGAGGAGAGAGTCTGGGCTCAAAACTTGCAATAATTTTTTGCCTGCCTGCTCAAACACGCTGTACAAAGTCCTCGTCAGCTTGGCTGATGGCAGCCTCTTTGGATCAGGTTTTGCTGAAGTGTCTCCTACAGGTAAACCCAGAGGCTGTGGTTACACACACATACAGCAAAGGTAGTTTAAGTTCCCATCTCTGTCTCTGCATATCTGTTTCCTGCTTTGGGGCTAAGGATGGAATAACCCACACCAATTTCTCTTCAGCAAATGTGGAAGCAGCCCTGTGAATGTGGGATGCAAATATCCCTCTTTACATGACTTCTGCCAGCAGGAAAAAAAAGCAGCACTCATTATGTCCTTTCAAGGTTTCATAATGTTACTTGACCTTTCACTACAGGGACCTTTTTCAGGTTTTTCAGACCATATGAGAAACCTTTTATTCAACAGGGTACTTGCAGAGAGTTGAATCAAGTCTTGACATCACTGGAAGTCTTTTGGCTGACTTAAAAGGAACGCTGGCAGATCACCTGTGGTCCTGCACATGAGAGAGCTCTCCTGTCAAGCATTGTAGGCTGAGCCCAGACCTGCTTAGCTGGTATCAAAAGGATCATATGATCTTCAGTAGCAATGAGCAGGCCCTTTCATTTTAACACACAAAGAGCTGGATAGCTTTACCTCTCTGAGGAGCTTTGGCCAACAGCTTTGTTTCAGTTGCGTGGTGTGTAGCAGACCAGAGGAGGCAGAGGTGATGGATCTGGGCACCTTCTGATACAGAAGGACAAATGGAGGAGTTCCTGCTTTCGAAAATGCAGGGGAGAAACTGAAGAGCACACAGAGCTCTGCTTGTAGCTCCAGCTTTCCCTGTCACATATGGAAAGAGACTGAAAAGGTGCCTTCTCTGGGATTTACAAGCAATTAACAGCATCTTGGATTCAGCCTACTTTGCTTTGCCTTCCTCGCACCTTTCTAATGTGCTGCCCAACACCTCCGGCATTTTCTGTACTTTTAGGCAGAGGCATGCCTTGGCGGAAGGTGTTTCAAGCACAGCTTCACTGGTTTTATATCCATTGTGATAAATCCTGTTCACAGGATAATATGGTGCCCACTAAGTATAGCCCTTTCTGGAAGAACAGGTTGCTGCAGCCTATGAATAAGATGGATTACTTCAGTCATTTAAAGGTATTTCCAGTCGCAGTCACTCCTGGACAACATAGGTGGACATTTTTCCAAACTGGGCCACAGGTGGTTTATATTATAGCTGCACTCACAGCACCCGAGGAGTTGGTGTGTACTCAACTGTCATGCCAAGAACCTTTCAGGTGTGGGATGGGAAATCTATTCATGTGTTATCAGGAGCTGATCCAATATCCAACAGCCTGTTACACAGAGCAGAGAAGCAATGCATCTGGTGTGGAAATCTGTCTCTGATACCCTTTCTCTCTCTTTCAGGAGAGAGGAAAAAAATAAAATACAGCCAAGCTTGACTTTTCACCGAGGAGTCCTTTGATGTGGTGCAGGGAGGAACGCGTGTCACTACAAAGTTAAATCAAACTCCCAGCACGACCAACAACAGGCTTTAAGGCCATGTTTGTGGGGGTTGGCGGGTTAGCACGAAGGATGGTGGTGCAGGGTCTGTCGGGGTGCCTGTGTCGCACCCGGCCAGGTCCCACCAAACCACCCGCACGGGGCCAGGCACCAGAAACCTGCTGGGCGGGAGGAGGTGCGAGGCCACCGGGACTGGTGCTGTTGTGGGACTCACCTCTGGGGAAGAGGGAGATGCGTTGGCCACAAATGAGTGCTGGAGACCTGGCTGCTGACTTTGGCTCACCGCTGAAGGCCTTCAAGGAATGTCGCTACCGTGATAATTCATGCACCAAACCTGTAACTAAGAAATCCCCTGTGGCTGCCCTTATCCTTCACTCGGGGAGGTGATTTTTACAGGCATGGGCCTGTCACCGAGTGTCTGCAAAACCTTGGGGAAGAGCTGCTGAGAACTTCTTAGTGGGCAGTACCTCCTGCAGGAGCTGAAGGTTTTGGAAACACCTGCCTGAATTGTAAATGCACAACTGCCCATAGCCCTGCTGTGCCCTGTTTCTTCACACAAACAGTTGATATGGGACTAATGCAGGGAGAACAACAGAGTCCTTCACCCCACTGTCAAACTAGGAGCGTATAATGGAGAAAAGAAGCTGATTTAGGCATGTTTGGTGCAATGCTATGACATGGGGAGCAAAAAGGAAGAAAAAGCCGCATTTCAAATAAATAACTTTAATAGCCAGCCATGTTTTGGCAGGCCTAGACCCCGTGACAGTGCTCAAAAGCATTTCATGAGAGGACGAGTGGGATATACACTGTAAAGGCAGCCATGCAGATGGATGTCTCGATGCTGCTTATGTCTTGCAGCTATTGTCCCCTGCCTGTGTTGATGCGGTTGGTAGACAAAGGGCTTGGCAGACTACCACAGAAAATGCCACGCTGTAAAAACACAGTGAATCAAGACCTTCGCTTGTCTGTGTTCAAAGGAGAACAAGTCTCTTGTAGCGGATGTAAATGGCAAACTCCCATCCTTCTGGGGCATCGAGCGTGCCTCTCTGTGGGGAAATCTGTTGTTCTCTACTGGCCAAGGTGAAGAGCAGCAGGAAGAGTTCAGCGGGGACCAAAGCAAAGGAAGTCTGCACGTTTCATGTGTGCAGCAGGGCCAGAGGATGGAAAACCTCCTAAGCAGGGTTGCAGCATGATGGGAGTGGAGGTAATCTGGCACATCTTCCCTTTCAGCTCCCCCAGACACTGTGGGGGAAGAGGGCCTGGAGGAATCACCTTCCTGTCATTGTCTACTTCTGCGTCATGGGATCTCCATCCTCTGGTCCAGTAGAAGATCCTTATTCTTGACATATTTTTTAAAAGTCCTTGTTTTCCCTGATACTTTTGTCATATGTTACAAATTTTCTAGACTTTGGAACTTTGCATTTTTTATCAGCTCTGTTCTGCTTCCACTCTCCCTTTTTGTCATATGGCATTTTTTTATTTCTAATTGGAGCCTTCACTTTGCCACAGAGTCTGGAAGGGATTTTAGCCAATGTTATCTTCTTTATTGATTTTGGGACTGTGATTATTTTGGCTTAAAAAATCATTGATTTCCATTAGCTTTCTGTCTTTTTCTTTCCTCCTGTTTGCTTATAATTTGCTTATTATTTTCTTAGTCTGGAGGAATTAGCCCTTCTGAATCACCATATTTGTGTACATGCGTATGTGTGTAATTTATTAAGTGGGATTGTCCTCTGCTATTAAGCAGAAAGACTGTCACTCAGTGCCTGAGCATTTGTAGTATGAGATGTGCACAAAAACCCAGAACATAAATCCCATCTTGAATGTCAGCAGCACCTTGCTGTTTCCCTCTTAACTATGGTCAGAACTACCTGTAACTCAAGTACCATGCTATTCATGTCTAAGAATATGTCTACGCTAAGGCACAGGTCTGCACTCTTGCACAAACACTTCTTTGCTTGAAACTACCTAAGAAGGGTCATGACCGTGGGGAAAATATAGATTTACTAATTTCAGCCCTGGGGAGCAGTGCAGCCCATGGTGTTGTCTCCCAGGTGAGCATGTTCGCCAGATGCTGCAGCTCCCAGGGGTGAGGAAGATGATGTCCTTTGGGCTCTGCGCTGGGGCCACGCAAGGAGAGGTTGCCTACTCCAATCCTCCATTTCACAAGCACTGGTTTTCAACCTTTCTGTACCTCCAGGGGCAGAATTTCTCAGTGTTCAAAGACTGTAATATGGTCTGTGAGCAGAGCAATTACCCCAAGACAGAAATGTGTAGCTGGAACAAAGAAGCTTTGTCAGGACTCTGCAGAGCTGCTCCCTTGACTTTGTGCCCAGGCACACAGCGCTACCCCCATGCTCTTCATCCAGGGCAACCCTGGAGCATGCAAAATCTTTAAATATATCTGCAGTGTACACATAAGAAAACCCAAAGTGTATCTTCAGACAACGCTGAAGGTCAAGTGTAAAAACAAGGGGAGCTTCTTTCAGATCTGGCTTTGTTTTGCCCTGGGAGAGACTCTCTGGCACGTTGTTTGCCCATCCACAAGCACCAAAGGGTCTTTCTACGAGGTCAGGTAGATTTTACTGCCTGCCCCTTGTGCGCTGCTGAGCCCTGGTGTGCTCAGTACAAGCATGGAGCCTGCCCAGGCTGGAGCTGCAGGGTTGCTTTGTTGCTCCCTGATGCACAGCACCTGATCCAGCCCTTGCTTGCATGCTAACCACAGGAGACAACAGCTGAAAGCAATGCACCTCATATTTTTGAAATGCACCTGCGGGTGCTGAGAGAGAATTGGCAAAGCAGGAGGTCCTCTGCAAGGCAGAATGGATGTGGAAGGGGCACTGATTCTGCAACCAGACTGAAGCTCCCTGTCACAACCAGCTCTGAGTTTGGCCCAAGGGTGATGGAGGTGGGAAGGGTCCTGCAGTGCCTGCTCACGCCACCACCGACAGCGCAAAGGGGCTGGCAGGGGTATCGCAGTCCTCCTCCCAGCTGTGGACAAGGCAGGCAGGGAGGCTGGGCAGAGCAGGCTCAGGAACCACCATGGTCTCACCAGCTCTTATTATTCTCACAAAAAGTCATGCAAAACTACGGCTTTTCAGCCCAGGATGGCTTTGGCTGTAGGGCCATGGTGCTGGTGGCACACAGGTGAAGGGGGTTTGCGCATCCCGGAGTTAGGAAAAGACAGGGGGTGAAGGCCAGTCGTATCCTGGCTGTGAGCACTCAATTAGACTTTCAGACAAGCTGCGAATGTTTAGATCAGGCTGAAGCTATTGGAAAATGAACTGAGGGGTAAAATCCTGGCATATTGTGAATGTCTTGACATATGATATCTACAAGCTCCTGATACAATCCCTGCTAAGGAGACGATGAGGAGTGGAAAGGGCGTGGGCTTTGCTGTTTAGCTGATTACTTAGACACATAACTACCTCGTGCTGCCATTGACTGTGCTTATACAGCTCCATTTTTTAAGTAATTAGTTGCTGGATTAAACACAAGGCAACTGTGATCCCTCTCAATAGGAGAAGGAGGCAAGCTCTTTGGATTGTCCGCAGAGAAAGCAGGACTGAGCAGGAACACAGGAGACACGCTGTCAGGAGGGCAGAGCTGCCAGAATAATTAATATTTCAGAGACAAGACTGAAATTTCATGTTTGTCTTCCTTTTGGGAAGATATGAAGCATACCAAGCTTTGCAACAGCTTTGAACTGTTTCTGTGGATACTTTTATCAAAAAAATTACTGCAATGTCCTATTTACTAGATGCTTAATGTGTCAATAGACAAATTTTGTGGCTGAATAAATCTATTTTTCCACAAATTAAAAAAAAGACAACCTAAATAACACTTCATTTGTGTTACAAATCTTTTCTTTCCCCAAGAAAAAAAATGAAATTCCCCGAATGCTGGCCAGTTCTACCTGGGCAGGACTGTGGGAGGCTGAGACTGGAAGCTGCAAAAATAAATCACCTGCTAAATATCACTGCTAGGCAGGCGCCACTCCAAGGAGAGGGTGCGGACAGGGCACAGGAATAAATGCTGTTATACTCTGAATAGCAAAGCACTCAGCAGTAGACACTGGAAGGAGAACAGGAGACTGTTTCTTTTGGAAAAGATATGAGCTTTCTGTCACAGGAGCAAGAAAACGCAGTTAAATGTCTGATATCTGAATCACAGCCGCATTTGCAAGTACACTTTTTCATAGACTTAGGAGTGGAGCGAAACTGAGCTAGGTCCAAGGATGATAGAAGGAGCGTAAAAGGTCTTGTGCCAGGAGCCAGCTCTTCATTTTCCACTTGCATCAATAGCTCTTTCGTTACAAAAGGTATGCGCGTCGAGATAAGGAAGACATCTCCATTAAAATTACAAGGCTGATGCGTTTGGACTCCTGCAGTGCCATCGTGTTTCTGCCTCCTGAGTGGGAGAGGTGAAATGACACTGGCATAGTTGTCCCCCATCCCACTGGGCCTTGGTCCTCAGGAGCTAGCGGCACAACAGGTCCTTGGCAGCCAGCTGGCACCAGAGGATGGGACAGGGGCTGCATTACCCACAAGGGTTGCTGTGTGCTTGGCTTTGTCCCCAGCTGCCCTAAGGTCTATGTTCAGTAGCATCATCTCCCTCCTCCTCGTCCCAGAAGAAGACAGCTCTCTGGGATATCACTTGCCACTAAAATTAAAGTTATGTTTTCAGGGTGGCCTTCTTCCCAAGGGTCCAGAGTGGCCGGCCACAGCATTTTTAAGTGTTGACACTGTCAAACTGCTTTAGAAAGAAGAGTCTGATAGTGATCGTATCTCAGCTTATCTCTGCTGGCAACTCTGTTGTAATCAATTTGCTATCCCTTGCTGTAAAGCTACTTACGTTTGTCAGGTGGAAGACAATGTTGTGCCCTCTCACCCCTTGGATTAGCACCAGGTCAGGTAGTTTGGTGAGTAAAGAAAGAAATGATTAGTAAATGTTTATTTTGTGTTATTATTCTTCAACTTATTATCTGGGCAATGGAGGTGGAACCTTGTGTATCTTTGAAGGTCAGTTCTGAGGATCGAGCTGCTAATTACATCAAAATACAACTTTAGCATTATTGCAGCAACTGAGGGGACTCTACAATGTTACATTCAGGAGAGAGGGGCTTCAGCTTCACCTTTCCTACATGGAGCTACATTGCAGATGTAAAACCTGATATTCCCAGACTGGGAGTTGACTGGGGGGGCTATGTGAGGGTAGCAGCTCTGTGGTTGCAATCAGGGTCTTCTTCTGAAATGTAATTAAATCACATTTTGTAAGCTCCACTGTGCTGCACAAAACCATGACTGGCAAAGGGAAAGTTTAATAGGCAGAGCAGCTAGAGAAATAATGAGATTTTAAAGCTCAATTTGAATAGAACAGTGAAGCAGAAAGGTGCCTCAAAATGTGAAGAATTAGCTAGCTTTCTTGGTTCTTTTAAAATAAAGTAAAAAATGTGTTCTTTTCCCCAGAAAGATTACTTAAATCCAGTATAATGCCAAATGGCATTAGCAACATGCTGTTTCATTTCATTTCATTTCATTTCATTTCATTTCATTTCATTTCATTCTGATGCCATGAATTATATACAGGAAGGTGCCCTCTTCACAGCATGTATCTCTACAGTGCTCCAGTCTGATACAAAGGGCTCAAAACCCATCTGCACTGTGACTGAGCAGTGATGGTGTGCCCAGATTATTTCCAAGGGTGGTGTATGGTACAAGACGACAACAAACCTTACCTACTAGTTGTTGCTTTTGTTATCATCTGAAACAAAAAATTTTGCCTTCATGCAGAACTGCTTGGACAAGCCCAAGGAGACTGATGGAAGATGTGATTCTGCTGATTTTCTGATCCTCCAGGTCTTCTCACAAGCCAATGGAAGCTGGAGGGATGAGATTGGTAAAGGCATTTAAGACACAGGAAAAGAAAATCTGGAAATACAGAAAATCAACTAAATTCATTTTCGGTCAATCACATTTTGAGACAGGATATAAGCTAGGAAAACAATTACAAGAGCATGACCAGGGAAGGACGATGGCATGTACCAAGGCTTTGGATGTCAACCCTCAAATAGGCAGAGAAGCTTACAGTCTGCACTGTCTGCAAATGACAACACCTAAATGTGGGATCAATACAAGGCTGACATGCTAAATCAACGCAAAAGGTTATATCTAAATCGAGTGTCACAAATCACATCTTACAGACACTGAAAAATAGAGGCAAGTCATAGTGGTTGAACAATTACATTTCAATCTGATCTGTGTTTGCTTATAAAAACATTTGTGCACGTTCCTACCTGCAATCTCAAGTGACAAGTGTGAAGACGAGCAATTTGAAGGCACAGAAAATGAAGTGGAGCAATATAAGCCTGACACGGGGCTGACCCAGTAGGTCTACGCTCTTCATGGCCAGCATGACAATTGCAGCCATGTCACAGCCCCTGGCTCCTGCAGATTGGTTGGGGGCAGAAAGTGACTGAAAAGTGTAATCCAAGAGTAGGCTTTTTCCTGAGAAAAATACAAAGGTTATGGAGAAGTGTGTGGTCCTTGGTGCTAGGGGCCGGTCTGTGGGATCTCAGTACTGCAGATAACTAGACTGTGGGAAAACCCTTGGGTGGAAAATGCCAGGATCTGTTGAATTTTTTCCCCTGAGGAGGATTTCACAGAATCACAGAATCACAGAATCACAGAATCACAGAATAGTAGGGGTTGGAAGGGACCTCTGTGGGTCATCTAGTCCAACCCCCCCGCCGAAGCAGGGTCACCTA
>Ga0065711_1000400_pt1 | contig 100825 bp, 62 predicted proteins | sample Hoacrofraction12_FD_59098 | JGI IMG/M metagenome (GOLD analysis project Ga0065711, IMG submission 59098) | Hoatzin crop microbial communities from Cojedes, Venezuela - Epithelial fraction 12 v2 (version 2) | ecosystem: Host-associated > Birds > Digestive system > Esophagus > Crop | place...
GAGGCCCCATCCCTGGAAACATTCAAGACCAGGTTGGACAGGGCTCTGAGCAACCTGATCTAGTTAGCGGTGTCCCTGCTCGCTGCAGGGGGGTTGGACTAGATGACCTCTAGGGGTCCCTTCTGACCCAGAACTTTCTATGATTCTATGATTCTAAGAGAAATGGCAATGTTAACTGTGAGGGATTTTTGCATTATAGACATAAATTTACTTTATATAGATGATGTTCTTTACAGCAGTTTTTCTGTAACATCATTTGACGGCAGAAGCCATCTTGTGTTATACTTAATAACATTCAGGCGTTGTCTTAGGTTGCCTGTGCTATAGGTTCTGATGGATGAGTAAGGGGAAGAAGTTCCTCGCTGATCTTATAGCTTCTGTTTCCAACGTGATCTCATGGTTCAGGTCTCTTCTGAAGGCTGTTAAGAGTTTGCATAAACTTTGCCCCTTCTTATGGTCTGTGACACCTGAGAGTTTTGCATACGGGAGAAATCATCAAGGCCGGGTGCGTTGTACTGGTGCCCTCTCTGCTGCACTGGTTTTGTTCAGTCAGCAAGCAGTGAATGATTTCTATCTATGCAAAGACAGAATTACACCCACAACTTGGCAGCACTTACTTTCCTCTCCCACTCTTGGATATTCAGCAGATTAACATCCTTTAAGGCTTCCTAGTTGTGAAGTGGTGTATAAAGTCAAAATTGGTGACAAGGGGCTAGTCTGATTGTCCTAATCTCTTCTTACCTGGCAGTGTAGCTCCTAAGAATTTTTATCGGTTCAGCATGAAATGCTGGGATACAAGTACACCCACTTGGCTTTGCCGTGATGTTGAGTAGTAAAGGGGGGTAAAAAAAAAGGAAGAGATTGTTTGTTTTCCTTCTGTGGATAAAAGTAAAAGATATTTTTTCATCATTTCATTGACAGGGTGTTCTGTCTCTACTGGATGGGGGCAGCCGCTGAGAGGGGGGCAGTGAGAAGGTTCAGAGGTGACCTGCTGTGGGAATGGAAGTTGGACCCAAAGCTGATGATTGTCAAAGAGGAGAAGGAAATATAACTGAAGCATAACCAGTGTGTGAGAGAGCAGGACTGAGAGCAGCAGGAGTGTCAGTCCTCATTCCAGGATGTCACCAGTGCCTGTCTGCTCTGCTGTGAGTCATGAGCCATGTCTGTCAGTTCCTGTTCAGAAGGTCAGTAGCCTTCTGACCACATAAAGAAGTGGAATGGTTAAACGTTCACCATGTCTGTATGTAAATGCTGTGTAAAATTTATATGTAAAAGCTATGTAAAACTTGTCCATCAAGGAGTGAAGAGAATAGGTAAATATTTAACATGCACTTCCAGACTCCACTTCTGGCATTTTAGCTAATAACGTAATTTTTACAAGCATTTATTCTTTATTACTAATGTACTGGCAGCTGTAATGCCTGCAACAGCTTTCAGAATACGTTTATGTATTTTATTATTTGGATTAGTAAAAAATTGGTTTGTTTGAACAGTGTACTGGTGTGAAACTGCTTTGGAAATAAGAGTTAGGAAATTATATTTAATGCTTTTAGTAAAATATTAAGCTCTTATAAAGGTGCAAAAAAAACCATCGACAAATGAGCTAAACAGTAGATGAAACTACTGTATTTGTTACAGCAACACACAGTGTTATGTTTACTGTGTGTTGCCTGCGTGGCAAAGGTATGAGGATAAAGGGCATTTTTTGTTTTCTATGCTTGTCGGGGACAAGATGTAAAGATAAAAATTGGCACTTGTGCTGGGCATGCAAGCCAACCAAGAATGTTCTTCAAGCAAAAATTCTTACCCTTTTCCCAGCATGCTCCCAAACACTGTGGAGAGCACATGCTACTGTGATACTGTAGATAAATTTGGAGGCGAGTTGTTGTAGCTACTGTCACCTTGCTGTTAGCATTTCAGAAAAATGTTCTACCATGTTCTTAGAAGTGTGTTTTAAGTAACCCATGTTCTGCAACTCTGGCAGTTTTGTAAGCCATGACTGGTGGCAAAGTGGGGTCCTATAGGGACTTACTGGGCCTAAACATACACTTTTTGAAAGACATTAGTGTCCAAATTAAGACTTCCTCAGCATCGAGACACAATAACTTTCTTAAAATGTATGAAGGGCTGCCACTGAGGGGAATTGAGTAATCATGTATCTGTGTCCCCTGAAGACGAAACATCAGAATTAGGCTTAAATTGTACAAGATGGATGTAAACTAGACATGTGGTAATAATTTCTAGTGGTAAGGTTACTTAAATAGATTGTAAAATGTATAATCATGAAGAACAGATTAGGCAAATCCCTTTGAACATAATTTAGTTTGTCCTCTGTTTGGATGGGAGAAGTCTCTTAGCTCTATTTTTGTAATTCTTGGATCCTCAGTAGTGGGAAACTAGTGTATTCTTTCTTTATACATTTTTCTTTTCTCTTTTTTTATCTATTTGAAGGGTTATTGTTATTTCGCACATCTTCTGTTTTCTCAGCTAGATGAGTCTAATTCTCCCCATCTTCCTTTGCAGACTAGGTTCCTCAGACCACTGATCATTTTTGTTGTTCTCAACTTTCTCCAGCTGGTCCACCTGCCTCTTGTTTCTTTAAATTTTTCACAGCAACAGGATATTGTTGACTCCTACTTAGCGTGTCATCACTGGAATCATTGGATCCTTTCCTGCAGAAATGCTACCTTGGCAGTGAAATCTACACCACATATTTATGCCGTTGGTTATTCCTACTCAAATATACTTAGCTATTGTGTCTTTATTGAAAATGTATCTATTTTGTCAGACCATTTCTTCAATTTGTAATCATTTTACATCCTAATGTTGTTTTACGAAGTGCTTGCAGGTCCTTTACAGCTAGGTATTGTCTTCAAATTCAGAAAACACACTTTATATCCAGGTCAGTAATGACTTGGGTACTTTTTTCAGTACAGACATAATCTAAGGTGAGAAAAGTGATTTTCCGTATCTTAACAGATGAATTTTAGTTGTTGTCCTGTTGACCTCATATTAAAATATTCTTGAAACTTCTGGTGATTAGTGAATTTCAAGGACACCATTACTGCTATAAGCTTTATTCACTTTGGCATAATACCATATTTTATTAAAGCACTGGCTTCAGGCCAGCTGGAAAGCCTCATATATGTGGAAGAAACCTAAGACGGCACCATTCAGGAGCAAGATATTTTAGAAACAGGATGCCACAGCTATGACATATTCATTACACATCCTGTATTTTCCTTGCATTTGTAACTTAACTCTGTTAAAAAACAAACACAGTTCCAGCTTCTGCCTGTGCTTTGTATATGCCTACAGTGTGCAGAACAGGGCAAGAAAAATTCCATTCCTGTGATACTGTGTTAGTGTTTCTGTATCTCCAGGAGTCCACACTGTGCTAAAACCACATGGATGTTAAGGGGGAAGATTTACTCTGCCTGTTGTAGGCGTCTAAGCTGGTGCTCAAAACGCCTCACTTCGAAGCCTCAGGGTATGATTTCACCATTGATTGAAGTCAAATTCTGAGCTGGTACCAAAGGAGGAAGTAACACAGTGAGTGCTCAACCTTGGCTGCGTGTTCTGATTGCTCTCATGACCGTGGTTAGCCAGATAAGCTCTCCGAGAAGGGATCCTCCCCCAGAGGGTTAGTTTTCAGTCAGGTCAGATCATTCTTCCCACCCTCTACCAGGCTGCAGAAATATTTTGGCTAGCCGACGGGAGGAGAGGGCAGGGCAGGACCTCCCCTTTTGGCAGCAGCAGGGGCCAAAATCAAATGAAGTGATGGCAAAACTGCACCTTAATTTCCCTTACTAGTCATTGGACAAAGTCAAAGGATGGGAAGAGATGGTGTGAATATCTCTATAATGAGTTATTGTTCCTTGCTGAGAATGCTCAAAATGTAGAGCTGAGCCACTCGGAAGATGAGAGATGAAAAGCAAGAATAAGAAATGAGAGAGAAATTTCACAGTGAGGCATTGCAGAGTGGAGGGCGGAGGGCTTTGTTGAGTCAATAATATGAGTTCCTTTGGTTATATTAGGATTTTTTGTGACCAGAGAGTTGGATGGGTTTCTTCCTCCTCACTTTAGGGAGTAGCAACAGAGAGAGGAGGAAGTCAGCATCATCCCAATGCACTTTGTGCAGGGTGCACAGCGGGGCGGGCTGCATCCCGTGAAGGTCTGTAGAGGTGTGAATGTCCCACCTGTGCTGGAACTCCAGGGGATGGTCAGCAGCCCGTGGTAACTTGGGGACAGAGGAGACATGGTATACAAGTCGCATGTACACGTAACAGGTTTGGTACTGGAGAGATTGGTGCAAAACCTCTCTGTGTGGGAGATTTTTTTATCATCATCAGGTGTATTAGATGATTAGCCTGTCCTTTGAATTCTACTTGTAAACAACCAAGAAGAGGAAACTCATCTCTCAAATCAACCAGGGCATGCTAAACAAAGCTTTCCCTCTTTGGATAACACCAAGGTATTTTCTAGGTAAACTGCCTGGCAATTCAGCTTTTCTGTGTGCCTTTTGTGCCTTGTTTATGGCCTTGATTCAGCATAGTGTTTAAAAGTGCATGTTCAACTATGAGTTGTTCCTTTGACTTGCTATGGATGTCAAAGGAACTATTCATGTGTTTAAATGGAAGCACATTCGGTCCTGCTGAATTAGAGCTTGCCAATGAGGAATACTACTTAAACCAGAGAAAGTTACGGATTTTGGAGACAACAGTCATCTGGCAGCAGAGATGGAAATGAAACCAGGTAGAATTGCCCAGCCGTTTGGAAAATAAATGATCCAATTCTCCATTCAAGGATTAGCCATGAATTTAACGCTGACTTTATTTTCCAGTGCATCCATCTCATTTACCCAAGAATTATTGTCTTTAATTACCATTGTGTTGCCTGCAGGCAGCAGTCTTTAAATTAGTTATGCAAAGTTCTGCTCTCAGCAGTCATCAGGAGATTGTATCTGCTTTAGTATCAATCCTTTTACAACAGCCTGACAGCGTACAGACTTTGTACTAGGGATGTACTTTTTGTGATGTCAATATTTGGCATGGTAGATAGGTTATTCTCTTAAACATAACTAGAAGCACACACATTTGGTATTTGTGGATATTTTTATCATGAGAAACAAATACTGTCAGTTCATAGCTTTTTAGAGGTTGTGATTCACCCTTAGTGTTTTGTTAGACGGTTTATATTCTTCAGCACGAATACTAGCGGCGCCATTCCTAATGGTAGTTATTTTTAATTCTGCATAAAGTAGTGGTTTACATATGGACAGTATGTCACCCATTCTGAAAAACAGAGTTAAAGCAGAGACGTAATTTACAGAAATCCTTTTTAGATCTAGAAAAAATAGTCTGAGACAAATGGTATTCAAACATGCTCGTGAAAAAAATCTGGACTCTAAACTTATCTCTCTATATATAAAATAGAAAAATTAAGACTACTGACGAATTTTGCAGGTCTTGTAAAATTTTTCTACCACTGCAGTATGCATGACTGTGCCTTTGTGTGCTTCTTTACACAACAGTTAGCTGGCAGTGGTTCTGAAAATGCATTACTCAATGCTAAGACTTTCCAGAATTAGACACAAAGGTTGAATAAAAGAACATCCACTCTTCTCAGCAAGTCTTTGTCTTCTGCATCAGAGCAGCTGGAAGCAGTAATTTGTCTTTGTGCATGGACGAACAAGGGGTTATTTCAACTAAAACTCTGTAAAAATGATGCTTCCTTCCCCCCCCCCACCCCGAGAAGGGTTGTAGGTAGCCTGTCAACAGCTGCTCCTACTCTAATAAGTCTTCGTTAGGTGACGGATTCTGCAACTTTGCACGGCTTTGAAAGCCTACGTGTCTTCAAGTGGGAGTATTACTGGTACCGGTACTGGAGGATCAACTGTATGATTAAGTTGCTTAGTTATGCATTTAGCAGAGGATGTTCAAAGAGCTTACAGGAACTAGATATTCATGTTGATTGATATATAGTGGGAAGTGAACATTTAACTCCTGTTCTCTTGAAAATCCCCATTTTATGTTCTGAATGGTTAGGCCTGTCTGTTTCCATTATGAGATGACATTTGCTTAGTAACGCTGCGCTTGGAAAGACAGAAAGAAACCGACCTTCCAACAAAAAATAATCTGTAATACTATGAGGTTTAGTGGTGGTTTTTTTCCTTATAGAGAGGATTCAGCTCAAGAACCAAATGAAATTTCTCTGTCATTCCAGTGCACTTAATGGAAAAGCCAAGTGTAAGTTATTTGACTGTTAGGCTGCTAACTGTTTTAATGAAAAAAAATCTGACAAACCCAAACAATGATCTGGTTCTTGTTTTACAAGTTCCTTACTAAAGATTTTGACCTGAAGTACATTGCATCTTGTGTGGTAACAGCTGGTCTGTCATTGTCTTCGGAAAAAAGTAACAGTTGCTAAGATTTCAAGAAACAAAGAAAGATGGTCTTTGAATCAACTGGAACAGCTGTAAGAGACGGACACACCATGCACTGTCAGCTGCTAAATTCAGATATTCAGACTGGCTGAAACAGGAGACTTTAACTCTTTGGCACCATCAGGTTCCTTTTCTCTCTGTTTTTCTTTTAAAAAAAGCCAGAAAAATACATTGGGTTTTCAATTTGCTTTTTGGTTTCAGAAATTTTAACACCCCCCCCCCCCCAAACTTATCACTTTCTTTGTAGGGATTTTATTTTTTATATTTATTCAACTTCTGATTTATAAGCACTATCGAGACATGCTTGTTGACAGATGGAATTTGCATTAGAAAAGTATAACATGCTCCTCTGTGTGGTGCATTAAATAGAAAAAATAGTAGTGATTATCCAGAAAACAGTGTCAGATGCTATTTTGAGGTGCTCAGAATCTTCCCATTTCTGTATGTGGAGAGTGTATTTAGTTTAACGAAGCAGAATGAAGGTGAATTTATAATGTCTAGAAGGGAAAGGTAAGTGATAGCAATGGTCTCTTTAACAGACAGAGGCATCTGAGTTACAAAGCTGGTGGGTGAAGTTGGGCACATTCAGACTGGAAAAGTTTAGTTTTTTCTTTTTAGAGTAATCAGGGAACTGATCCATAGTTTAAATTAGCTTTAGATGTGGCACATTTTCCATTGCTTGAAACCTTCCGATCAAGCTTGGCTCTCTGCTATTGCTAGTTCTTGCAGCACTTTCTGAAGTGCTCCAGAATATTGTGGGGGTTTTTTTTCAAAGATGGCAAAATGTGATGACATGAAAATTTATTTCACTTAATGAAGAGTCAGCAACCATCTTTTGTGAACAAAATGCTTGTATGACTTTGGTACGCCTGAAAGCCAAGTTGTTACAACTTGGAGCCTGGCTGATTTTTGGATGCCTGAAATAGGCACATATTTGGACTCTTGCTAAACTATTGTTTTAGTTCAATTACGAAGGATGGGATCTTATTCAGGAGCCCCTGAGATTTTGAAGTGTGTGTTAGATGGTATCAGGAAAGCTGTAGTTGCCTTAACATCTATTAATCAGTTCACTCTCAGTGCTGCACAGCCTGGCTGATCTTACTACTGATGGAGAAGGCGAAGCACCCAGCGAGTGGTTCTCTGAGCCCTCTGCTTTGCTTCGTGAAGAGTGCTGCTGATCCGAAGATGAGACTGGTGTCTCAGGACTGAACACTGTTTTCTTGCCCAAAGAGCCATGCTGGCTCAAGCTTGCTCCTCAGTGATTTACTGCAGTATTTCCAAGCGGTGCATAGTCATGGCTTCTTATAAAAACTCCTTTACTGATCATGTATAACCTACTTTCTTGTGCCCTGTACTCCTAGGTCCTGATCCTCCACTGTCTGAGTAACTAAAAGATTGACAATTATTATCACTGTCTGCAGAATCAAGTTTAGTTTATTCTGTTCGTGGATATGATTATGTGAAAAAAAAGTAGATTTATATCATGACCTTAGAGGATTTGAAAGTTCTTTGCTCATGTGAATGAATGTCCTAGAGTAAAGGCTGACATAAATTGAATGATTTTCCAGATGTGGTAACTGAGGTAAGCAGGTAAGCACAATCTAGAGCTTTAATTCTCATTAATAAGAAAGCACTTTACTGTCCTGATAGTGTATTTTATATTCACAGTTACTACAAGGTCCACGTAAAGGCTAGACCTCCTGACACCCCGCTCTCCGTTTTCAATGAAAGACCAAGTTTGCTGTCATTAAGCCAAATTCCAGCTCAGGTTTCCACATCTTTGTATTTTTCATCTGTCTTGACAGTCTGTGAGATCTATTTGTCGTGAAAAGTCAGGGAGAAACAAGAGAAACAAACCAACAAATTTACATATTTTCTGAATTTCATTTTATCTTTTTTTATTTGAATAGATCTTTGAAAAGATTTGTAAAAAGACTTTGCTGCTACCTTTGAAATGCTTGCTCTTCTTTTCCCTAACAGAGGCACGTCACTAGCTTATGAGGTGAATGGGAATTACTTTTCAGTATGCAGAAACAGACTTTGGCCTTTTGACATCCTAATAATTCCCAGAACAGCCAACTGAAACTTCACCATGATAGACTGGATTTGCTATGTTAAAATATTGTAGCGGTGCCCTGATTTCAAGTTCTGACAGTTTCATCACTGCAGTTGACCCGTATTCCCCGTACAGCTCCTTTCTGCAAAACACTTACAACATCCATGCAGATTTTCCTTTGCTTTTAGAAACTTGGTTTAAAATACTGATAAGCTGTGTTTTGTCAAAGTTTAATTTCTGTTCTTTAATGGTATGTTGCGTGTCATGTTTCCTCTCTTATTTGTGAAATCCCGTGCTTTGACTAGAACTTATTTCCAAGAATATGAAATTATTGTTCTATTATTAGAGCACAGGGTTTGATCCCTTGACAGGTTGACAAGAGCTTTGCAGCACTTTGTGAGAACAGCCCTTCCTAATCAAAACTGTCCTCGGCAATGTCAGTCAGTTTTCCCTGGTACTAAAATATAGCTGAAATAAAGCTCCTCGATTGCTTGGGCAATGTCTTGTGGCATCTGGGGCTTAATGCTCTGCTTTTCACACTCACCCCACCCTCTGATACTGAGAGTCATCTGCAGAGTAGGAGCTAGCAACACATGCCTTTTTTATGTCTGGTCCCTTACAAACATGTCCTGATTGAGTTCTTCATAGATTCCAACATCTATCAAGTTTTCTTGGCTGTCACATGCCGTGTTAATATAAGCTCATGGTCATAGAATCATAGAATGGTTTGGGTTGGAAGGGACCTTATAGATTATCCAGTTCCAGCCCCCCTGCCAAGGCCAGGGAGACCTTCCAACAGACCTGGGTGTTCAAAGCCCCATCCAACCTGGCCTTGAACACTGCCAGGGAGGTGGCAGTCACAGCTTCTCTGGGAAACCTGTGCCAGTGTTTCACCACCCTCAGAGGAAAGAATTTCTTTCTTGTATCTAGTCTAATTCTACCCTCTAGACATCTGACATCTAGGTCATCTGACTGCTGGCATTGTTTGGTGATAAGTAAGTTTAGATTAGAAAGACAGTAAACCTACTAATTTGGAGCACCTTGGGATCTTCCTTATGTTGCGGGTTTTTTTTTCACTGGCTTCTGAGTGTTTTCATTTACTGTGCTCTTTGGCTTTGGGGCTTCCTTCCTCTTCTGGTTTGGGTTTTTAGCCAAATTCACCACTTGAGATCTGATCTTCAGTTTAATATGCTCAGTGTAGGCTCTTTTTAATTACCCAGGCTATATATCATGTCAGAAAATTTAGGTTCCTTTTGCAGCAACTTCCTATGAAAAGAATTGCCTGACGAATACAGTTATTATGAATGTGAACGATGTGCATTTAGAACAGTTTCATTTTCAAAGGATGCTTTCATGGAAAACAAGGTTAAATTGTGTGGAACAATGGAGATTCTGCAAACAGCTCTAATGGGTAGTTCCTTTCTTCCTTCCAATGCTTCGTCTTAGAAATGAGATTAGAGCATAAGAGAGGAGGAAAAGAAAATACAGAGTTGTATTGTTCTTAAAGGCCCCTTGTGAAATGATGGACAATTCATGTGAAGGTTACATAGAGCTTATTTCTGCTAAACTTCTCCACATTTCTTGTTTATTGGATGTATTTGTTTTGCTGTTCCGGCCTAGAGCGGCAGTGACACCCTCTGGCAATGGCAGGGGAGCTCCGTTGCCATCCAGGAGCAATGTCAGGGGAGAGGCCTTGGCCTGCCCTGTGCTTCCTTCGCTCTCCAAGCGCCTTTGGCTCCAGACTGAAAATCACAGACGTGAAGTTAATTAATATTGTACATGAATGGGGTGGCTAATTGATGCAAATTAAAGCACCGTGTAATAAATAGTGTTGGGCAGCTTTTTTTTTTTTTTTTTGGTGAGCAGCTTGAAAAGTCTCCCTTTGTACTTGAATTCATTTGTTTACATCAACTCTAAAGCACGCTGTTCTCTTCTGGAGTGCCGCCTCTGAGCAAAGCTGTACAGATGCTCTGGCTGCTGTGTGGCTCCCACCAGAACGGAGATGGCTCTCTGATCCGTTCTACCTGGGAAATAAAAAAGGGTTTTTAAAGATGGAAAAGCTACTGTGAGTTGTCTGCCTACTGTTAATTTTGTATTTTGCATTGGTAATGCTTTTATTTGTGTTGTTTTACACTATGGGTCACGAAATGCAAACTTCTTGCAGCTGAAATTTTTTCCAGGCGCTGCGACGAGAAAAACCGGTAAGCTGTTGAGGCAGTTGGAACAGCAAAGTGGGGTGACTGAGGCTTGGAGAAAGGCATTAGGATGTTGAAGCCCTATCAAAATCAAGGTGTTGGAGAATACTTCACATTCTAGATCTATGTCTCATTTTGATAAGCAACTTTGTGCGTGTCTACGGGGCAAGCTTGTAGTACAGCACTGCCTAAACAATCAAGTGAGGGCAAAGCAACTGCCTGGCTGTGGCAGTGTAAGGGTCCGTGCCAGGTACCTCACCTGGCTCTCAGCAGCTGGAGTTAGCCCAGAGACAGAGGTTTGTTCTGCTGGACTCCTTCCAGCACTTGAGCAAAGCTGAACACTGTGTTGTTAGAGAAACCTCAGTGCATAAATGGGGAATGGTGGTTCTGAGATAAAAACCTGAGCAGGACCTGTACTCTGTCCCGCAAGGACTTCTGTTGATCTGCTTGGAATGAACCCTCCCCGGTCCCATAGCAGGGACCAAGGTGTCCTGAACTGATGCAGGGGACTTTTAGAGGGGCCACAGAGACTTCTCAGCCTCATGGAGAGATGTGAAGGTCTGGCTCAGGTTCTGAAATCAGCCGTCATAGTATTTGCCACCTGGGGTCACTGTGTTCAAGGTTATTAAAAAGGAGAAGTATAAAGTAACAAAGAAAATACCAGCAGTAAAAATGTACTTCCAAACCCTAACCCCTGGAGGCTAAAATTGAGATTGCCGTAAGATTTTTGTTGTGTGTGAAAAAATGAAGTCCTATATTTCAGTATGTAAACAGAAGTCTGCTTTGACACAGCAGAGATTTGTATAAAAGCAAGATATGAAAAAAAGCGTCATGTCTTGTAGACCTTTTCTTACTGCATTTTGTTTTAGCTTTTCTACCTGTTGCTTCATACAGTGTATTACTAGTGACTTTAAAGATCTTTGTAATAGTGTATTTTTGTGGTTGAGAAATCTTCAGTGGTCTTGATGCTGATCTTGTTTTACACTGGAATTACTGCACATATCTCAGTGGCTTTTCATGTTACTTAACATGGGAGATTATAGGTGAGTTACATGTATTTTGAATCTGTACCCATGTTACAGAATTTCTTAAGTGTGCTATTATTTAAACTTTTGTCTGAGCTAACCCCACGTGATGTATTATGTACCTGCAGTACTTCTTAAAAGCACTTTAGCTGAATTTTCAAGCTGGCTAGGCTTAAAGTTGTCAAAATACATATTTATGTTAAAGCTCCTCAGAACGCTATGTGGATATAAATCTTGCTGTAGAGGTGCTGCATCGTGCAAGAGAAAAGGCTGGTTGTGTGCAGGGAAAAGAGCAGCTCCAGATGGTGCAAATGCTCCTTCAAACCCCGTGTATTGTCCGCGTGGCATCAGTGGTGTGTGTGCTGCTTGGAAGCTGGACGAGCCCTGTGCTCATTGAGAGCTGTCTCGAACAGCAGCTGCAAAACTGCTGCCTGGTAGCCTGAAGGAGAATGTCAAAGCTAAAGCAGTAAGGCACAGCAACTCTTTTCCCACTCTCTTCTGTCCACAAATCCTCCTGTAAAGACCTATGGGTACCCAGAAGACGTATTTCCACTGCTGTACCTGGTCGCTGGGTGGCCTCCATTAGAGCTGAAGAAGATAACGTACAACTGTGGAGTGCATCTTGGTTTTTTTTTTCCTCAGCTAAATATTGCTGAAACTTCTATGGGGCTATGCAAGACATTTAATGAAATTCAGTCTGTTTAGTATGGAAAATTGGTAAATGGATATTTATGACCCTTTTTTATCATATCTAATTAGAAATTATGTGTGTAATTTACTTGATGCTTTTGTTGACATATCTGTGCATTCAATTAGATAAGAAGTACTTCAGTTACAGGTATAGTTGAAGGACAACAGGGTGATGGAAACAGTATTGCTCATAGTAGTGTTTCTTCTGTAGCTCCTTGCAAATGGAAATCATCCGTTCTTTGCAATACTGAAGGGTTATATAGTCAGAATTGCCTTACTCCTGTACCTTTTTGAAATGAACTTTGCATCACTGGCACCACCTCTAAATAAAACCATTTAGCAGCCTGGATAATTGCATGATCTTTTTTAAAGCATTCAGTCTTATTATAATCGGTATTCTTTGGAGTAATTCATTACTTACATCATCATGAGTTTAGAATCAGAACATTATGTTTTCATCTCTTATACTGAGCTAGCTCCTCATACAGGGCATTATGCTGCTGTACACATAATTAGTACTATATGAAGAATATAAATTAACATGTTAGTTTTGATGGGTGTGTTGATGAGGTTGGAAGGGCATCATTAATATGCTCAATAGTGCAAAATAATACTTCTGATTTTAGCTTCCTTTGCTTTTCCTTTCAACTAGTTAAGCTAAAAATATGGCACAGCTGCTTCCCCTTTACACGTGTGAAAATGTGTGGAATGTGAAGTAAGAGAGAGAATTGCAGCCCTTTGGATGAGAAAACACGACGTTCAGTGCTGAGACACCAGTCTCATCATCTGGTCACGAGAGCGGGGCAAAACGGAGGGCTCGGTGGTACCACTCGTTGGTGTAGGGACCAGGAGATTTGGTCCTCCTGGCGCAGCAAAGCAGCATGACTGCAGCAGTATGCAGCAGGGTGGGCTTTGGTACTGGTTGATGATGTACAAGATCAATGGCTAACTCCTCTTGGAGTTACTAACTGCACTTTTTCCTTTTCTGTGGCCAAAGTTTCAAGCACTGTTGAACTTGAGCAGTCCCTTGAAAGCATATCGTCTAGTCCCCAGTTAACTGCTGCTAGAAGATTAAGGCAGGAGTGGAAGATCCTTATGGATGTAAATCAATTCTTATTACTGACATCTAAATGTGTTAAGTCTCAGGAGAAAGGAGGATCCAACTGTAAGATCTGATCTGTAGCTTGATAGAAAGTCTGTGTAGGAGACCAGTAGGAACAATGAATGGCAGTGAAAAACAAATGATGGAAAGCTTTATGAAGTATATTGGTATTACTAATAGTTGACTCTTAAAAGGTGCTCTTTGCCTGTTATGCTTTGGTCTTTTTATTAAGAAGGGTAAGGAACCATTATCTGTGTGGAACACTTTTTAGATATCCTTTGCTGTTGTGGTTGATGAATAAAATTACAAAAAGAGTATCTGATACTGGAAGTGGATCTAAGCAAACAAGCTCTTACAATCTGGAGGAGCTCAGTGGACGTCAGTGGGAGCTACTACAAGCAGGAGGATTAATTGGTATTAAATTGACAGCAAAAGAACATTAAGTAAAGGAGCTGTGTACTGGGAGCAAAACAACTGAAAATATTGGTAGGAGAGAATGAAAATGTGCTCTTAGCTCTTTTGTAAAACTAAGTCAATCAGAAAGTCAGTAATTAGTTTTTACAAATTCTGGGGGCAGTGTAAACTTGGCTGCCTTTCACAGTTGCTGGAAGTCTCACGTAAAATAGAGTATATTTCTAATGTGATTGAATTAATGTTTTCTTGTTATTGGAGTCTGCTTTTTCCTTTCCTTATTTTTGTTGACTTTATATGCAGGAATAGAATATTGTATCAGTGCAACATTGCATAGATTGCAAGTATATGACTTTAAACCCAGTATATTTTCCTGACTGTCATTTTTAAAATTTTGTTGGGTTTTTTTTTTTCTTCGTATTCTTAGTGTTTTCTAGTTCTTTGCTCCCCGATTCAGTCTCTTTCTAGTAGGGCGACCCAGCTTTCCTGTCACAGAGTGTGAAAAATCAGCATAATTAGAAGTCATGTATTAAAGCAACTTGATAACAGTTTGCTTTTCTAAAATGCAAATGAGATATGAGAGAAGACTTACTATGTTTGCTATGTATGTTGCTTGGCACAGTCCATCTATTGCACTTGGAGATTTGGTGACAGGTAGGATATTGCAGTTATTTTTGTTGAAAACTCAGGGTTTAACTCACAAGACGTCTTTAGTTCCTGACTTACATTATTGGTTATAATTTCTGGTCAGCTTGGATTCGCTTCCTGTCTCTGTTCCCTTGGTATTCACAGTGACGCTACTCTGCCTTTCTCTCTTAAATCCATCGGTTTTACATTTTGGTAATTTTCTATTTTTCTTCTCCCGGCCCTTGGCGTGCTGCCTGACTTGTCTCTTCCACTTTGCAATTTCTGATTTATTTGTGGCATCTGTTCAATTTAAAAAAAAAAAAAAATTCTAGCCCATGAGTCTTGAAAGGCAATATAAATTCCATTTTCATCAACATTTGTCAATTAAAATCTGCTATTACCAAGCCTGTTTATAGCTAACTTGATTATTCCAAATTTATGTTGATAATACCTTATACCATTCATTCCATACGTATAACACTTTCATATGGCAGATGAGGAGAGATGTTTCTGTGAGACTATACACACGTACAAGTACAAACATAAAATCCATTAACTACACCCCAGTGTCACACTCACTGTGTGCACACTCACACTCATACACATGTGCATGTAAGTTGCTTTGAAAGATGAGCTTCTGTATAAATATCTGATAAGATATAAAACTGGAACCTGAAATTTGTACTGATCTTTTGAGTTTTGGTTCAAGGCCAGATTCTGGAAAATGGTTTGAGTTCCAATTCAGGAAAAAATTCCTTGAATATGTTTTTCTGGCAATATTTTTGAGAACAGCTGATCTTTTCACATTTTTTCCATTTGAATTAAATATCTTAAGAGAGTAACCAAGATGCCACTGAAATACTGCTGTTTGCTGCTCATTGAAGGAAACATGCAACCCATATACATGGTGCCATAATTCTGGCATTTTCCTCCGGTGTAGCTCAGAGCTCTAGATGGCAGATAATGACATTAAGGAGAGCAAGTTGGAGTTAATTGCAAAGCATTGCTTATTAGATTTGAGAAAGATATAATCACAGGGCATTCTAATTTCTTAAGACACTGATTCGTATAACAGCTACAGAGAAAAAACTGGCAGTGAACATGTTTCTAGGGAGTTTGCAGGACTGCTGGTTTATGCATTTTCTTTTACAGCCTACACAGTTGGAGATAATTCAGAATCTTACTGTTTAAGAGTAAGCCAAGTATCTAAAATCTTGTGACCATATTTAGGGATGGATGAAACGTTTTGGTTAAAATAGCTCACACTCCCCTACACATACCCATATTTCTGTCCGGTCTTCAGACCAATGAAAGGAAGAAACAGGGAGACCTCCGAGATTTCCTCTGCCTTTCTTTTAACTCATCAACTGGGTGTTAGTGATCTCACATTGCTTATTCCCGTACCCAAATACCTGCCTTCCCTCTTGACCTAGTTGAACCAGCCAGTGCCCTTAGCAGTTACTCTGTTCATCCACAACTCCATCATCCCATTAGCTGAAGCTGGAGAAGCTCTTTGTGGCATGCAGCACTGGTTTGTTCTGCACCTCATTCAGCACGATGCTGGCCTGTGCCGAGTAGGGTTGTCTCCTGGCAGGGGTGGAAGAATAGGGGGAAAATTCAGAAGCTGTGGGAATGATAGCATTATTTGGGGCTTACAGCTTTTTTCTTGCTGACCAGCTGGTACTGACCTTTCCCAATTGCTGTCATTCCCTGTCCATCCAGCATGTTTGTCTGGATAAAGGCTGTCTGCATCTCTGCTGGGAATGTGCAAAATATGGAGAGGGCTGGTGCAGTTTAAAAATAACATTTATTAGCAGATAGATTAAAGGCTAGAGAAAGATGTATGGTGGAACAGCGAGGAAGGCAGTCCCAAGTTACATCTGTAATAATGAAATTCTTACAGTAGTCATAGACAATCTGTTCCCAGTATGTACCAGGACATACAGCATTACCCATGGCTGTGCCAAGAGACCAAACTCCACACATCTCCCAATATTGAGTAATTCAGCACAACACATGCAATTAGACGGTTTCTCCAGCTGTAATTGAAATCTAGAGGATGCTCGAAAAACTCCTAAAGCAGGCAAAATTAAACAAGCTTCAGCTATACAGGAGGTGGATTCTGAAAGCTACCAGTGGCAAAATGGAAGATTGTTTTTGAAGAACGAGATGTCTCATTCCTGACCCGGTCACCTTCCGTGCGAGCCAGGGGGAGAGCACCGATGCCAATCCAATAGGCATGCTCAGCAGATGTCCAAGTCTCTGGTTTATATCCAGTGATACTAAGGGTTGTTTATAAAGGCAAGACTTTATTGTTTTGAGTGTTTGGCACTGCCTCTCGTCTTTTAAAAAATTGAGAGGAACAAATATGATGGGGTTTCCAGCTATTTTGTCTCGGTTACAAGAGTAGGCTGTCAGAAATCAGTGTGTCTTCTCTGACAGCAATCCTGCACTTGTTTTACTCTTCGTTGCCCTGCTAGGAAACATCTTTTTGCTTGTCCTTGGGAATACAGTCTGAAAGGGTTCTCTTCAATCATTAAGTTCAGCCATCTGATACTGTAGAAAACCAACTCATATGATCCCTCAGATAACCTAAATGAAGGTATTTTTATTTTCTCCAGTTTATTGGGCTACAGGTGTTGGAAAGCTGCTCCATAACACTACTGTTCCCATGGCAAGAGAGTATCTCATTTCCAGACTAAATGTATGTGTGTGTTGATTTTTCATGACCTCATTGTCCATAAGTTAAATAACTTTTTCAACTCTAGTGTTCATCCTTACCCTGGCCTCTCATCTCAATGTATTTATAAATTAAGATGATATCTGTTCTTATTTTACTGCTGTAAATGATTCGGACTGTTTTCTTCTTTTATAGAAGATAGGCTCTCCATTACACTTAGCAGCCCAGATTATCTGTTTCTACATCTTTTTGAATCAATTGCATCTTGTTTCTTTATTTCTTTTGCATGTGGTTAATTAGAACTGCGCACAATCTTGAAGTGAGATAATTTATGGAAGTGCTTTTTACAATGGCATTAACACTTCCTTGCTCACTTGGAAGCAACCCATTTCCTACTGGTGGTTTTGCTTTTTCTCCCAGCCAAGGGTAAAAAGGGTAGCTGACAGTTATCCAGTGATTTAATAAATTCATATTAAAGTAGAAATTGTTGCCGTAGCTTCAACATGCATGGCCTTTCATGTTAGATTACTGAATTTCATTCCAACTTTATTACTTCCGTCATTAAAAGCATTCATTTTTTTCTTGTGATACTCTGTGCAATACCTCTGAACACAGCATCTCCACTTCTTAAGACTGGACCTTGAAATATTCTTACTAAAAATGCCTGTGGGCTTGTTCTTCCACTTCCAATATCAACTGCTGTTAATCTAGTTTAAATTATTGCTTTAAATATATTGTGGTTCTTCTTCCTAATCAACTTTCCCATTTTAACCAGAAGTTTACCTCATAGCACTAAACATGCTTCCTTGAAGAACTGATTGATTTATTGTGTCTAGAGTATCAGTTATCAAATAAAGGGAGGAGGCAGATATTGCACAGAGTCTCATTTTCCAATTACCTCTATGCCTTTCATTATTCTTGCCTTCAAAATTTGTTTTTAAGCCTTGCATTACTGAGGTTGGATTAATGGTGAATCTATAGCTGGATCTTGGGCTGACATCCATCTATAGCCATCAAAGATGATGAACAAAGTGCCTTTTAGTTCAGTCTTTTTTGAGTTGATTAATAAAAGGTCAGACACTGCAATCCTGACTTCACAGCAGGAAAGATAGATCTTCCTGAGCTTTTTTGAATAAGAATTTGAGGCTGTGGGATGTCTAACAGATTTAGTTTTCAACTACATGAAAGCTAACTACTAGGCTATCTCCTCCTCAAAATGCTAGTGAAGTAAACAGTGTTTTTAGAAATCTCTATTTCTAATTTAAAAAATCAAACTGAAAGAGGTTTATGCTTCTCTGTTTTTTTCTCCTGGGAGGTCACTGAGTCACTACTTCTCTTAAAATCTTATCCAAAACTTTCCTCTTTATTTCCTCATCATTTTGCATGCTGTGATATAATTACCATGTAAAATGTTCTGCCATATAAAGGAGTTCACCCTATAAAATATATATTGTATTGCATTAAGAATCCATAGTGGGCTCTTCACAGTAGCCAAAAGAACTTCAATTTTAAGGGAATATTTTTGGCACTATTTCAAAGTGAAAGTGACATTAAAGGTAAATATTCTGAATATTGTAATTGTTATCGTTATTGACTGATAGTTCCTTTTATGAGCATTCTCACAGGGGTAAATAGTTTGCAAGAAAGAAGATCTGCCTGTTCTGGACACAGCTTCCACTGAAAGGAGACAGCAGTCCTTTTGCTGAGCTCTTCGAGGTTGTGCTTGTTAATTGAGTCTGTTTTGGCATTATGTTTTCCTGAACAGGACTGTCCTGAAATTACCAGTTCTTCTGAAAACACATAAATGTGGATTTTTGGCTTCTAATTTTGAAAATCTTGGCTATAAGTTTTATACAGCGATTCTGTCTGTCAAGAGAACACTTAGATCTCATCTGGATTTTGAAGACAGAGTACAAAGACATTTTGTCTTTTGCATGTCAGTTTATTATCTTCCTTCCATGTTCCAATTTTTGTATAGTTGAAAATTACTTTTCCTTTCTTTGCAAACTAAGAAATAAATCCTGCTGAAGAGTTCAGCCATTCTGCCATTCCTTGAACTTCTAAGAACTTTAATAAAATTTAATGAAATGCGAAGTGTTCGTATTAATGAGACTTCAGAGACTTGTGAAATATTTGGAGCAATAATATTTCATGGGTTGGTTTGGAATACTCTCTGTAGAGGTCAACTGTGATATGATCACTGAAACCTGTGGATCTACTGTAGCCTTAGGAAACCTGCGTAAAAATAAACCACATTGCTTTGATAGACCAAAGCAGCCAGCAGGAAATATGGGCAGAACTATATACCACCGAACCCCGATGGCGTAAGAGAGGCCATTAAACCAAATAACGTAAATGAGCCTGAGACGGCTATAAGACCTGCAAGGTGATTAATGCCTGTGGTGACAAGTTGGAGGCATAGGAGGAGATTAAAGATTAAGTTAAAGGTAACAGTGCTAACAGGCCTTTTCCTGCCCAGTGCTTCTAATTGCTCTTCCTGCAAATCCAGTGGACAGCACTGCCTGCCCAGCGCCGCATTCCTCCGGGAGACTTGTCAGACTGGTAGATAAATGAAAAGTTTTTTTAGAGCACTTTGTTCTGTCTTTTCTTTCTTTTCTTCCTTTTTTTTTTCCTGTTTTCCTTTTTTTTTGTCCTTTTGTCCTTTTTTTTTTCTTTTTTTTTCCCTATTCTGCCATTCACTGGATGCATAGGAAAAAATTCAGGTATCATGTGGGAGCTGTCCCCATTGGCTTTGGGTAGAGTCTTGCATTGGGAATACGTGTTGGTCCAAACCAGCCACAAACTGCCCAAGCTGGTGCAGTTTGTGAAGGGGAGGCTGCCAGGAGGCATAGGTAAGGATTGCAAATTTCTCTTACTTGGCTTTCCGAAACAATTGTTCAACAAACAAGAAAAACCGAGACTATCAAATAGGTCCCCGTCTCCTGAACCATTAAGGCTTAGCTGTAGTGTATCTACCGCCTTATTTGCAGAAGGTTTTAACACTTGACCTGAAAAGTCAACAAAAGAATCACCATCTCCCATCTTAATAAATTAAGTTCTATCTTCTCTAATCACTTCCTACAAACACACAAAGTCATTTGTTTCCTTCTGGCTCAGATCTTGTATACTGTTTGGAGGAAGAAGGTCTACTTTTGTCAGCATTCCTGTTAAATTTATTTGCTTTTCTAGTTCAAGGAAGAAGTCTATAACTCTGAAAGTCACCCAGCGCTTTTATTTATTTATTTTGCTCAGTTTGATTGATACGTCTTTGTTCTGAGCTCATACAAAATTGACCACAACTACAGTAAAAGTGCCTCTTGTTAAAACACTTCCAGAATATCCACGTGTTCCCCTCCCATGCTTGCCTTGAGCGGGAAGAAACTTGACCTTAGATGAAGGTGCACTTAATTCAGAAGTGCTCCATCAGAAATCTTTCTGGCTGATAAGTCCAGAGCTCAACAATTATTCAGAATACTTTGCTGGATGTGACTCTGCTTCTTAGGTTACAAGCAGGGGTTCTCAAGCCAAGATGGGAACAGCGCAGCTAATTTGCACTTAAGGTCCTGACTTTCCTTTGTGTCTTAGAAACCTTTCGCTCAGCTCAGTGGGCAACGGGAGTCACTTAGAGAAGCAGAAATGTCACCGTTAGATATGATCAGTGCTGATATATGCAAATAGATATATCTAACACTGGTTCATAATTGTTCATTGGTTCTTTCTAGCATAATTAAGAAAATATGCTGTAAAAAATGATGTTGATGATCGTTCTCCCAAATAATATGTGTAAATATCTGTAGATACAGTTTTGTCTATGAATGTATATATATGTATATATTTATTTATTTCATGTTTCATAGGCCACCAAGATTTATTGTCCTTGGTAGTAAATATTGACCTTGGATTTATCTCAGTCAATGTTTACCTCTTGGGCCAATAGATCTTGGGGTTCACCTTAAGAGAAGTCAATATCTGCTTAGTGTTCAGCTCCATCATTAATATAAATATTTTAGTGACCTTTGCATGTATTAGTCTGTTTTTTAAAGTCAATTTAATTTTACAAATCCTATGGCACATCGGTAGTTTATTTTTCAGATCTGTTGATTCCTTTAAGATTTTTTTAATAAGCGTGTAGTACGTTTTTTGAGGAGAATCTCAGGAATGTGAGTGCATGTTGCTATTTCATATGGAGAGGGAGGTGGCCTGTAGTACCAGTGTATATTTGTGCAGTTCATCATGCATTTACCTACTACCAGGTATAAGTATTACTTTGATAGCTGACTCTTTTCTGGTTTTTTTTTCAAGACTTTCTTTGTATGAGCAAATCTTTCTGAGATCAAGTGTTTGCTCTTCTGTATCTGTCACTGGGTTTAGGGTTAGCGGGGACCTTTAGACCACCTAGTCTGACCTTTTTATCTCCTGCCATCTTTACCTCCTCTATTAAAGAAACACTTTTTCCCACCTTCTTCCTCCCCTCTCGTTTGACCCTCACCAGGATGAAATTTCTCTGTAGTGTTCATAGTAACATTTTCTTTTTAAATCGCTTTGATTTGGTGTGGTAACATCTCAGTCTAGGTTCAGACTGAGGTGTCCCAAAATCTGGAGCGATGCTTTGTGAATCTTTCCTGGCTGTCACCTCTAAATACACACAGACGTTGCCCTTTTCTCCCAGTATACTTAGACATGAGCATTGCACCTGAGTTTTATCTTGAGTTGTTCTGTCGTGAGTGGGGTCCCTCCTCATGTCCTCCTCCGAAAAAGTGAGATGCAAAGTGAGATTTAAATGCCTATGACCTTCTTCCACCACCTCTGACCACAAGAAAGTGTAAAGGAAGCATATGATGTGGGTCCACAAGTTGTGAAACCCTCTCTTTGAAATAAAGCTGCCTGAAGGCAAGATTTTTACAAGATCCAGGACAGTTACTTAATTCAGTCACTGAGCTCAAAATTTTCCTTGTTATTATTACTATGCCATTACAAAGCACATATATAATACTCGTGATTACAAGGCACTTCACCAGCACAGATAAGAGATGTTCTTCATCCCAGACCGTTCTCACTCCAAATCCCTGATTCTGCCACCCCCTTTTCATTAAATTACTCTTTTTATTTCAAGTATGAGTGCTGACTGTTCACATAAAAGCTTGCAGGGTTAAACCCTTTGTGAGCCTATAGAAAATGTGCTGTGAACATGGACAGGTTTCTCTTATTCTTTATAGAGGTGCTGTCGTGGTAAATGGTTTAAAAACATTGTGCTCGGGAGAATTCTGATCCCTGTCACATGAAACGGCATAAATGTCAGACTGGGGATTTATATGAATATTCCTTGAAGCGAAGTAAAGACAAGGCATTAGTTGTTCTCTTGTCCTATTTATTCCCTTTAATTGGATTTATTTTTAAGTGGGCTTTAGTATAGAAATTTCTGCTTCATTTCTTTGTTATATTTTGGAATTTCATATCAACACATATAAAGCCTGATTGTCCTACATTAAAAATATATTTAAACCAGTGGACATATGTTTCTTAAACAGCGAAATCTTCTATTTTTTTAAACTATTTTTTAAACCTAACCTAAATCAGTTCTCAGCTTACAGAGTATTTTAAGGTGCTGGTGTTGGAGGAGTTCACAGCAACGTACCCAGCCAGGATTCAAGATTCAAAGCCAGGATTCAAGATTCCAGTCTTCTAGAGAAGGAATCGTGAGGCTTTTTTTTTCCAGAGGGATTTGTACGCTACAGGCCATATCGTAGCTGGTGTGTGCGAGAGACCTGATAGAGCAAGCACAGCACTTGGCTGTTTTTCGATACATGCCTCTAAGTCAGACTGAAGAGCAGTTTACTGTTGTCAACGTTTGATTCATAGAGTTGTGTAAATGGGCAAAAAATTCCTTTCTGTCATGCCAGAGGCCAAATTAAACAGAAATCCGTGAACCGGGAGGGTTTAGTTGGGAGGAAGCAACATGAGTCGTGTGATAATGTACTCCTGCAAGTTTTTTTGCAATTTGTTTCACGGCTGAGTTTGTCCTGGTTTATTTAATGCCATAAAATACAATTCTTCCTGCTGAGGAATTGCTTAAAAATGATACCAATGTGGAGGCAAACATGGAGTTAGCAGAGCCAAGCAAAAGGTGTTTGGAGGTTTGGACTAAGAGTGACCACAAATGTCTGTGTTCGTACCGATCCACCAGCCTGCCTGACGAATTCTTCATGTTCCCTTTCAACCAGGCATTTAAAAAATGTACTGCAGATATGCAGGAAGGCATATACAGCACTGCTTTTTCCTCTCTCCCATCCCAGTAATACTAATGAAAGCCCAACATAGCTGAGATTTCCAGATTTGCTATCACCATGAAAAGATAAAAGTAGACCTGTGCACATTACATTGCAGAATTTAACGTTGGGCACGCTTGATTATTTTAATGTTTGCAGCAGAAGGCAGAAGAAAGAAAGAAGTGCCATGTTTGCTAGGCAGGTTTTGAAAACACAGCAAACTGTTAGGGAATTAATGCTGTGAGGTTCGAAGTAGCAGGTGTTACTGCCAGGGGTATTGCCGGGTGTCTTCAGGGTGTCTTTGATGTACATTTTAGTGGTTAGTGAAAATTTGGAAAGAAAATTGTTAAGAAAGATGGAACAAAGTAATGTAACTGCATCTGAATTTATTTATTTAGATACAAAGAAAGCACGCCCTTAGGTCTGTGTTTGTGCACCTAGAGCTTTGAACAGCTCTTCATGCTTAAAAAGCTCCCTTTCCTTCAGACCCTTGCAAATACAGATCACTTAAGAAAACATGCATGTATCATCTGATCTAGTCGACCTCAGTTTTCTCCTTCTTTGACTTAGTGGAGCTAATGAAGCTGCTTAATTGCCATAGTTCACTAAAAAGCTCCTACAAACGAAGTATTTATTGTCTAGGAAAATTTTATCTCTAGTTCATTTTATTGTAAAAGATTCTATCTCAGAAATGCAGTGAATCAGAGACGAAGGGGAGTAATGATAAACTTAGGGAAAACATAAGGAAAATGTGTGGGTGTATGAGTTTGCACATGTCTGTAAGCTATAATAGATATGCAAATAGAAATGCAAGTGCTTGTGGACATGCGGTTTTGTGTCAGCTACGAATTTTGTTCATCAGCTATTTAACACTAGATTTACATGCTTAAAAAGTCATTCTGACTCATTCTAGAGAATCTTTATCAGCTATTTTAGAATGATTTCATTTACTGTTCCAATTACAAACTAAATTGAATTCTATCTAACACAGGTTAGAATGTTTTTATGATATGCAGGTGTTTGATATCTCCAGGTGTGGGAGCACACAACAAGGATGGGAATTAATTAAGCAAGATGTGGGAGATGCTTGCAGCCCTATGTTATGTGCTTGTCAGCCAGAGGAGACGCATGTCAAACACTGCTTGATTAGTTGCAGCATGAGTTCCTCTGACTCGCAGCAGGCACGCCGCAGAGTGCCTCGGGAACTGCAACTCTGCAGAGCCTTGGCTTCAGTCTCTAATCGCTTCTGAGCTTTTCCAGTGGCACTACATAGTGAAACACATATCACCAGAATTACCCCAGGAGTTTCCTGATGTACAAAACTATTTTACATGAACACGATAAAAAACCCCTCTAACTGCGTTTATATTGAGCATCTTGTCATTTTTTAGTATCGTGCCATTCCTTCACGTTAACATCTTTAGCATTCTTGCGGTATCCTGATTTTTATGTTAATGACAAGGGCCACCAGGCACGGAAGGGAAAAGATTCTAACCTAATACCTGATAATTCTTACCTGTTTTTTGTGCTGATATAGTTGCCAGGCACAGGTGCTGTCTTGTGGCACTCAAGCCTTTCTTCTAGGTGCAGAAGCTGTAGTCATAAAAATAGCGCGTGGGAGCAGTAAGTATATGACTCGAAGGAACAATCATAATTACCAAATACAATTTACTTTTCCCATATTTATAGAAAACTGTTAGAAGTGATTCTTGCACAGACTGCAAAAAAAAATTAGAAGAAAATAATGAACATGGATGAGTAACGTGTTCATGTCCAAGTTCCACAACCACAACAGTTTGTTTGTAGACATGCTCTGAATAGGAAAATTGGGTGAATTATTAGAATAAAACATACTCTGTCAACAGTTTGCAATTCCTAGGGATGCAAGAAAACATAAATATATATAATTTCATTTTCATGAAAGAATGTCCTCCATCTCAATCTCAAAGGCGAAACAAAAAATGCTATTACTGTTGTGGGGGAGGTATTTGTCTTCACTGCATAATGTGAACAGTAAGGTAATATACATAGTATGATTTTGTTCATATTTATTTATGTGCATGTGAAATACAACTTATCCTAGTTCATTATTTAAAATAATGTCCTATATACCTATATAGGGATATCCCTAGGGATATATGTCCTGTGTCCCTATGTTGAGGGACACCTCCTCCATCATCTGCTCCAAGAGATTGCATAATAGTGCATTTAGAACTGCAAACCTCTGGGAGCTCTTTATATCTCAGCATGTACTGTTATATTTTTAAAGAACTTCAGCTGTAGTAACCATGAAATTGGGACACGGTTGTTAGTGATCTGTATCAGTGCCATTTACCAAGGGCTTCTTTAGCTGTATTACCTGATTACTAAAGTAAGGATGAGGAGTAGTGCGTAGGGACGCTCTAACTTCATTGGGATAGTCCAGAAGAGGGAGCTTGAAATTAAAGAGTGAAGAGATTTAAAAGTACCAGAAGGAATAAATTGTTCAAATATAGGAACTTTGTTACGGTCACCCTTTATCACTGATGGAATTTGTTTCCTATTAATAACAACAGAGGTTTGTTTTGGGGATTATAATTATTGTTGTGGTGTGTTTCTGTCCTACCACAAGCTGTCTCCTTTCAGCTATGAAGTTAAAATACTTATTTTTTCTGCCATTACTTTTCCAGAACGTTTGAGAAAATGAGGAGTAATTAGTTGTGCGGAAAATGTAAATCATATATACCCATCTGTGACTTAAAGGGCCATCCTTCTCTTTGGTCAGCTCAGATACACCGACCTCATTTCAGTAACACCAGGGATGAATTTGGCCCACTTTGTCTGAAGTACTTGGTTTGTCGTGTGCTAAGCGGTTCCTCAGGTCACTTCTGCAGTGCCAACGCGTACAAATAACGCCTTTGACATCGTTACAGTGCCCTTCTGTGCTTCTAATAATAAAGTATTTGGAGCTTTCTCAAAGGAGGAGCTTCAGGAGAGTATGCTTGCAGCTATGCTATATGCTGATAGTTTATAACCTCCATAAGTGTCTCTATCTTTACATTAAAGTCTGGTACCTGCTGGCTAAGGAAGGAGTTCCTAATCACTATCCTGTACCTACTAAAACAGAAGGAAACCCGTACAAGTCTAGTATGTGTGCTTCTCTATATGTCTATATATGTATTTGTACATTGTAACCAAGTAGAAAGTGTATTTTATTGACTCAAGTTTCTCTGTGGGTTTTTTTTGTTTCTTTGTTTTTCTTTTGGCATTGAAATTTTTTCCCCATCTTGAATTTTAGTTCCAAGGTCAAAATCTCTTGATCTTTCCTCACAAACAGAAAACAAACAAACAAACATGATCAAATTGCATTGAAATATCATTTTCAACAACAATGTCTTATTTTGATTTTAACCTTTTACTAAGAAGCTGAATTCTGAAATAATTTTGTAAGGAAAAGTAGATCCTCTGAAGATATCACAGTAGGACATTTAGACGGGTTTCAAAACTTTAAAAAACATTTTAAATGGGAAATGACATCAGCCATTTTCCACAAGAATATTCAGTTTATTAAACTGGGGTTTTTTTCTGAAAAAAAACCATGTTACCTAATTTCTAATCAAGGCCTCCTGATGTGCACAGACTGTGTTGATGAACAGTGATATTAGTGATGTGATGTTGGGATACAGTCTCATTGCAATGATTCATGCAGAAGTGCGCAGATATTCCTACCTCAGTACACAGAGCCCATACTTTCCGTGCATTATGCATGGGATTTCCTCCAGCTGGCCTCCCGACTCACACTCCCTGCCTCCCCGGTGCTTGCGGCTGGGCACAGGAGCACCTCATCTCTCCGCTGGGACAAGCTCGATGCCAAACCCTGGGCTCCTGGTGGGTGGAAGGGGCTTCCAGACATCCCTACTCCAACTTCCTGCTCCAAACAGGTCTGGTCAGAGTTGGCTGCTCTAACGAAGAGCCTTGCCCGGTTGAGTTTGGAAACAACCCCCTTCCCTGGGCTCCTCTTACAGTGTTTGACCACCCTCATAGTGAAATTTTTTTCTTTATGTCAGGTGGGAATTTCCTCTGTTCCCGTTTGTGCCTGTTGCCTTAACATCCTTCTGATGTGCAGCTCTAAGAAGAGTCTAGCTCTGTCTTCTCTACACCCTCCCATTAAGCACTTCTAGACAGCAATAAGATCCCCCAATCTTCTTTTTGTAAAAGAATAAACACAGTTTTCCCACCCTCTCTCCACCTTCTGTATGCTCCAGGCCTTGGACCATTTTGGTGGCCGCTGTGGACTCCATGTCTTTTTTGTGACATGGTCCTCCAGGCTGTCCTACAAGGGCTGAACAGAGGGCAGTAATCAGTTCCCTCAACCTACCGGCTACAGTGTTGTAGATACAGCCCAGTCTGCAGTTGTCCTTGAACTACGAACTGTGAAAATGTATGAAACTGGTCTGCAGTGAGGGAGTCTGGAGAGCTGCTCTGCGTTCAGCTGGGTCTGCTAGAAGGGATGCCGTGGGGCTGCAGTTTGGTGTTAAATGCAGCGTGGTATGTGGCTTAGCATGAACATTGTGCCATGTCCTCCTCTACCTCCCAGCATCCATCGCGTGCCTTGCCACAGGGCTTCTTACTCAAACAGCCTGATGGATCTGGAACTGGGACTAGCCGAAGGAAGTGTGGGTCTTCCCTCAACCTTGTGAAAGGTTCACTGGAGATGATAGTAAGAGATGGACCTGAGTCAGTTTCCACCGAGCCCTGCCTCTTGGACAGGCATGGTACAACCAAGGCCTTGGCAGCATGACTTCAATGAAGTGGTGCTTCTGAGTGGTGGGCAGGGGGAGAAGAGGCCAAGGTGAAAGCATTGGAGTAGGGTGTAGGACTGGACCTTGTCTCTCTTGAGCCACAAGGCTTGGCCCCGTTTTAGAGGGTCAACTTCTTGCTGCAGTTGGCCATGGCAGGTGATTTTCCAAATGAAGGTCTCTGCACACACTCGTTCTCTTTGAATGCTGTTGTTAACATGTTGAAGCTGATATGAACCATTGACACATGGATGTATAGAGTCAGTAAAATAAATTGAGGCTCCGCTCATAAAGTTTCATTGAGTTCATTCTGTGTAAGAAGTAGCCAAGCTATGAGAGGACTTCATAAAACGCTAATAATGGAAATACTTCACAGAAATAGAAGACAACAATTTTTTACTTCTTGCTGTTTCACACGCCTGTTAGTTGTGTGGACTTAGGGCTTAATAAATGTTATGGAATTAGACGTGGACTTAAATTTTAACCTACTGTTCAGAATGTGTTCTCATGTCTGATTTCAGAGACTTATATGGTCATTACAGTAAAATTAATGTATGTCTTAATTGTAATAATACCCAAACATTGGCCATTATACTGAAGTAATTAAATATTCTCAATTGTTAATAGCTTTGTATGTGGTTGTAATTAATATTGTTGCTGTCCTAACAGGAAAGAAAAATAACAGAAGTAGATGGGTAATATTTTTGTTGAGGCTTCAGTACTGACTCTCCCTCTTAGGTACATGCCTGCAGCACCACATATTTGATTATGGTAATTGTAAGCTCGGGGCAGTTAGTTTTAAATACTTCTAAAAAGGAATCTTCTATTTCACCTGTGTGCGTTGCTTTTATTCTCAATAGTCAGTAAATAGTAGTAATTGTTTCTTGGTGGTTTCAGTATTGTACATCAGCAGTGGCATGCAGTGTTCCTAGGAGCAAGCAGTGTGGATTGAAGCCTTATACTTACACATAGCATGGACCCTCGTATTTTATACAGTGGTAAAGTACTGCATTTATTCCTTTGCTACACAGATGTTAATTGAAGTCAGTCGTCTGGTTTAAATTCTATGCTCTGCGTCCTTACAAAGCAGGAGAAGCGGTTGTTAGAACAATTGCTAGAAGGTTGTTATCTTTTCAGGAAATAAATAATAAGAAAATATGAGACATACATGAGAAAAGAAACACCCCCCATCCCCCCCAACTTCAGAAATCTTAAAATAGCACCCAGATAAAAGAGCTACAGCTAAAGAAAGGCAGAGTTACTATCAACTATGTTTACCAAACTTTAAAGGTACGTAAGTAGGAAAGGTTTAAAGCCCTGCAATCCTCCTGCTAAGGCAGCCTCACTCCGAGAAAATGTTGCATGGCATTTGCTGAATTACGGCAGAGCAGCTACCTATCTTTTAAAGCTGTCCTCAACAATACAGGGCTTGCTTTGTTTTGCTAGAGAGATAGTGAAAGAAAAAACTCCGCATAGTGCACACATTGAAGGCTTGCTGCGTCTGCCTGCACAATGAAGTTGTTCTGATTGAACTCTGACAAATTGTAACCTGAAGGTAGAACGAGGATTTTCCATTTTTGCCTAACACGTATACATTTTGTCTCTTCCATTTTTCCTTTCCTGCAATGCATTCAGCACAGCAAGGGCTGGAAAGAAATCTGATTGTGAAACTGATAAATTGTCTTACATAGTTTCCCTATTTTGGCTATTGCCATGGTCTGGTTCTGAAAGTGCTCGGAATCCTCCTTCTCTCGCTTTGTTTTAACAGGCTTCTCCTCGGTTGCCCATTGCTGGTGCTGTATTACCTGCAGTGCACGTTATTTTTTTTGTCTACCTCACATTTTGTGTCAACTCCAAGCAGCCTCGGTGTAAAAGCAGATGAGATTATTTATTTTCATCACTCACTTTTTCTCGTGAGAAAGAGAACCCCTTGGCCCTGCCCTCTCTCCTGGCTTTCTCATAGCACAGTCATTTGCAGCTTGGCAAATGAAGTCTATAAAATGCTACGGAATTAAATCAGCAAAATGTTTCATCATATCTATTTTGCAATCACTGTGATAGACTCTTTGCTGGTCTAGGTACTGCATTCTCATTGATTCAGGTGGAGTTCTCCTTCTTTGCATGAAAAGGGAGTTGGCCCAGCCTGGAGAGGTGGCCAGGAGTCGTGACAGATGACAGACAAAGAGTGTCAGCCCCTGGGATTTCAGGTCTGATCACAGTTGTTTGCACTTCTCTTGTACACTCATGGAAGACACTTCATGTGTTAAAACTTGCTACAAGCCTTGGACATCTTTGACCTTTTTAAAAATAGTCTTTTAAATTTTGATATTCCCTAAGAAGACAGATGGTATTTTTTGACTGAATAGATGGAGATTTCATGTCTAAACGCATTTCTTGGTTTCACTTTGTTGGACTTGTTAACTGCTCTCTGTATGTTCTGTGCTGCTCACAATCTTTTCTTGTGACTTGTTTTTGAATGATACTATCAATAAGTTACAAAGAATTAAATGTGCAGAAAGCCCCCTGGAAAACATTAGCAATGTCCTGCTAGCATCTCCCTTTGCATCCAAACGTGGATATTCAGGTCCGTACAGTCCCACCTGCAACAACACTTCCAAGCCAAAAATTGTCCTTGATGCATTCTGATTGGAACAAATCTGGAAGTGGGTAGGGAAGCCTATCAAAAGTTTTGGCTCTGGAGAAGGTGAGAAAGAGCCCTCCGAGCCCTGGCTCTGAGCCTGGGCTGCGCTGGGTGCAGTGCATCTCTCGTGGCTGCAGTCTCATGAAACAACGGCTGAAATAACCAGAACTGGTGCCCTGTTTTCTTCTTGCATCACCTGAATACGTTATCTGGAAACAGGGCAAACGCTACATTTTCAGCAAAGTAAGGAAATCCCTCTGAGCAGTTCTCATTTACAGCACAACCATTAAAATCCTGGCAAAAAATCAAGCCGTTTCGCTATCAATTCAGCGCACAGCATTGCTAGCACGGTTGGTGTCAACAGTTAAAGAGCTGGGGCAGGGCAGGAGACAGAGGCTGCTGTGTTCATGGTGCTGCAGCTCGGACAGAAGATGAAATCATGGTAGTTCAGCATTGAGTGAAGGCTTTGCTACTGATTTTCTGGCTTTCTGTTTACGCTGGAATAAAACCTGCTTGTGTTTGAAAAATTTTTGGTTGTTAGGAGTGTGTATGTGTGTGTCTGGTCCTAATTATTTAACAAAACCTTCAAAACCATGAAACACAGCTACCTACTTCTGCAGAGCTGTAAGAGAATGTGGCTACAGTCTGTGCTTGATGGTGAGAACGTTGCAGTGCTGTATTTGAAAGGGCTTTTTCTTACCATAATGGTCAGAGGGTGATTTTGAATGACTTAAAAACAGGTGCACGGTAAAGGAAAAACCAACAGGCCATAGTTTTGGCCTTGGCCACATTGTTTATGCCTTTTGCGGGTGTCGTTTCTTAACTCGTTCAGTATTTAAAGCTTTATTTGTTTTCTCTGTGTAGTATGGACCCTGGACACATGGCTGAAACGGAATATGGAGAATAAGATGTTTGTGGGGGAGATGGAAAACATGTCTGCTTCTTGTAGCTTCAGATTTTGGCTTGGGTCAGGAACAAATTTTTCAAATTTTCAAAGTATTTTGGCACATTGATCCTTGGGACATTTTTGTATTTATTTCAGACACTGCAAATAAAGGCAATAAGAAAATTTTCCAAACAGATTCTACACTTAGTCTGAATTAAATCAAAAGCCAGATTTCATACAGGGACCTTAAACACTTGATACTTTGGGAGATGATAATTTCCAGAAGGGTGTTTTTCTTTGGTGGTATTCCGAATGTCCCAGTTTTTGGCTGTCAGACTTGTAGGTTGAGAAACTTTGAGGCTGCCTGCTGATCCATATCATCTGAGGTCTGAGTCTGTTTAGTGAATCTCAAATTGAGCATCCAAAAGCAGAAACTCTCTGACTCATTAATCACTGTGAGAGATCTTGGCCTAACCATATCGATGAAGAACAATAGTTGCCTAGTAGAAGAGAAACATGATGATGTGTTTCCGGTGACATCTGTGATATTACAGGTCACTTACATTTATTTCTCAAAGATATGCCTTATTTTCACTTTGGAGATGTAAATCAGCATCACCATGTCTTTGGGTACCACGTGTGTCTGTGTCTTTGTATGTGTTTTAGGCTAATGACTGATGACGTGTCCTTCAAAAATCTCTTTTAAAATCCAAGTCTTAGCCTAATAAGACAGAAACTTTGCTGAAACACATCAATATGTGATGCTAGAATATTTACAGAAGTATTCTGCTACTCTGTAAATATTAGTGCTGCTGATAGACTTTGGGTTCATTGCACTGTCGGCTCAAAGTTTTAGTCTGTGAGTTTTAAAGAGGGTTTTTAAATAAAACTAAAAGGTATTGTAGAAATGAGATGTGGAACATTTTGGGAAGGGTGCAGTGCTATACATAATTTATTGGGCACTGTTTGTACAGCCAATTGTTAAGTTATAAATAAAATACAGCCTTAAAACAAAGATGAAAGGCTGAAACTGTGGGTAATTATTTCCTCTGTACTTCTATTTAAAAAAAAAGTTTCTGAGTTTGTTCAAACAGTCACATTTTGGTTTGGTTATTGATATTCACAGTGTCGTGCCTATTTTTGGATGTATCGCGTGGAAGACTTTCTGCCATGTGGAGTGCCTTTTCCTCCAGTAAATCTTCTGCAGGCTGCAGGATGGTTCTTAAAGCTTGGTGAGGTGCCCAGGCGCAGCCAAGGGGAAACCACAGGAGGCAAATGAGCCTCTGGCATACTGCATTTCCAGGTCCCAGAGGTCCTGAAGAGCAGCTTGACGTGCCTCGCCGACAGAAGTTCCTTCGGTGGCTGTTCCAGTTCGGCACCTACCACCATGGTGCTTTTCCCATCCCATCGGAACCTCAGCTCCCATTTCTTTCAGGCTGAGGCCATTGAGGGTTGGCACAGGAACCAGCTCCACAGCCTGCACCAGATCAGTGCTTGTTTTCTGCCAACAGAGAAGCCCCTTGAACTGGGGAAATGCTGAACCCATTTAAGATCATTAAAAGGGGATTTAAGAATACAGTCCACATACGTTTCAGAATAATTTATTGTAGGTGTTCCCATCGGTGCTCAGAATGAGGTGAGGAAGAGGTTTTGCCTTAGAGCCTTGGAACAGGCTTTTTACCCATGGAGGTGTTTGCTGAATGTGAGAAGGAATAGCACAAGGTGGGCCTGATCAAACAGCAAGGATAAAATAAATAATTTTATTACAGGTCATGGGCTAAGCATCCCTTGCAGGTATTGCAAAGCAGCAGGAGGTGCCTGGTTTGAAATCTCCCAGTTCTCCTACAAGTGGTGCTGACACAGAGCTGTGATACTGAGCAAAAACATTCTGGCTGCTGAAGAGGAAAGACATGACCAATTTGAACTTAGGAGTGAAACATTTCCTAGAACTGAGCCTGAATAAATTCTGGAACAGTTGAGCAGGAAATAAGCTAATAATGGGATTTTACAATATGCATTTCCCATATAAGGCATTGAAATGTAGCATGGGTTTGCTTGCTGATCTTCTGGCTGTTCTGGTGAAAATTTTAGGTTTCCTCACTGTTTGCGTTCCGTTACGATTATAAGGACTGTGCTCCATTCCAGGCTGAAGCACGTCTCTTGCTGCTGTCATCAGTGGTCTCTGGATGGACCATTCTTAGACCAGACCAGGGGAGAGGCTAGTTAACAATTCCTCCTTGCTGCCTTTTGTTTGTGTCGGGGAGCTATTTCCTTTAGCCCTTGAGACTGATGCATAGGAAGGGGAAGAGAGGTGGGGAGTGCCCATCTTGGTGCGGTTCATGCTGCTGAAAATAAGTTCCCCAAAATCTGATGTGGGGAAAGGAAGCCCTGGCTCCACAGAGCCTGCTGTCTCCCTCAATAAACAAAGGACTGGATTTGGGCAAGTTGCCCAAAGTGTTGGTGCCGGGTGCGTTGCCGTCCTTACTGCTCTGCCTGGCCTTTTAAGGTTATGTGACAATATGCTGGAGACCACAGTAAGGTGTGTAATTCAGCGATGATTAATGAGCACAAGGCTCCTCTGCAGCTTCGGTGTTTCTGTAGCATTGGTCAAATTCCCTTCTCACGAGTAACTCACTAGGATTTTCAGTTTGGCCTCTTCTGCACTGAGTGCAATCTCTTGCCAGCTCTTAGGCTACGTCAGTTTAGAGCCATCTACCTTTCCAAATGTGCTCTGTATTGTGGAACAGGTTTTGCTTGTAAACGCGAGGCCAGATGTTCAGAAGAGGAGAGCTCCCGTTTAGACATCTAGCAATTACTGTGGTGACACATACCGGTCGCAGCTGAAAATCTGACATCTGTCTGCTTAGACAATAAAATGCTCAAGCTGGCTAGTTTCTGCAATGCTATAAGAAGTGGCCTATATGCATATAATTCAGGAATTGTTTCAAAATAGCATGCACTGAATCACAGTCTCACTTAGTTTTAAACCACAGCTTGTGCCAAACTAGTTATTTTGATTTCTTGCCGAGCAGGGACTCACTTTCCACTTACAACTAACAATTTTCTTTTCTTTTTCTGCAAAATCTGTTAATGAAGGCAAGATGAAACAATTATGGTAGTCTACTGGCTAGATAAGAAATAGGTCTGATTCATTAATAAATATTTCTTTTCTTTTCCAGTGACATATTCGATGCCATGTTCCCCGTCACACACATCGCAGGAGAAACAGTCATACAACAGGGTAATTCTTCCCCTTGTTTTTTTCCCTTGTATGTTTCCTAAGATTGTACAATTCACATCTCTCCATTTGAGATGTCACCCTCTTTGCTTAATGGGAAGAATAACCATATTCTGAAAGCGTCTAAGTGTGTAGCTGTATCAGAAGTTCATGGATGTAGGTCTTTTGCTACATGTACAGAGGTCTCCCACAAAGCCGCGCTGGTAGATCTCCGGGGTTTCAAAGTGCTACAGTTAAATGTAGATAAATTGCACTTCAGATTAAAATGTTCTTGACTGAGGATAGTCAGGAAGTAATGCACAGATCAGAATGCGTAAGGGTGGCACAGGCTAGCTGAGAGTAATTAGAGATGGAAAATATTTTTATGGTTGTTGGGAATATTCAACACCTCATTGTGCTGTGTCGTTATCACATTTGGCAACTTACCTGCATGCTTGCAGTGTGTTGTGGAGGACTTCATTACCCTCAGGCTATATTAAAGCCTCTTGTGTGTTTACACTGAATGAAGTGGTGAATCAATCAAAAGAGATAAATTAATGCAATTGAAAGATATTAATAGGAAGAAATCATAGCGATATTTTGATTTATGAAGGCAAATAGACAAGAATGTTTCAGAAAATGAATCTCTCTGTAAGTAATTTGGTGTACAAACTTGTGCAAATATGTACAGGATTAAATCTGGAGACAGGAAATTATTCAATAGTTTAGCAGACCTTCAGGAAACAATCACTTTTTGTATTTTGCTTCCAGGTGATGAAGGAGACAACTTCTACGTGATTGACCAAGGCGAGGTGGATGTGAGTACAGTCTTACAGTGTAATATTTATTTTGAAGGTACACAATAAAATTGTATGCTCTGGCACACAGCTTGATCCAGCCATGTACTGTGCTTCTGTCTCCTTTCCTCTTGAAATAGATTTCACAGTATTGGTCTCATTCCTTTGCTTTTGTTGTGTTAAGTCTTTTGTGCCTAATTTTATAATTGTCATGTTTTACATCCTTGCTTATTTGTCCATTCCAAGCAGGAAAATATGGTATCAAAACCAAGCAAATGACATTATCTTCAGAACCCTAACCACACCTGGAGGTGTGCAGTCTTTGGCAGAGCAGGCCACCATGCTGGAATGCACCTGAGGGTTCAGATCAACCATAAGGAAAATATTTTCTTTAATCAGTTAGCTTAGCTGATGTGGTGTTGTGTTTTTTTTTTACCCAAATTGAGATGCAGCCTGAGGCAGCGAGTTTCATCTTAAAAACCTTAATTTGCTTTTAAAATTAGGTCCAAATATATGAACAATGCAGCATATTAATAAAAGCAAGGATTATTCTAAGTGTAAAGTGATCTGTTAGACCACAAAATGTTTACAGGAGTATGCAGTGGTTTAATCAGCAGGTCTTTGAAATGAAACTTCTTTCTGAACCTGCCTTCCAAATTGTAATTTATTCATATCTTGTCATTTTTATCCTGTATGAAACTCACCCTTTTGCTGTTTTGCTACAAGGTCCTCATTTGACTGAATTTTCTACACGCACCTTACGTATCTACAGTTGTCAGATAGGACAGGCTTGCTCATTAGCAACGTTGCTCTTTGGATGCCCAGATGAGTTTTGTTTGGCATATTTCAAGAAGAAAGTGATTTATTTTAAATCTGGGCAGGAGGCATGCAGTTATTTTAGCGAAAGTCATTTTTTTTAGCAGTCTGTCTGTGTCAGGAGACCATCTAATTGGTATTTTTGGGAACTGAGAAACCTCACATGCTGTCTCTGCCTCTGGAAGTTGCTCCTCAGGAAATCCGCCTGACTCACTGCTCCTATCAGGCATACCTCTCAATAGCAAACATTGCCGCATTCACAGGGCCAGAAAGTGAAAGAGTGATATTTATAGAACAGTGCTAAAATTTAGTTTTAAAATAATTGGTTAGGGCCTGATACTGAGCTTAATGAGTTCACTGGCTTTGAATCAGACCCACAAACGTGCGCAAATGCACATATTGAAGTTACGGATTAATCCTATTTAAAAATAATTTGTCCTTGCTCAGAAAAAGGGAAGTTTTCTTCAGCGTCTGGCCCAGGGATAGTGAAGGACTGAATGATATCAGAAAACAGACAGCAAAACCCTTGCAATTAGTTGCGAAAAAGATAATCTTTCATATGCACATATCATTCTTACAAAGCAGTGACAAAAAGGGGGAAATAAATGTCCAGGGCCTAGCCAGCTTTGTGTCTGCTTGTGAAAGCATTGCACGAGGTGGTTTGTGGATTTTCTGTGACTGGTGGTTGCTACTAATCGCCAAGGCAGCCGTGGCTCTGCAGACATTGAGAAGGACTTGTTTAGAGCACCTGCTCCTGTATTCTCTGTCAGGTAAAATGGCATCTTGGTTTCCTTACCAGGTATACCCTGACATCTACTCAGAAAAACCTTTACTGCGTCATGTTACTTGTACATCAGAGATTCTCCTTGTTTTTATGGCAAGTTGAAATTCATAAATAATCTTGACCACAAATGGCCCAAGAAGAAACATGTGTCTAGATCATTTTGCATTGATTGTTTTCTGAGTTCATTAAAGTCTTTTGCAGAATAATCTTCTATTTCCTAGAACAATTCAGGGACCTGTGAGGCTTCCGAGCTAGGATTTGGGGTAAAATTTGAAAAAGTACCACAGTGACTGAACAGCCTCAGTGTCACTGCAATGCAATTATGTATAGGCTCTTAAGCTGGAGAGTCGTTTTGGAAAATTTTATCCCAGACCCCTGATTTGACAAGCTAAGCACCAGTCCTCCTTTAAGCACATGAGCAGTTCTGTTGACTTCAGTGGGACTCGCTGTTTTGCTAAACAAAGAGCATAGTACAGAGCTTTATTTTACACTGTTAGAGTTGAGGGCAGAAGTTTTATTTGTATTCCGAGTAGTTTGCTATCCTCCAGGCACTTAGATATGATACAGATATAAATTTTTCCTGCCTTGTCTGTGGGACTTGCAACAGCACATTTTCTAAGAAATGAACGAAAGAAATGGGTTTCTTTGAGTAGATTGCAACTTCCCTTTCACGAGAATTCTGAATTCCTACTCCCCTAATTGCCAAAATCAGCATATAGCTGCTAGGACAGATCAGAATGGACAAATCCACAATAATGTCATCCTGACACGTCTCAGACACACTTATGGACAGTTTTATGACGTGACCTGTGGGACAAATACATCCTAACAGGACTTAAGAGATGTCATTTGGACTGAGCTTATTGCAGGGACAACCAAAGCTCCTGACCTTCTGAGTCTTGCAGAACTCTTCTGTGACCAACTCACATGCTGTCCCCCTTCAGCATCCCTCTTCCTTCATTCTGCTGCACCTTACTACTGCTCTCCCCATCTCCTCAGCTGGATGCTCTCTCCTTCCTAAGCCTTTCCTAAACCTTCAGGTGCAAAACACACACTGAATTCCTTTGCAAGATGCTGTGGAAGGCACAAGAAATGTTTGCTCATCCAGGAGCAAGTTGCAATTACACCCTGGTAGCTACCGTAGTTACCTACATTAACTGCCATTAACGAGCCTGTTTTCACCCCACAGTGTAAAGTCTGTACCAGGGCAGTTAGTGCAGAGTAAGTGGCTCCTGTATAAGACAGCAGCTCCCAGACCCCGTGAGTGTGCACTATCACACCGTATATAGTTCTCCCCAGAAAAGAGTTCTTCCACTTTCTGGGCAGCAGTGCTAGAATTCTTATTGTCTGAAGAAAATCCAGACCGCTAGTAAGCGAGCTGCAGTTCATTTAAGCCTTGCCAGATAGTTTTTTGGCATGCTTCCACCCTTCTCCAAGGAAAAAAGTGACTTGGAGAGTAGACAATTGACCCCGAGACTTAAAGCCTCAAGCCAACACCTAGTTCAGCTGGTGTTGGCAAGTGCATGGAGGCTTTTAACCCCTGGCCAGGCTATCTGCCTTCAGCATTTCCCTGATCTGCACAGAAGTGGCAGGTGTACCAGGACTGGTGGATTCAAGGAATGATTTACTCTGAGAACATCATGACTGACCCAGGTTTTCCATACACATGCAAAGATACCCGTAAAGGAGGTTGCAATTGCCATTGTAAAATTCCCATCCCCAGGAAGAAAGTCATGGCAAATCTGAAAAACCAAAACCAAGCAGAAACCACCAACAAATCCAGAATAATAAAATCAGTGTGTGGTGTTTTGAGTTTAAGAAAACTGCAACATTTAAAAGTAATTTACTGTTAGAGTTTTGGCATACGCACCCCAAAGAGTAAGAGCATTCTTATATTTTCCCTTAAAAATAATCTGAGTCAAATTAGAAGTACAATAACATATTTTTAAATATAATGACACTTTATCCTCCATTCTTACACTTTCTTAGAGTATAAACAAACCTTGTTAGCATAGAATAAAGTATCTGTACATTACTATGGACCGCCAAAGAAGACTCAATACCCTTCCTTTGGCAAGCACGCTCAACGTGGACTGTGGCCCAAGGGAGAAGGGCATAAATTTTCGTATGTAAAAGAAAGGGTTTTGGAAATCAGGAAGAGGTAGGTCTTGGAGAACCTGGGGTTTTCCTCTCTTGTACTGTACCCTACAAACCAGGTGTACTTTGACAAAAGCTGGCATTGGATGGGAAAGGGCGTTGTAGCGTTGTCAGCGGCAGTCTTCCTCCCTAGCACTTCAGGGTTGAGGAGAACTGTTAACTCATGACCCAGCCCTGCAGATGGATGAAGTTCATACAAGGTAGATGATGACATGAGGTTTGAAATCTTAGAGGTCAGTTGTCTACTGGAAGCTTTTCTGCTCAGACAAATGTGAACATGTGCCAAAAAGTAGCTGGCAGAGCTTAAATTACTGTTTCCAGTAAAGATGTTAAACTACCTGCTGAAGTATGTGTCTTGCAAAAATCTTTAATCCGTATTTCTAAATATAAAAGTGACTTCCTGTTTATTTTATAACCTCACATTTTTTTTATTTTAAAAAGCACCGTCAGCTACCCTTTTAAAACAGATGTATTTTTTTTAGACTCAAGAACTTCCTATTCTATTTAATGTCACAGCAACTTTCTCTACAGTCATTCTCATGTTTTCTTCCTGTAAAGTAACAGCAGTCGAACTATATTATGGTGAAAATCAAAATTAAAACTTCAGTGTTTTTTCTTAAATGGGTTCTGTATTTCGTGTATAGATCTGTATGTGGAGCTACACCTGAATGTTGTGGACAATAGATAAGATGATCTTTTGATTGTAGGTCAGATCTTCTTGAAGCCTTTATTCGTATATACAAACTGTCTAATTTGTGTATATGCAAAGATGAAAATTACACGGTGGTTTATGTGAGAATACTGTTGGATTTTAAAATTAATTATATTTTATGGTTAGATTCCATAGGTCACTTTTGGTTTGAAGTCTTGAATCATTAATGATCTTTCCAATTTCAGAAGGATGCTTTTTGAAATTTGAAACAGAACATTTTGAAGTATGAAGGTTTCTAGCTTAAATTTTTAAGGATTCTCAAGGCAGTCTCCAAGTTCGTATATTTGTATTTAAGAAAAGCAAACTCATACAACAAATAAAGCATTGGCTTTATTTGAGAAAACTATCCACATATAAATACACTTCATGTCTAAGACTTGCTTATTTTTCCAAGAATAAATAAACCTCATCTTCATTTCTGGATAACAAATATTAAGGCTTGACAAGACACAAAGCACAAATTATTACAAACAGATCCGAGGGAGGGGATCTAAGATCTAAAATTTGCGATGCCTGGAACAAATTAGCTTGTCCACAGAGATCACAAAGTGGCAGCCAAAAAAACATGCTAAAAGTTAACTTGAAATCAGCAATACCAAATTAAAGTAAAGGTAAATTCACTCCAGTGAAGCTCAGAGGTACATGTTCATATCCTGCCTTCAAAGTAAAATGGCTATATTATTGCTTATGGTGAGGTTACTTTCTGCTTCTCTAGAGAACACAAAGATGAGTGAGGCCAAGATGCATTCCTATTGCATTGAGCCTTGTGTGACTCATTGCAGTTTCTCTCGCAGTTAGTGCCTAAGTATATCGCAGCGCGTGAAGAAAGGAGCTGCTGATGTTCACAGGAGATTTCTCCCATTTGCCTCCTAAAAAAATAATGAAATGAATCAAATTGTGTGATTTTCAAGCCTGCAAAAATTGTAGTGCTCATACTACATGATGGAAAACAATAGAAATCTGAAGTACTTTTGATCTGTGGAAAGTAGGTGGTCCTGATGGCTTGGTCATATTTGGGCATCTGCAGTTCGACATTACTCTTCAGCTGCATGAAAAAGGAAGGCTCCAGCTATTATAGAACTGTGACCGGCAGGTCAAGTAACAATTAGGAATAGTTCACTTACCTACTCGCCACTTTGGTGAGAGTTCACAAATGCCTAAAACTGCCTGAGCAAAAACCTCAGCCCAGCATTTTTTAGGATAAAGAAGATTATCTGAGCTGCTGCCATATAACATTGGCTTTCATAAGCTGTTCTGAGCCTAAAATAGCTTTGCTTCCCACACCTTACAAACACAGCTACTTTCCTTTCTAGTTCTTTTTTTAAAATCTATTTTAAAGGGATTCATAGTGGAGCTGAACTCTTTGTTACAGGGCAGAATGACTTTGCAACGTGCCATCAATGTGCTGTAACTTCATCATGAAGACAAAAGTTGATTGTTGACTTAGGCCCATGCAGAGAATGAAGCGCAAGGTTTTCCTCCTAGAAAACAACAATTATTCTCAAGCGGTTTTCTCTTTTGGAGGTTGATATTGGAAATGGCGTTTTTACTGAGGAAGTGAATGCTGGGCCCAAAGACTGTCAGATCAGTGATTTGGTTTCACCTCAGAGTACTTTAAACCTGACACACTTAGGGTGGAGGAATGGCCATTTACGTAAACTGTTTAGAGGCAAGATGTCAAACACGTTTTGGGGAGTCTTGTTAAGCAAGGCAGCAAAATTAAAGAAGCCTTAGAGCAGTTTAGTAGTAGCCTCTCTGAAACAACCGTTTAACAGTAAATGTCCATCCTTCACTTGCTCTGCCTTGAGTTTTACCAGCGTAATTGCCCACTCTGGGCTGCAGTCATATCACACATGTTGCTTTAACAAGAAGTGTCACCATATTGCTTAAAAAAGTATGTGTTGGAATGACTTTATTTCTCGCTTCTAATTCGGATCCTTCTGCAATAACAAAACCTGTGCTTTTCAACAAAAGAGCATACAGAAACCTGTTTTTTTGGTGTGCTGAGAAAGAGTCAAGGATGCAATGTCAGTTCACATTCAGGATGTGGTCCAGAACTCATTGGAATTACTAGATTTTCGCTGTCATCCCCAAGACTTTTACCGAAGACAGGAATTACTGTACTGTAGCAAACCTTGGGTCCATCCGGTGAAATCCCCACAGAAAGAGGGTATCCCTACATTCAAATATGCAACTGGACAATTTTGCAATGGAATAATTGAATTTAAAAATTTTCACACATTCTGATTGCATTACAAGCCTTTCAGAGTCCTAATTTTATTCATCCATTTCTCCTGCTTGCCTCACAAAGAAAGATCCAGGAGCTGCAGCATCATCTGCTTGTTTCATCAGGAAAGTGCTTGGGTTTGCCTCGCTGTTTAAAAACTTCTTGTTTTGCTGTAATTTTTTTCATCATGAGGAGAATCAAAAGTAGCTTCAATGTTCTGTGAGATTTTCATTCTGCAGTGAGTATAAAAGTTTGAAAGGAAACGCTGTTGTTATTCTCGTGTGTGATACTCTCTTCTGTGGCATTCATTCTGTCATGGCGAAGAAATGACGCTATAGCTTTTGTGGCTTGAGCTGCTCTTGGCAGTCTGCTACCACCTGCCTGTGTGGGATTTATTTTGCCCTTTATTTCAGCCCCTTGATCCTCGCATGCTCCATGAACACCAGGAGCCACAGCATTGCCTGAAGTTCGGCAGTGATGCTGATACTGCTCCTTTTCAGCTGGTACTGAGGAGGTCTCTGGATCAGCTGAACTGCTCCGTGGCCTCATCCATCTCTTACTGAACCAGCATTTCACTGACCTCAGTAGGAGCTGGATCAGATCTTAGTTGAATACTGGGAAGATAAATTGGGATTGATTCCAGCGGTTGTTTCTAACACACCTTTTTATCATAAAATGAAGACAGAAGTAAAATTGAGGCTGACAGTTTGTTGAATTTTGACCCCAGTTCATTTATTTTGATCACCATCTTTTCTCATGCCCAGCTGGAACACAGCTCTAATTCATATATTTTTTAAAAACTGCTAGTCTCTTACTCAGTAATTGGTGATAGGTTATGGTCTTTTCCTTTGCCATAGTTTTCTGCTGAAGACAAGAATACCTCTGTATTTTCTTCATATTATGTTTCTTCACAGAGCTTCCAAACAAATGAAACTCATTCTGGTTGATTTCTTCTCTTGTCGGTCTGTAACAGATTGGGATATATTCTGCACTGGGTAAATGCACACAGCCTTTCCTACCCTCAAAACTCATAGACACATTAACAGAATGAAAAGGGTTTATGGTGTAGGTTTATAGCAGCAAGCCTACAAGCAAGCTGCAGAATACGCAATCCATAGCAGTCTTTGAATACACTGTTACATCTCAGGAGCTGTATTGTCCATGAACAGTGAGGAGAATGCAGCCCAGTGGAAGGCACCTGCACGAGTCCCCCTTTCTCCTGTGCAGGTTTTACATAGCACTCAAGTGCAGGAATTCTTCTCAAATTAGATGTCACCCAAGAAAAATATTGGCATAGTGGTATTGATCCGCACTGTGTTTTGAGAGGATATGTTATTTAAGTAGGCTGTGGGTCAAACACTGCTGCATAAGTTCTGTAGAGCTGATGTTAAAGATGAAGGGTAATTCTGCATTTAGCTTCTCAAGTCCAAAGCACTTAGTAGTCTTCACTAAGGGAGAAAGAGATCTCACTAGTTCTGTTGAAATGGTTGTTGGAGGCCCTAGGCTTAGGGAAGAAAAAAATGTTCCTTTTCAAAAGATGTTTCCTTGTTTTGACTGTTTTTCATTTCACGGCCATGGTGCTTTTCAGCAAACCCCATTACACATATCAACAAATCTCCTTCCTTTCAAGTTTGACAGTGTTAATAAAAAGCCAAAGTTGTGACAGTTCTGCTTGTTGATTGTCTGAGCCTTGAACACAAGAGGGAAAACACGATGCCAGTTAACCATGGGAGCTGAAAACTCGGAGAGTAAATACAGTCATTGTACTGAAGCAAGATGACTTGAAATTCTGTCCACAAAGTGGGTTGTTGCCCTCTTTGGGGACCAACTGCGGAAACTGTTATGCTCTTGTTTTCCTTCTGTGTCCCCAGCACTGACAATTAGAAAGGAAATTGCTAATAGCTTTTTAGGTAGCTGGCAGCAGGAGGAAGACTGCAACTAAGTCACCAGTCTGGTTTTGCTTCTTATTTTGTCATGTGCTGTGGTAGGTTTATGTCAATGGGGAGTTGGTCACCAGCATTGGAGAAGGAGGCAGCTTTGGGGAACTGGCATTGATCTACGGAACACCCCGGGCCGCCACCGTCAAGGCCAAGACAGATCTCAAGCTCTGGGGCATCGACAGAGACAGCTACAGGCGCATTTTAATGGTAAGTTTATGGAGAAGGGCTTGTTTATGGACTTGATATTTTTTACTTTCTTTTGTAGCACCAGCACTTCTATTCTGTGTTCAGAGTTCATTGGTGGTAGGATGCTTTGCAGTCTGTGTTTCTACGTAAAAGAGAGAGGACGTGACAGTAACATTGAGTAGCTAAATTAAGTGAACTGAAAGAAAAGGGGACAAGATTCAGTAGAAAGACGCTGAGTCAGAAATGCAATTGAATAACATTACGCATAACTGTTATACATGAATGAAAACCTCAGGAGGCCTCTATTACCCACCGAAGCTATGCAAATCTTCTCCTTATCGTGAACCTCAAAATGTCTTTCAGCACTACTCTTTGCCTATGAAGTCTTTGAACTTGTATTGTACTCTTCAAGGCAGGTAATACACGGTAAATTGAGCTCCACTAAGAAATAAAAAGTCTTGTTTGGGCTGTGCCCTCTGTCTTCGTTAGCCAGCACACAGCCACACATATCATAGGATGGTAGCTGCAGAGTCCCTGCTAATGATTCATTCCGCTGCTCCTTGCAAGCTCCCTCATCTCTGCAGCAAAGCTCAACAGACCTGGGCACCTGGGGTCTGTGCTAGCTTCTTGATTTGCCGTTGGTTATGGAGTGGTGAGTTTATAATGGAAACTTGGACAGAAAATTAACTTCAGCACTGTCATAATGTTTTTTTATGAGTTTGTTTCCGAAGTCCATGTGCATATTCTCCTTCTTCATAAAACATTCCTTTCTTTTTGATAATTAACAGACGTAACTATGTAAAGCTGCTTTCTCAATAGGACTTGTCTCTAAAAGCTGCGTTGTTTCTTTCTGATCTGAAGAAAATGACACTATTCTCTCAGAATAGTAATAACAATGTGCATTCTTAGATCATCTGTATATCCAGTGGATGTCCTGGATAACAGAAAAATTAGCAAAAGTACTGAGCAGATTTTACACTTAAATGATTAGTCCTTAAGCAACAGACTGTAAGAGTGATCTTTATTTATAGTGTGTGATGACTGTTCAATGTCTATATGAAGCATTGCTCTGTGTTTCATGGGCTGAGCTCTGTTATCACATAAAAGAACATCATGCTGACATCTAGGATAGTACAGCTGATGGAAGTTTGTATTTCCCAAAATATTCAGCCTGATTGCTCCAAGACAAAGTAGAGGAATAATAATGAAAAGCATAATGTCTTCTCCCTTGTGGATAAGCAGAATGAATAGTTTTTGAATGCTTCCCAGTGCGGGGAAGCAGGCAGTAGTAACTGTGACCTTTATACAAGGTATTTCTAAAACATGGAGCAGGAGAATTTCCTAACAGATTTAAGAGGCACAGTCAACTTATTTGTCCTGCGTCCTACATGGATGCAATGGAGTGGTGTCTGGGATAACCGGTGCGATGAACCTGCATACTGCAAGGAGGAATCCAAGGTATAAAAGAGGAGGAATATAGGAGGGAAATAAATGTCAGGACGAGCCACATATTCCTTGACTTTTAAAGCATAGCTTTTTACAGCTGCCTGTAACCTTGCTACTAAAGAATTGAAGGGACAGATTCACAGGCCTCGTAGCCTAGAGGTAATTTCTGTTCCAGAGCTGATAATAGTAGTGGCACCTAACATCATCCAACTCTGTGAGCTTTCAGGTTTGGTGATGTGTCTATTACCGTCTGATAGCAGCCTTCAGGAGATGGATATCTGATGTAGGGACGGGATTTTACTAATAAGGTTTGAAGTCCCAAGTGGAAAAGACTGTGTTTTTAATGCTAGCTTTAGCCATACATACGACTTGAATATTATGGATACACTTCTGCTTGATTCTAGTTTAGTGCTCAGTGCTTTTCAAATTACTGTCCATGTTCTCTGAACCAGTGACTGCTGTACCTTATCCAGCAAGTTCAGTTTCTGCAGTTCATGAGAGCTTTAACTAAACATGGAGGCGTTTTCTCTCCCTCTCTCTTCTTGTGTTTTTTTAGAGTTGGGGCCATTAAAATTTGGTGGTCTGTTGCATTACATTAGATACCCAAACAGTGTAATTGTCATGTTCTCATTAGTTAGATAGAAAATATTTCAGGTAGCATGGTGAATTAATTGCTGCAGGTATCGAGAAAGTCCAATTTGAAGTGCTGTCCACGGTGAATGCAATTGACCCACCCAGAGTACATGAATTCTGTCATATTTTCATTTATTTCTAGGTGCAGCATGGATAATTTCTTTGCTGCAGGTGAAATAAGACACCTGTCTCTGTGCATTCGTGTAAGGGCAGATTGCAGTGGCTCTCTGCACATTTCCTCAAGCCTAAGAATTAATTACATCATGTTTCAGTGGCTGTATTTCATACTTGAAGCTAACTCCATTACATGGCTGGTTTTGCTGTACTCAGTTTGAAGACGTAGTAGTAGCTGCCTTTCAAGTTCCAGAAGCATGGTTTCCTGCCGTTTAGCCTCTAACCTTATGTTTCTAGAAAGTTGCTGGGTATTTTGGATGTAGAAATAAACAAGAGCTGGTAATGTTTAGGATATCTTTTGAAATACAACATTTAAGATGGTTTTAAAACTTGAGGGCAAGCAGGTTTCTCTTTTTTATTTTCTGTTTGCAAATACTTCTGTCCAAGGGATCAATGACCTTTTTCTCCCAAATATACATTTTTTTCTTGTAGTCAGATAAATCCCCTCCATAAGCCGACATAGATTTTTCTTTCATCTGCATTCTGTTCTGACCATGACCAGCCCCATGCTTTCTGAGTTTAGTGTTGTAATTTTGTTCAAGTTGTAAATATTCATTTGCAAATCATGCCTTCAGGTCCACACTTGCCAAAAACATTTTATTCTGTTGTAAGACACTTGACTCTACCTCATTTCTCCTTGCAGGCTGGTTCTTTGCTTTGCATTTAGTAATTTCTAGTTTTTATTTCTGCCTAGTGCTGTTTTCCCCACTTACGTGTGTCATTGATCCTGACTGGTTTATAGTATGAGTAAAATGCATCTCGGGAGGTTGGGGAGTTTGGATTTTCCTTTTTCTGGGTGGACAAAGCCTGATGCAAAAAGTTCCTGCTGGCTTTAGTTACACTTGCTGTCCATTTATTATTTAGCCTGTCCCAAAAGGAATTTGTTTAAACAGATAAATTTCTTTATATTTCATTGTCTCAGCTTGGGTACCATGATGGCTTGAAGGTCACATTCAAGTTTGTTTTAGCAGCTGTGATGACTGGAGATGTTGGGGTAGTTATTTTTGTCAGGGTTTGCGGTGAAATTGCTTGGCTTTCACTGCAGTCCTTGACAAAGTATTAGACCATGAAATTCATTGTACTAGATGGATTACAAAAAAACACTTCAACATGTTCCCCCCTCAGTACACTCACAAATTATCTGTCCATCTGTGTGTTCCATTTCTTTCATAAAATTATCTGTGCTGTCTCATACTTTTCACTCCGTTGTAAATTTTTTTTGGTATATGTTCTATGGATGTGCACACAGAAGCACACAAACGTTTATGTATATATTCTATATTTATTTACTTACATTTTTCTTGGAGAGATGCAAAGGATTTTTTTACCATAGAATTCTCATGTAATTCAGTTGCTGAAATGTTGCTGCTCTCTTCTTTGTAACTGGGATTCAAGAGCATTGGGAAGTGGGGAACGTCCGAGGGTAGTACAATGTTTGTATTCTAAATATAGCGAATACCACAAATACCAGAGAAGCAAATGTCTGTATCCCAACATCAGATTGATCCCCCAGACAGTTCAGTTCCCAGACTGAGGACAATTGAAGTATTAATTTCTGGTAAATTCTTCCTTAAGAAGGCTTGATTCAGGATAGTTTAACTGTCCTCTAGTTCCCATGGTCCAAGATACCTGGCTCTGAGAGCATAGTTGCATGGGTTGCAATACTTTTTGCCTGTCTGGCAAACTTTCCTCACAGAAAGTGAGTTGTAATATTCATAGGATCATAGAATCACAGAATGCTTTGGGTTGGAAGGGAAATTTAGAGGCCATCTAGCCCAACCCCCCTGCAGTGAGCAGGGACATCCTCAGCCAGATCAGGTTGCTCAGAGCCTTGTCCAACCTGTCCTTCAGTGTTTCCAGGGATGGGGCATCGACCACCTCTGGGCAATCTGTGCCAGTGTTTCAACACCCTCATTGTAAAAAATTTCTTCCTTGTATCCAGTCTAAATCTACGCTGTTTTAGTTTGAAGCTGTTGCTCCTTGTCCTATCACAACAGGCCTTGCTGAAAATATTTTCCCCATCTTTCCTGTAGGCCCATTCAGGTACTGAAATGCGGCCATAAGGTCTCCCTGCAGCCTTGTCTTCTCCAGGCTGAACAGCCCCAACTCTTTCAGCCTTTCCTCATAGGAAAGGTGCTCCAGCCCTCAGACCATCTTTGTGGCCCTCCTCTGGACCCGCTCCAACAGCTCCGTGTCCTCTTATGCTGAGGGCTCCAGAGCTGCACACAGGACTCCAGGTGGGGTCTCACCAGAGTAGAGTAGAGGATCAGAATCACCTCCCTCAACCTGCTGGTCATGCTGCTCTTGATGCAGCCCAGGATGCGGTTGGCCTTCTGGGCTGCCAGCACACATTGCCGGCTCATGTCAAGCTTTTCATCCACCAGTACCCCGAAGTCCTTCTCTGCAGGGGCTGCTCTCATTCCCTTCATCCCCCAGCCTGTATTGATACTGGGATTGGTATGCAAGTCATGAAAAATCAAGGTTAGTCAGTTCCCAATGTTATGCCTCATTTTATTTATGCTATTTTGGCTTTGTTTTGCCATCTTTTCACAGTTTTGAACCTGAGAATAAGTTCTTTTAACAAGTGCCTTTTTCTACTCAGATAAAATAAAGTCAGAAGGACTTCATGTTGCCATAAAATGTAGGTTGTATGGTGGCCAAAACATAAAGCAGATCTGAAGCCTGCAATCCATCCAACACCTGTGCAATATAGCACTGGGATCTTGCGGGCTATTTTGTTTTCATGGCCAGTATCCACAGGGACTCTTTCTTTCATGCTCCTGTAAGAATGTAGACCCAAAGCATCATTCAACATGAGGTTTATACAGGGATTCAATGGGGCTGAAGCCATCCAGAAGGCCACTCTGGCACCTCCTGCCAGGATAACTCTTTTTATTTGAAACTTGAGCCGTGCTTTGGCTTTCGGTAGCCATTTGTTCGGCTTCTTACTGAAGGTGAGGATTTCTAGGAAGGATGCAATCAACTCCACCTGAAAAAATGAAGCAAGACAGAAGACATGAAGAGTGCTGGAGGGACAAAGGAAAGAGGCGAGCAGAGGGGGAGAAAGACAGAGACCGGACTGGAAGAATTGGAAGAAAAAATGGAAGAAAACAGGGAAAGTGAAGAAGTGGCAGCTGGAAAAGAGATGCAACAGTCCTATTCAACAAGACCTGCTGTAAGCTCTGGAGCATTCATTTTTCCTAGCCTGTGTATTGCTTAAGCTAAGCCTAGGGCTTGCTACATTTTTTAGTGGTCCTGCTTCATCTTTTAGTGGTCCTAAAGCTGGCTTTGAGCTCTTATCTGGATGGATTTGGCAAATGCAAATGAGCTCATTTCTCCTTGGGATTGTTTCAGGGAGGAGCGCTGCAGCTTAGAATGTTAACGAGTCTTCATAGTTAGTGGGAACCACCGTCTTTAAGAAGATGAGCTTGTGCGTGACAGCTCGGAACCAGGGAGAAAGTGAACAAAGGAAAGAGAGGAGAGGGAGAAGCAGCAACCGTTGAAATAAGAAATTAATAGGTTAGAAAAAGCAGAATTAATAAAGACCTTTTTAAAACGTGCCATCAAGAACCCTGCCAGCGTAGAATTATTCATGTACATTTACTATTGTTTTTATCTGGCTCAAGCAGTAAGATTTCTACTGCTTCCCTTGGGAAACTTTTCTGCAAGAGAATAATTCCTACGTTGGGAAAACTTTTTGATATTGATCTTAAATTAGATTTTCTTAATTTTCTCCTATTACTTTGAGTTATGTCAAGTTATGCTGTACTAAATTGCCCTCTCTTTCTGTCATATATCTGTAGATGGTTATCATGGTCTACTTAAAACCCTTGCAACAATGCATACTTGCTATGAGCATGACATACCTATGAGCCCAGTGTTGAGCTAACATATGCAGGCTGAATTTGGTTTACTCCTTCCTTATTGGCTCTTCCCAAGTGTGTTAGCATTTCTTCAGGCTCTGTTTGGTTTGGGAGCGCTTTTCGGGAGAAGAGGTACCAAGACAGTGTGTATCATGCCAGGTGCCGTCACCTCCAAGCTGTGGAGATGGAGCTTCTAAACTTCATTCCTGGATGATGTCTTTGAGTACACAGATCAAAATAGCCTTGGCTGTATTCTTGTTGCAATCTGATGTTGCAAACCAGGTGTCACCTACTGTCTGTAAATCTCTTTCAGCTTTACAACTCTCCAGTTTTCTTCCATTCGTCAAACATCTGTGCTTTCGGTATTTTTTTTGTTTGCATTTCTTATCTATATTTTCAAAACAGAAGCTCGTTCTATTATTTGCTATTCCCATTTCTAATGTCTCCAGGTCCTTTCTTGTTATTTTCCTGTCCTGGCAAGCTTGCATAGTATCTCCTAGTCTGCAGGTATCATTACTGTCTGATTTGTTGCTGCTTCTAGAAGATCCATGAAAATATTGCATAAGAACAGACGTAGCATATGTCCCAGGGAGCACACTGGTTGACACTTCTGCAGAAATGACTTGAAGGGTCGGAGAAGAGGTTGTGATGGTGTTCATACCTGTGGCCTCAACAATTTGGGTAAAGTGACTACACTAAATAAAACAAGTATGAAAAGGACATCAGAAGTCAGGTGACATTATGCCTATGGGAGGGGATGAGACGGGAATATTAGGCTGATCAAGGAACGTGGGTAGTGGGCATGTTCTCTCTCTGTTTCATGGGGAGGAAAAGATGATTAATACCGATGGAAATAAGCACATGCTTTGGTTGCTTGTAAGATTTCTAATGCTGGGTTGTTTTTAGCTTGTATTAGAGTAGCGTTCTCTCAAAATCTCTTCCCCTCATTCTGCTTGTGAAACCTCGAGCAGGAAAACATACGCAAGTGAAAACAATGTGAGTGAGGGTGAGCCAAGCTTCTTTCTGGAAGAGAAATTGGGAACTGGTTGCGCTGACTGGGATCCAGCCTCATGGGCTCTGAAAGTGTAGAGAGGGCTTCTGTGCCTCCCTGGGAAGCCCTGGGTGAAGCTCTGCTGTCAGGTGGCTCGTGCCACCTTGGAGGCAGTGGTTTGTCTCCTCCGGGAGAGATGGAGGGTTGGCTGGAGCCATCCTGCAGGTTGAGTCATGAGCCATCGGTTGGGTCACCTTGGGTTTCAGTGCAGGTGCTGGTAAATAGGACTGCTAAGCCTCAACCACTAGTTCTTCCCTAGGCTCTTGTTCCACCTTACCTTTGTGGTATCATTCTGAGACAAGCGACATTTAAGACAGTGTAGCCATGCATGAAGTGGAGTCCCACTGAGGTTCTAGATGCTATCATAATACAAAAAATTATAACAGCACACTTAATTAATTCTTTCCACTTCAGTTTTTCTTTTGCATTTGTCTTCATGGTGAATTCTGTGTCTCTGCCCTGGCTTAGTTTAGCCAAGACATAACACACCCGTTTTCCTGTAGGAAGTGATGGGCTCTTGCTGTCCGGGCCAGGCAGGATGCCTGCAAATCTTACCTTCCTGGGTCTTGCCTGCATCTCTAAATACTCAAAGCTGTGGTCAGGCGTCACTTATGGCTACTGATTACTGCTTCTTAAAATTCATCTGTGTCCGCAAGTCATTTAAAAAGCATTTTCCACATCTGTCCCTGTGTGCCCCAGCCCATCAAACTAAACCACCAATGTGGTTTTCCATAGCTGTCAATTTTTCTGGTCTCATTTCCACCAGATTGCAGGGAGGAAAGCAACAACTGCGCAGTGTCCAGTTTTCCATTCTTTGTCTCACAGCGAGCTGTCAGGATCTGGCGTGGTTTGCAGAGCCTTCTCCGTTTGAAGTTCTTTTTTCTTCCTTTCTGGCACTTCAAATGCTCTCAGGGCCCCCGAGGTTGAGAACCAGGTTTGTCAGACAGAGAGGTCAGACGAGGGTTACTGATGCTATCGCTGAGAGGCGAACTGTCATCACCAGACTTGGAAATTATGAACGGTGTGCTGAGGAGGAGATCTCGGTAGCTGGTGCCGTGCTGACCCGGAGATACCTGGGAAGCGTGGCAGCTCCTGACGGTGCTGCGGCCGTTCCGGAGCAGGGCTGGCCCCAGGGGACGGTGCAAATGGGAGCTGTCTCAAGGGGAGAGCACCCGGCAGGTTCTGCTGGTGCTACAGTCACAAGCTGGAACCAAAGCCTGTTGGTGCTGGTGGGAGGATTTATGTTGCTTTGGTGGTCGTTGATTATGACGCGTGTAGGAAGAGGCATGCTGTTTAGTTCTTAGTTACATCATTTCACTTGAGTACACAAGCCTTTCCCATTTTCACACTTAAAGCACTTCTGAATGCTTTCACTGTGGAGCGTAAAATGATTCTTCTCCTTTTCCTTTCTTTATCCCCACTTTCTGCCTCTGCTTCCAGCACTTACCAGTGCTCACTTGGAGAAGGAGGAATAGAGAAGTGGCTTTTTCTGTGGCAGACACTGACATTTGCTTCTGTCTTCTCTGCCCAGCCCATGAGTAAATGCCATCTTTATTTCCCCTTTCTTCAGAAGACGACTGTATCATCTTTGTGCTGCACTCCTGCCTTACAGATTTGATTAGCAGGCACCAGGCAGCCTTCAACTTCCACGGGGAATCTACCCAGGCAGAAATGACGCGGGCTGTCATAGAACGGTGTGGAATAAACTGCACGGTACCAAGGAAGACCCTGGAGTTCCTCTTTGGTACCTGGGAAGATTTTCTTTTCAAGTAATTTGTGTCACTGCAGAAGGAGTTAAGAACAAATTAATTATTTGTGCATTGGTAAAACTGCGTTGTATTTATTCATACCTGAATCTCCTTCAAAAGTGCATGCTGGAATGGCTGCTTACGGTTCCTGTCTATGGTTATCAAACACTATGTAAGCAGAAGGTTTCTCGGTAGTTTATCATGCAATAAAATCTTAGCAGAGTGGAAACGACTGTGCTGGTGGCAGCACATACGTTGATGGATTGTCTGCTCCAAAATGCTTAAATCTTATTAAAATAACGACATGAATAGGTTGCTCTCAGCAGCAACAGTACCTAGAAAACCAAACAGAATATAAACCAGGCTTACAGATAAATGCTCTTGGCATTAAAGAGGTTTTAACCTAAAAGATTGGGACCCATGAGGGGGACATTTTAAGTTTTATCTTACTTTGTAGTTGTAAATTCCCTTCTAGTAGGGCCTCATTGGTAACAAGATATATACTGAATTAGCTAAACAGTTAATTGATGAAGCTCTGGCTTTAAAATGAGTGCCTGTAAATAATGGATACAATTCATCCACGGTGTCTGGTAACACCAGTGAAGTCAGTGAAATTACACCAGGATTGAATTTGATTCCTTCTGTCTTTGCTTATCAGCAATACAACTTGCCCAGACATTTTATGGGGAAACATTTGCCGTAGGCTGTTTATACTGGCTATGCTTAAGATTTGGAAGGGGAGGGGAAAAAAAGAGCAGCTGTAGGAAGAAATCACAAAAACACTTTGTGTAATGTTCTACCTCCTTTTTCTCTCTCCTTTAATAACAGGGCAGCACGCTGAGAAAGCGGAAGATGTATGAAGAATTCCTGAGCAAGGTCTCCATTTTGGGTCAGTTGCCCTTTGGACTTGCCTGTTAGTTCCTCTGCTGTATGTGTTGGCAGAACGCGTTTTCGTCTTTGGTGGCACGATGAAAGCAATGGTGGTCAAACAGAAGGTCTCACGGTTGTGTCGTTTCTGCAGGAATGAAAGCGTAAAGGGTCCTTTTTAGGACTTGTTTTTCTCATTCTTTAATATGCATTGAATGGTTGTTTGAAGGGCAAATCTTTCCTTAAATATGGGAGCAGGCATGCACTGGTAACCTTTTGGTAGCTGCTGTTGCAGTAGAGGTCAGATGGATAGAGAAGCAAGCAGTGCAGAGATCTGAATTTGTCATAAAGTCTAGTTACATCCTTCCAGGTAGGCAGGTGAGAAGCTTTTTCCTGTGAGAATACTGTATTTATGTGCACTAAACAAACTAACCTCACAAATCAAAACTCAGTAATTTTTTTTTCCTTCTGTGTATTTTACAGCCCCTGTCTCACATTCCTAAAACATCTGTTTAGCTTCTTGTCCTTGGATTTTGTTACCCTTTGATTAATGTGATAACCACGAAATTTGGACATGTTTTTGATGGCCCTCAGTAGGAAAAACAACCACCCCATAATGCCTGAACAATCAATCACCATTAGGAGAACAAAAGCTTCTAATAAGAAGAACAGTGTTAGTACAATGAATTGTTGATGCTGTAGGATAAACACCATTTTTCTGCCAAGGCTATTCTGGGAAAAAAAAAAAAGTACATGATTAATTTGCTATATAATTAAAATACTTATATTTCTATTTAAACAATTTGCTTTTCTTGTTTGTGGTATTCCTCTATCATTTGAGCTTATTTACCTGAAATATGAGAGCCCTAGTGAAAATATACTTGAACTTCTGAGAAGTGCTATGCATGAAATTTTCAATTACATTTGTATGCTTAAAGTAAGGCCAAGTATGTTGCGCACTTATTAATAAAGTTTTCATCATTTAAATGCCTTATTTTGTGCTTAATTTAAATCTTCCTAAATTAAGAGCACAAATTATACCAAATTACAGTTAGTATTTCAAGAAAAAAGGATCTCTGCACCTGCACTGATGAGAAGCAATTACAACAATGAGACATCTCCAAACAATTTCAGAGTGGAAAGGTTATTCAAAGATGTGCTTTCTTAAACATGTAGTTTGCAATATAATTATACCCTATTTTGTAGTATGGCTTTTCAGTCTCAGTAAAAAATGAGGCAGGACTTCAAGATTTGAATCTTTTTAAAGTACGAAAAAGCACCCGACAAAATAACGCACCGTTTCAGGAGCACCGAGGGTTTAGGTGAAATGTGTAAGGATTTATTTCACATGTCAACAAAACAGATGACAGCTGGGAAACAGAAAGGTGTTTCAGAAATCTCAGCGCAGCACTGAGAAGTTTACTTCACTTCATGCCTTAATGTGGTCAGAACTTGGTAATTTCATGGTGGAAAAAACTCTGCCTGCATCTTATATATATTTTTTCAAGGCTTGCGTGGTCTGTAGATAGCCATATAACTGTAAGAGCAATTATTTTAAAAAAAAAATCTAAAGATTTTTTTAGATTATCAGTAGCTGCTTACAGTGTATTGAACAAGCTATGAGAAAACTAATTGTCTAAGATCTTTCTTCTGGAGTTTAATTAAATGTAAAACCACGAATTGATATGTACAATTTCCAAGTGGCAAAGAATTGCATATGGCCTACTTTATTTGATGCTTGACTTTAACTCTGCAACTAAAACTTTAGGAATTTTATCATGTACGATCTTCTATATAATGCTCTGTTTTCAAGAACCATTAACCAATGTATTTGTAGTGATACAATTCCCTTAGACAAAAGAGAGACACTTCGTGACTAAAGATAGAATTAGCTTGAATTTTTCATAATGCCAACTGAAGAAGTTTCAAGAGACTCTTTCTTTTCATTGTTAATTATCGAGTTCTCTTTTTTTTAAAAAAAAAAAGCCTACTTTAGTCTGTATGAAGGAGTTTGGTGCTTATTTTTAGTCAAACAGAGCACTTTCTGAATGTTGCATTGACAATATGGTCAATATTGGTCTTTGATATTAATGCTTCTGCAGCAAAGGCCACAGATATACCAGGAAAGTGTATTAGTGATTGTAGGTGGGGAAAATATTAGAAATAATCACTTCCCAAACAGCGACACAAAGTGGCATAAAACCATGAAGACGTATGTGTGTCAGGCAACTCAAAACTCCCCTTTGGTGCATCAATCACTCCAATCTGGTTTTGTTACCAGACTCAGTGTTCACTTCTAAGCTCAGCCAAAAGGCTTTATAGCTTTTAAAGAACAACTCCTTCACCCTCACGCAATACTTCTAAGCAATATTTTGAACAAAATGGGAAAACTAGAGTCTGAGAGAACAGCCCAGATCTAATCCTGGCGTCAGGAGCTGTGTCTTACCTTACAATAGGTCAATAATTCACAATAAGTAACAATAAGCAGAGCTCTAGTACATGAATTTTAGCCCAGCTTTTTGAGGCAGTGAAGGTTATATCATTGTATTATGTGTTTCTTTTAATAACTTTTAAACCTGCCACTTCCTTCCGTCAAATCTGATAAAAGTACAGAAGTTCAAGTAGAATTCATTGTCTTGGATCCTCATGCAAATGGCTAGAGGAGAGTGACACAGGTTGTCACCCCTCCTCTCCCTGAGGGCAGGACAGGTAAAATTCATCCCTTAGCAAAGGCAGGAGGGGGAAGCTGGCGGGACAGCGAGCAGCCCCAGACCCTCAGCTGCGCAGCCTGTCTTTTGCCATGTGAGTATCACGGGGAGCTTGTGACAGCTGCCGGTGGGTGATAGGACACCAAGGTGCAGGAACCAGGCTGTGTTACCTCCATTACTCATAAAACACACCGTTAATATTTTCTTACTGAAGTTTTATAACTTTTCTTTCTAAGTAGGGGAATGAAAAGGAAAACACTTTGCAAGCCATCCCACTGGCAAGTGAAACAGAGGTGCCACTTCAAACATCTGTGCTGAGCCTCTGGTCACCCCTGCTGCCGGGGTCTCGCCCTTGGCTTCAGGGCTGTGTGATCTCACCCACGGGCGAAGAGTCATCTTTCAGATCAGCACTTTCACATCGCTTATCTAGCAGGCCATCAGCACCCAGCTGAGAGCACCTCTGACGAAAAGACAGTAGGACTTGTTCTGACATCTGGTGTGGGACGTGGCGAGAGAGGATCTCGGCGCTCCCGTATCGCTGCTGTCTCCAAGCAGCTCCTTGGCTGCTCCGGTCTGCTGCAGCATCAGGGCAGCACAGATCAGATCGCAGGCGGAGGGAACCGGAGCCAACTTTTCCTGTCCAACTTTTAAGATTATTATCTGGGTGATTACTAAAGTCTAAGACACAATGAATAAATACCTTCATGTTTCCCAACTGGAGGTGCATGCAAAGTGCCTGAATGAAAGAAATGTTTCTTTTATAACAGAACCAGGCACAGCAGAGCTGTCAGTTTAGATACGAATCTTCAGCCAAAGTTAGAGTCTTTTTATAATAAAGCTTTATGATCTTCAATATTTTAGAGTCCCTGGACAAATGGGAGCGGCTGACAGTGGCTGACGCACTGGAACCTGTCCAGTTTGAAGACGGAGAAAAAATTGTTGTGCAGGGAGAGCCTGGTGATGACTTCTTCATTATTACAGAGGTAAGACTGGCATGCTGATAAACTCCGTTGTTTCCTGGTGAAGATCAAGGCTTCATATGAAAGACATTTGGGTTCAGTTTAATCTCTTAAGCATAAATCTGAACTAACCCCACTCAAATCATTGCTCAAAATTCCAGTGAATTCAGACACCAGTTCCATGGAAATGTCTTAAGTGGAAAGATCCCTAATTTCCAGTAAATTGAAGATGCAGAGGAATTTTGAGTCGTGTCTAGTGTCTATACTGTTAGAAAGTTTGTTTTCTACATGAGATTTTTCTTGTTTAAATTGCCAGTACTTTAACCAGGCTGGCCAACCACACAGTGCATTGATCATTGTTCCCAAAGGGACTTACAGGGGAAATCACCAACGAACATCTGTAAACTGGAGCAGGAGAGCTGGTCTGAAAATGGGTAATTTGTTTTTTGTTTTGCCTTAAACTCAGTCCAAATGGCTAAGCCATTTTCTTGTTTACTCTCACACAGGTAGACAGATCTGTCAGGCAGCTGAAAATGCTGACATCTTTTTGGGAGATTATCTGACACTTCAGTTCTACCATCTCACTTCTGCAAACAGATGCTGATGGGGTTTTTCCTTCCTCTCTGACATAAATATTTGGATCCTTGGTATCTCATACAAATATCTAGGTGCTGTGATATAACAAGTTATGAAAAGTTTTTAGAGACACTCAGACTAAGAATAGCAAGACACCGTTAGGATATGATTGTGTGTGTATTGAAGTAGGAGCTTTTCAGTACCAGCTGTGAGCATCCATCCACAAATCTGTAGCCTGGTAGTGACCAACATGTGGCCGTGTGGTGACAGTTCAAGTGCGCATGCCAGGCCAGATGTTGCATGACCAGTAACAAGGCAGTGGTGGCACAGGACCCAGGAGGTAGTCTGAATCCCTTGCTGTGGGAGGAGGTGGGTCAGACAGATGTAAGGAAGCTGACATCATCTTGTTGCCTTGGGATCCAGTTGTATGTACACAGAACACATCTCTGGCTCCATCCGGCTGCTGCGTTGTGATGTGATTTAGGAGGAAAGAGACCCTGCCCTGCTCAGGTGATAAAGGGCTTGTACAGCCCCCACTGCAAATGGTTTAGAGGCCAACAGTTTTTTCTTTGCTTGCTCCTTATCTGTGGATTTTTGGACAGGTGCCTTTATCCAAGGCAGCCAGAATTTGGTTCATAATCAGTATCTGACACTTAAAATTCCATTCTTGCTTTTCTCTTAAGTGTTGGAAATACATATTTGATTTATGAACACAGTTTCTCTTCTGATGCTCACAGAATTGTCAGTGCAAATAATTGCACCTATATATCACACAGACGCTTTAGGAACTTTAAATATGTGATGAGCTTTGCCTGTTCAAAACAATAGTGTCAGAATAAAAGAGACTAGATACTATATAGGAAATTTTTTTTGTTAACAAGATATTTAATATGTAAGAAAAATTCAGGAAAGAAAACCTTTTTTTCAGATATATGAAATTTTTGTTTCTACTAGTGTTACCAAGTGTCCTCTTATTCCTTGCAGCAGCATGAGACTAGGAAAACCTGATTTACTTAGACATCGAATCCCATGTGGAAAATTGGCAGCTTGCTTAAGAATAACCAAGAGTCTTTATTTTCCCCCTCTTGATGAAATATCTGTTGAGGCTTGAATGGGTAGAAAAGTATTAACACTGCATACTGCATAATCTGCTCACCTCACCGTTCCACTATAAATCCATCATAGTTTCTCACCTTAGAAATTGCCTGTATTTTTCTGCACTAAAGAGTCAACATGCAGTATCAACTACTTCTTGTGCTGCAGTAGGATTTCTGCCTGCTTACACATAGGTTAAGCTTTGTATTTTAAACCTGCTTTCACAGGAGTTTACATCTTTGATCTTAAACTTTTCTGCAGGAGAGCTGATGTGAGCCGCCAGGAACACATTCTACAAACTGGTTGAAAGTAGTTTTGGCTGTTTTGTTGTCACAATATGTTGAAAAGCCATCAGCTTCTTTCATATGCTTTTTGATGTTTGTGGCCTTATAATCCAAAACACTAGAAATGCAGCCAATTTGTTTGGCTTCTATATATGCAGAAACCATTTCATATATGACCAGAATGTAGCCTGCCTTGGAGTACAGTATGTCCATCAGAACAAAGCTAAACTTTGCCACAGAATTTTTGGGCAAGGTATTCATTTATTATAAATCATGGTCATTCAAGGCATGCCTTAGACGAATCAGTTGCCAATTTACAAAGCTGTGGTGCACCAGCATCACAAATACTGGTTCCAAGTGGGATCTTGTGGCTTCTATCATAAAAGCTTCTCTAAGACACCCAGAACTTACACATGGATTTTAAATTGGTAGCACAGCTTTATATGAACTTCATAAAAAAGTTATTTGTTTCTGGCTAGCCTGCAATGCTGTCTTCCTCTGTGACATCCCTTTGGAATACCATCTTTTAAGTGTATTGGTCCTGCAGAAGAATGTAGCCTGTAAGGGAATTGGCATCTTCAGGATTTACAGACTGCAGTGCAACCATTGAACCCTTTTGAAAGGGAGAATTCCAGCCTCAGTGATGATTGGAACGGCAATTCTTGCTTTAAACCAGAAATATCATCCTGGTTAGTATGGACAAGAATATTTAGTCTCCCCCCTTCTGTCAAGCAGGCACATTGACCTTTTCTCCTTTTTTCTTAGTATAACCTTTTTTTCATGGCTTTCTGTCCATCATCGGATCTCCAGTGTTGCACAGATCGTAGCAGGGTGCGGCTTATCTGAGGTGCAGGCTGTGTGACTGAAAATGCTACAGTGCCCCATGGAGAGCAGGGCTGCAGCAGGAGCTCAGCCAGATTATTAGAATAACAGAAAATGTGCACAGGGAAGAGTCACAGGAAACAAGGGCTGTTTAAGTTCACTGCTCACAAAGCTGTTTATGGTTCATTTTTTGTCAAAAAGTCTAATGAGAGAAGTATTACCCTGAGATTCCAGGACAGCTACAGGTTTTCTGCCGTCTTATATCTTCACAGGCACCAGTAAGATGTTTACCTGCAGTAGGTTGGGTGCTTTTCCATGTAAATCTCAAACAGTCTTGAACACGATTTAGTTTTAATGTTTGAAGCTGCGATATTTTCCAGAGATAGAATTATTTTAATGTTTATACCATATTCCTTAATTTAAAGATAGGATCAGAAGTGAATGTCTGCTTACAAAAGCAAAGTAACCACTTCTGTGAGATTGATTTACTGCACTTGAAACTAGTAATTAAAAAAAAGAAAAAAAAGCAGCCCTGCAGTTTCTGTATTTTCAGATATTTTCAGGTCTTATTTTCCCACTCTGGTTTTCACACAACAAACTTGGGCTTTCCCAGACCAGACAGATGTGGAATGTATCTGCTGGATTCCAAGGTCATGGAATTATCCCATATGAGATTCCTGGCGCAGAGGTGAAAAACTTTAAGCACCATGAAACAATTGTTGCCATAAAGAATTATATTTTGGCAAGCGCAAATCATAACAGATGTACAGTTTCTAACAAATAAATTTGCAGTTGTATTGTACACTGCCACACTGTGTACCCAGCAGTAGGGAGGATTTATTCATCTGACTTCAGATAACACAAATATTTTTAGCTAGCATTTTAAAGTGGTAGCTTGCAAAGGCATGTGAGCTTTGCCGAGTTAAATATCCCAGCAAATGTTAAGTCCATTTAAATAAAGTGCCTGTTGAACGGAGGCTGATTTTTTTCCCGACTTGTGCTTTGCTGCTGCCTTCAGCTCAAACAGTAGTTCAAACTAGTGTAGTAGCGCTCTGAAACTGGAAAGAAATGAGGTTTTTACTGTTGTCTAGGTTACTTAGAAAGGTAGTGACAATAGTGTTAAAAATAGTGGTTATGAGCATGTACCACTCTCGTAAGTTCAGCTTGGAACTTGGCTGGGTGGCACAGCACCTCGAAGTCCCTAACGCAGCTGCCGAAAACGCGGGGACCAGCAGCCATGAAGTACCTTGCCAGTACCTTTCCAGCTCCCACCCCTCCCCACGTCAGATCATTTGGACCAACTTGTCATGACCAAGCACCGTATACGGCACATGGATATTGTCACGGGACTCCACCGACTGTGCTCAGGGAGTCTTTTAATCTCGGCTGCTTACTGAGAGCTTGCTGAACTGCTGCCATATGGCCCCAATACTCTATAAAGTTTGACATGGCTTAAGAAAAATGCATGCACAGACACAAACATACGCAGGTGTAGGAGGAGAGAACAGCAAAAGGTTTATAATAGTGCCACGCTGCACCCGAAGAGCACAGCTCGTAACTGTCCTTTAAATGTGCTCTCCATAGCCTGTCATCTCCTCGGAGGACAGTTTGGTTTAAGTGGTTCAGAAAGCAAAGAAAGAAAAGTGCAGGAGAAGCAAAACATTTCCAATTAATAATTGGTCGAGTTGCCCAGCAATAGTATGCAGCAGCCTAAAAATAAAAGACCTAAAAATAGAAGATAATTCACAGGAGAAAATTCAAGGAGAAATGGACCTATTGTATCAGGTAGTTTCACATTAGATTTTTGTTTTTAACTTTAAAACCCAGTATATTTAATTCTAGATTCATGCTAAGTTACAGGGGGTAGTTGCACCCTCCTCTGCAGCTCCTTTGTGAAAAGCACTTTAAAAAAGCTGGGGATTTGTGTCCTTTTTTATTATGCTGCTGGTCAGAGAGGAGGCAGAGTCAGGGCCTCGGATTTTCACTCTGACCTGTATTATCAGTCCGGTCTGTTACCGATCTGTTACCCTCCCTGTTTCCCCATCAGCGGGAATAATACTAATGACACTTGATGAAGGTGAGGAAAAGCTTCATCGGAAAAAGCATAACGTATCTGTGAGTACTGAAACCCGGCAATGACAACAGCAAAACTGGCGAAGAAGAGAAAAAAAGTTGTTGATAGTACAGAAATCCTTCCAAAGTTCATGCGTAGAGCTGCTCGAGTGACATCAATAAATCGAATTAATTGGTAATGATTATTTGTCCAGCACTATTTGTGGCTGATTACATTGAAAAAGGTCCTGTAATCTTCAGGGGGCTGCTAGGTTTTGTGCTGCTGTTGACATTTCAAGTCAGGGCCACAAACTGGTTCCAGTCTGGGCAGGATCCACTGCGAGTTCTTGCTAAGAGTGTACTTGAGATACTGTCCTGTAGGTGAAATCAGTGTTTCCAGCCCCGCTGACACTCTTGGCATGCTATGGAGCGCCTCTGCACAAATGCAGTTCAAAGCCTTGTTAGGTGGAACAGTGTTTGTAAACTCTTCGTACCATGGTAACGTGCACCCACGGAGGAAGGTCCTCGGTCTAGCTCAGAAGGGCGCTCCGTTCTTCACAGTTGGGCCTTTTTGTAGGAAAAGTTGACTTGTGTCTTAAATTACACAACAGCCATCTGAAGATTTATGATTTAAAAGCCCCTTAAGAAGGAAAAAAATAAAAGAAAAATAATAGCCCAATTGTTTCCTGGTCTAAATTGTTGTTCTTTGACTTTCTAACCTAAGAGAGACCCCTTTGGCACCTACCCCTGCAACAGGCAGGAGAACTACAAAGTAAACTTCTTCCGTATGGTTAATGAAGTCACTGCCTTAGGCACACTCTGCTATCACACCTGATAATCTCTTTAAAAACACAGTGTGATTAATTATTAATTAGGAAGATGAATGTTGTCTAGAAAAGGAGTTTCAAAGGCTACAATCCAAACTGCTTAGTGTTACCGGGATTTTGTTGATACTGAAAATGTTGGTCAAAGGCTGTCTACAGCGACTCCTAATATACCTAATAAACAAAATATACTGAATAAACAAAATATACCGAATAAACAGCACCAGCAGTCACTGAGGCCTCAGTACTTTGCTTATTTTTAATTGCAGAGGCATTGTTTCCCGTAGAGCTCGTACAGGAAGGGCAGATTGACTTTTCTTGATATCACCTAGTTGTGCTGGAGCAATAGCGTTTCCACTGGCACTGCTCCAAAGTTCATCTGTGTTCAGAATGGCATTTTTTAATGGCCAGCTGATGTCAAAGATTGAAAGTTAGGTGTGTGATTGGGTCCCATCCTGACTAGGGATGGAGTATTTTACTGAGGCAAAGGGACTAAAACCTCAGCTTAGTCCAGCTCTTGTTAAACTCAGTTCAACTTTGTCTTCCATGGGCAGTGGATCAGGCTGCATATACACACAATATCCATATGCGTGCAATCTTGAGCATGTCCTTACCTCTCCTCTGTCAGAAAGGGACAGTGTTTCATAGGAAGCAACTGGCTGCTCCCCTTCTTCCCACCAGCTGTGGAGGACCTGTCAGTGACTCCAGCTTCTGGCCATTCCTTCCAACTGTTTCTCTGGCCCACTGTAACCACTACAATGCAGTCACCTACGGTAAATTCTGCAAAATCTGAAACCTCGGAGTGATGTACGATGGAGCATTGTCTTAACAATTTTGTGAAACTTCAGATTAGCCAATATTTCTAGTCTATTTTAGAACTTTGCAGATTTTGTTCCTCATTTGTGGCAGAAACCAGGACAACTGTATGTAAATTCTGTGAGTTGCTATGAACCCAAGGACTGGAGAATAATGTATAATTGTTTAAAAATGTACAGTTAAAAAAACACTGTCAAACTCAATCATGACTCAATCTTGAGTACACAATCAGCATTATGTCCTGTTGCATCACCCTTCTCCAACACCCTGAAGTGCTTTCATATTATGAAGAGGAAGCTTTTTTTGAAAGCAGTCTGATGGGTAGGAAGCCAATGTAAAAGCAATGTACGCAGCCAATATTTTGTTATGGAAAAAGATTCTCACCTGGATTGGCACATCTATGTAGTATGACCAGATATATTTGAGAGTTGCAATGACTGTGATATACAGTATAGGTAACCTTTTAACCAGCTCATTTTATCTTAGCTACTTACCTGTCTTACCTAAACATTTCATGGTCTTCATGGGGTTACTCACACTGCACCTGTGTGATGAGGTGCACGAAGCAACTTGTGCATTGCATGTTGTGGTCTGAAGCACACGCAGAAGAATTGAGATAGTTCTTCATTCCTGCTGAAGACAATCAGTGGGAATTAGGTACCTTGAAGGTCTGGACCTTCATGATTTCGCTCACAGAAGGTCTAAGGCAGAGAAATGGTGCTAGTCGTATGGTCGGAAGCCCAGGCTAATACATCAGCTGGCCATCCTTTTGCCTTTATGTTAAATTTTACCACCCAAATGTGATGGGTGTTATTTTCTAACTGCAGGTTACATGGAAGTCACTTGCACTTTGTACTGCTGACTGAAATTTGTTTATTTCTTCCCTTGTTTTTGTATAAAAGTCTTTCATAAATCAAAGGTTGGCAAATAATAAAAATCCGAGATTACTTACTGACTAAAGGAATATTTGCAGTGTGTTTGGCTACATAGTTCAAAGGATTTGTCTTCTCTTGGAAAGTAGCCCTAGAACTGCTGATCGTTAGCTGCAACATAAAAGCTGTCCCAGGAATAATGCTATCAACAGTCCCAAAGGGCTGAAATGGCAGCTGAGGAGTGAGATGCTAGTGGTCTTCCAGGACATTGCGACTCAGAACATCGCTTACGCCAGCATCATGAGGTACATGCAGGATTTGCTGTGTTACTCTGTGTCACTGGCACGGTGGTAAACTTAGGTCTTGAAGCAAAAGCACCGGAGGATGCAGTGTAGCCGTACTATTCTGAAAGGCTTAAAAAGTAGTTTTCATAATCGCTTTGTTGCACATGCTATACGCAGCGCAAAAAAAAGTGTATGAATGTTTCCCCGGTTTGCTTCTGACATGACAACTTGTGTAGGAGTCTTCAGTCATTCAGCTGTAATTTAAAACATCTGATTTGTAAACCCGTAAAATTGAGGTTTATGCTGGAAATACAGACACACCCTGGCCTCTTACCACTATAGGATACGTGGAAAAGTGGGAGATCGCTTGGTGTGCAGAGAAGTGAAACCCAAAGTCAGTAATTGGCAGTTTTATTCTTAATATATACATGCTCTATTTGAATTTTCATAAAAATCAGAGTGCTCGATTTTCTTGATGTTCAAAACAGCCTGCAACTTTTTATTTAGCTAATACTTGCTGTAAGGTGTGGTTGAGGCTTTGACTCTTCTCTCTTTAGTCTTGACCACTAGTGTCCTCCTGCCATGGGAGTCTGCAAAAGCAGCAGAGGTTCCCAGGTAATTAAATACCCCTCCGTGTGAGTAAGGAGAGCAGCACAGGCTGTTTACCCCTCAAGGTTTTCAGGAGATTCTCAGGATCCTTATAATCTCTTTTGGCATAGAAGACCGAGCTCACAAGCCCTGATTCAAAGCACTTAGTCAACGTGACCAACAACTTTATGGCCCGAGGCATGTTAAATCTAAACTGAAATTAAAGGCATCTGCTGTCTCAGGAGCTAGGAGCTCCATCCTGAGGAGTGCTTCTCTGTCTTTAAGCAAAAATACCACAATATAAATAAGCCCTGAAATACAGTGGTGTCCAACCTGGTGGAAGAGGAATGGAGAGTTTCCTAATCCATGCTGGAGTTCATCCCTTTCTCTGGATTATGTTAAAGCTGTCCTTTACTGGGATGGCTTTTGTCCCTCCTCTGCAAAGATACCGTTGAGATGACTGTAGATTTGCTGAAAGAACATGCCCCATAGGGCTCATTCATTAGCTGTGTAGCGGGCATTTTGCGGAGCATGCAAGGTTCTCTGGTGTGCTTCAGGAAGAGGCAACTTTGAGCACATGAGGTTTTTTTGTTCAGAATTTGGTCCTTTGAATACACAAGATTCACAATCTGAAAGGATGGGGGATTTTCCAGTTTCCATGATAAACTCCCTGCTCTCCTTCCCCCGGTTTTCTCCAAGTTTTGTTTCTTGCTCAGACGCTGTTGCCCCACAGCTGCTCGCCCAGCCCTGGTCTCAGCATTAGTTATGAGACTTCAGTGATGATGTCTGTCTCAGCCTTTTGCTTGGGCTGGTTACTTCAGCATCTACAGAATGTTTTCACAAAGAAGCAGATGGTGGTAGGAGTAATTGGGCCGTAAAACAACGTTAACGGCTAAAAACGATTTTCACCAGAAAGGATTTTGCGGGCAGGGTGAGGGAGGTTCAGCACTGTTTTCTTGTTTTCTCTCCCGTGCATTCCACCCTGGCCCTGCTGTAGGTGGTAGCACTCTGCACTGTCTGCTTCCAGGAGATGAGCCCTGTCAGGTCAGTCACAAATATGAACAGTTGATGAATGACCCATTATAGAGTCACTTTTATGTTGACTCAGTGGATGTTTCCTGGCTTCAGAGAGAGTCAAGATAATGGCTAGCTTTGTAGAAAGAAAGAATCTCTAAAATGCAACATTTTTTTTCCTTTGTGACTTTTATTGCTTTGTACGCTGACATGTCTGAGGGAAGAAAACAGTGCCTTGTTGCCAATAATCCACAGCGCTTGGCACAGACGGTCTTTAAAATCTGGCACCGGGATGAATATTAATTCAGTTGTTTTCCCACAGAAGCTACTGATTAGTCAAAGCCAAGTATCACTGAGATGATTCATTAAAACTCAGCCTCTGAGCCCACCTTTACTGAGTGGATCTGCTTTATGTCACCCCTGCGTCAGGTGGACTGAATGTGTAATAACAGGGGCAACTGAAATCCCAGAACAGAGTAAAGATAAAAAAGCAGAGGGAGCCCAAAGGCTGGCCCGTGGTGCAACCGCTTCCCAGCTTCCCAGGCGTGGAGCCAGGACAACGGGCCAAGAGGATCACACCCCAGGCCAGGGGCTCCTCCCGTGGCTCCTTATCCCTCTGCCACCAGCCCCTCGCTCCCAGGCATCCCAGACCCTCTTGGCAACTGGTGGCGTGGAAGAGAAGCACGGGACTACCGTGGCACTGAGGCTGGGGAGCACGGAGGCCACCGTGGGGTTCCCCTGTCTGATGGTGGGGGATGATGATGACTGTCGATGAGTCTTCAGTCACCCACACATGGATACGCCTCTCTCGGACACCTATGTGACCTGGCCTGATGTTAGCTCCGCTGCTGTGGCTCAAGGGCAACATTCTGAAGTCAAAAAGACTATAAAGCTTCATGCTGTGATTCTGAAAAGCCTTTCAACTGAAAAGGCTTAATGAAAAAAATCCCAATTTTTTATTCGTTGTGCAAAACCCACTTTTTTTCGCATAGGTATTGCAGGGCTCTCCATGCATTAAGCAAATTGCATTTGGTGCAGTGTATTGTGCTTGTTTTGGCTTTACACTTGTTCCATCTAAGAAAAACATTTCTTTTACTTCAAGGGAAATCCATTAGGTACAGCACAGGTTTAGTGCAGACGGTATCAAAAAACACTGAAGGGGAAGATTGTCCGAGGTACTGCAATAGGAGGATGAACAAATGATTGAAAAGGTCTTCCTATGTCAAACATCTCTGATTTTAAATACTCAACGATCAAGGCAAAGGCGTTTCCTGGTGATTAATGACGGGCTGGGTGTAGTCATGTCTGGGCCTTAACCCTGGCCTCTCGTGTATCCCTAGGAAATGCCCTGTGGCTCAGTTGTTTCTGCTGTTTTAAGCAAAGCTTGGTTTACGATTGATTGTGATTTTTAAAAGGGCCTTTATGTTTGTGGCTATTCTGGTGACTGCTCTAGACAGCTTTATTTCTCTCTCTCGGGTCTGGATGTTATTCCTAAACTAGTATAAATGTGCCTAGGTAGCAGAAGTGCTGGAAGTTTGGACGTACATACAGTAGTCTTACACAGGTGTGATATAGCTGGTGCGCACGGCAAACTGCAGATTGTTTGATATCAAGCATGGCTGTAGAGCTAACATACAGCATTTCTCCCAGCTGGGTAGTAACATTTACTTTCCGTCTTTGCCAGATTGCAGTGTGCAATTGTTGAGAATGATGGCCAGCAAGAGTATGATGCATTAATGTGATAATGCGATGATGATTCCGTAATGACCATCATAGACATTGTCACTGCTGTTGAAATCAGTGGCACTCAAGATTTCGTGAGTCAAATTTAAAAAGATGAATGCATAAAATGTTGTATATTTGTTTTCAGATTTGTTATTGTGATCGGAGTCAATGATCTTAAAGGCCTTTTCCAGCCCCAATGATTCTGTGATTCAAAAGCTCTCAGTAGCTCATTAGCTTGGGCATTGTCTTGTGCTGCAGTCTGCAGTGAGCCCTAATGGATGCAGAAAAGACCTCACTTGCTAGAGATAAGCAAACCAAACAGCCACCACCTTCTCAGCTACTGCACACCTGGTGTCTCTGCTTGTAGCCCGTACCCAGTCATGGTAACAGACGCGTCATCAATGACTGTCAGAAAAGCAACGTTTGCCAAACTGGACCAGAGCTGCTTGAGGTTTCACATCAGACAACCGGACGGATCTAAACGATCATTTTTTGAAGTGCAGGGCGAGACATTAGCTGACAGATCTTTGCAGGTCTCGCAGTTTCACCAGGCAATCACTGTTTCCAGGAGTTTTGTGGCATTAGGAGCTATAGCTTTTGGCTCTCCTTAATTTAAGCTAATGATTTGGAGGTTTTTTTGAGATTTAATCACACGCGTAAACCAGGAAACAGGCAGACATGATTAAGTAAGGTGTAACTTATTACAGTTGTAGCTATGATAGTGTAAGAAGATTGCCCAGACAGTGTTTGTAGATAGGTAATTGGTATCTTTTATTGATATATAGGCCATATTGGATATATAGGCAACTTGAAGAAAGGCATGTGTGCCCAAAAGCTCTGGTCCCTTTTCTAGCTATGCTAGTAGGTCTAATAAAAGATATGACTTCCACAAACCTTGTCTTGCCTGCAATTAAATAAAATACTCCCAGAATCATACTGTGTGAAAGATCTTTTAATTCGTTTCAGAGCTGCTATAGCTTCCATTAAAAGCAACAGGAGTCTTTACATTCAGTCCTGTCTGCTTCATCGTGTGAACAGGAACGTTTTATACCACTTCACAGCCTCTTCCTTCGTCTTTTGCAGTAACTTAGCAAAGATTTAATAGTGACGTATAATGAGGGTTAGTGTGACTGTGGAGTGAGGGGAAACTTATCTTTTGCATGTGTGAATTATGGAGTGTGTGGATTAACAAAGTGAGAAAGAGCAAAGGTATGTTCATAATAGCAATTGATAGAGTTAATAGCAATAGCAGATGGGTCGGCCTGATCTTTTCCATCCCTAATTCTATAGACTTCATGGCTCTTTTCTAGTGGATGGTGAAGAGGAAAACAAAATAGGCTAGAAAAACTTTCTAAACTCAGAACTAGGATAAAAATGTAACGTTAATTTTGAGGGCACAGGGAAAAAAAACCCCTGTCTTTTGTGCTTTTCTTTAAAGAAGCAGTAAGTAAAAAAGTATGAAACAAAAATGGAAATAGAAATAGTAACTTCCTGCTTATGACAATTAGAATTCTTTTCTTTAAAAAGTAAAATTTAGTCTGTATACTTATGTATCAAAGGGACATAGACATTGACTTTGCATACAGTCATGGTGGAATAAAATTCTTCAATTGATAAACGTGTCCTTTATCATAGATGGAGCCTCACTATATTTTTTACTGATTGCTGTATCTTTAAAATGGGAGGTTAGCCCAGCAAAACCAAAAAAAATCAACAAGATTGACTTTTAAACCAAGAATTTTTTAAAACAGTGCTGAATTTCCCTTCCTGCCACTGCCCCCAGTGAAGGGCCATACTGCACAGCCGGGTGACATGGACACATCGCCACCCACCGCATTTTGCCTTGTGCTGCCTGGGAACCACTGAGCTGGAATACAGGAAAAAATACAGGATTTCCGTTTTTAGCATTGTGAACACTTGCCTTGTGTAGCCAGGGTACTTAGGCTAGCTGCTTGCTATAAGATTCATATTTAAATATAAAAATAGGGCTCCTGAATCATTTTGTGCTTAGAAGTACAGGCAGGATAAGGCCTGGGAATCATGGGTCACTGTCTTTACGCTGCAGCATGTCTCACTCATCTGCACGGTCCAATCGTTTACAAGTGAAACATTTATCAAAACCTCATTACTTTGGAGAGGATGGGAGTTCATGGATTATAAACCTTAATTTATTTTTTATATCTTAAATTATGGTGCCATATCTAAGCCATAAATTTTTACAAAACAAACCGCTGATGCATTTGAAAAACGTGAATAACCACTCTCAGCACTGTGACAGAGCAGTGTTAGAGGGAGTGTGCAGGTGTGTGGGGCTAGGATGGCAGAGAGGTGGTGATGGCACATTGCTTATGGAACTGCTGCTCCTGTTGTTTTTGCAATAAGATGCCCGTACTTATGTGGAGGAGAGGAGAGAAGGTTAATGATATCGGTTCCTGGGAATACAGGCACTCCCCAGTGACTGAAAGGGAATATTCCTGGATTCACCAACGATCATCATTTCACTCCCAGGTGTCTGCTAGCAGAAAGACGTGCCTGTCTGCTTTCTGTTTAATACCATCACAAAGTCATGATTTATTAAATGGTGTCAAACTTCTTGACAGTCTTTCAGCCTGTGCTCTGTGGGTTTCGCTCTGTGGTGTGGGAAGCCGAAATGGCTGTTGGTGTACAAGACTATGATCCTGCAAATCTAGGATCGCGCAGTTTATTTCAGAGACTGATCTTGCCAAGTTTTGTGTGCCACTTATGGGGAAATCTTTCCCACTGAGACCACATGCTTTTTGGGGGGAGACTGACAAGCCCCTTGAATCTGTGCTAGATAATGCCCGTAGCTCCCAGGACAGGGCTCAGGAGATTTATTCAGTCGTATCATTTATAAGAGGTAGGGTTTGCTAAAGCATAAGAAGGATAGAAAGCTCAAAAACTGCATCGGAAAGATTTGACAAGTAAAGTAAAATGAAATACAGCCATGAAACCTGTGATTGGAACAAGGGTGGGAGTCAGCACCGAATTAATTTAGCGTGACTACTTCATTAAGTATATGGATAATAAGGGATTGTTTCTGTAGTATTTTATTCTGCATAATTTTATTTTATTCGGTATTATTTTTGCCCTGGTTACACTGGTCGTTTACAATTGGACTCTTCCTCTAATACAGTCAGAATAGCGTTGTTTCCAGAGATAAGAGACGCAGAGTGAAGGTGATACAGATCGATAATTATAAATACATCTTCTTTGTTTCATGGTGTGGACAGTCTTCCCGTGAAGGTCACTCTGACAATGCTCCAGGATGTACTTGTGGAGCTGGTGACTTGTGCAACAAGAGGCCGAACAGCGTAATCAGATCTTACATCTGGGTGCTCGCTGTCAGGGTTTCAGGAAACTTCTTTTGCTCCATGATAGACCTGTTCTCACTGAACAACGGGAAAAGCCTATGTGACTGTTAAAACAAGAGTGGAAAAATATGTATCTGGAATATGCATTGCTTCGTCCTGCCAAGCCAAGTGTTTATTGTGGACGCCAGACACATCTGTCCTCCTCCAACAGATATCATGGTGTTTCTTGGATTAAAAAGGCCGACTGTAGTGGAACAGTGGAAGAAATTGCTTCAGAAGACTGACTTATTGGAGTCCTGTGTCATATGGACCCTGTCAAAAAAATATTAGCTGCAATAAAAGCTGACACTTGGGGAGATGAAAGCAATATTGCTTGCTGTTGTGATTACCTTTCTGGCAACATGCTCCAGGTGGGCAGTGGGGAACTGAGTCCTTGCTTCGTTTGACCTGGGCAGTCAATGTGATTACTTTGGGGATTTTTTTTTGTTTTGTGTAATAAAACATCTGTAATAAAAGTTTTGGGAAAGAAACTGGAGACATGGATTGCAGACAGCTATTTGGGTCAAGGGGTTAGGTTTTTGCCAGGCTCCAGATGGGGACGGAGAGGAGGACAGGGGCTGGAAGCGGTTCTGAAGCTGAATCCGTCTACATTGCAGAGGCAAAAAGAACAGCATCAATTTAGCGAGCTGCACCTGATCTGCAGTTTGGCACGAGAGAGGCTGATAGATGCCTTACTCCCTGTATGGGGTATTTCTGAGAATGCTGCTTATGAATGTGTGTCTGTTCTGAAAACTTGCAGTAAGTGTGAATAACAAAACTCATTACACTGTCTTTGCATTTTCATGCCCTTGCAGATTTACTGGAAGATCTTGGAAAACAGCAGCTTTGGCGGAACAGTTTAGTTATATCAAGGATAAGGAATTCTTGCTGGAAACTTGACAGGCACCGAATCACTTTCTTATATCCAGTCCTTTCAGTTCCTTCTGGGGATAGCCTTACACTTGCTGTGGACAGTTTTATGTGTATGGCATGTTTTAATGGTAGATAAAACCCCAAACAAACCCCACAAAAGACCAAAATCGCCCTTCCCTTGTGTGTCTGGCTTGTTTTTGAACAATGCTGCCCAGTTCAGGTGCCCTTCCTCATGCACGTTGCGCCAAACACATGGTTCTGCACCTTCTGCCATCAGCTGCCTGGCGTATTAAGAGTGAAAACACTGAAGCCGAGAAGAGTTTTGTGATTGTTTTCAGACTGAACTGGAGTTACAGGCCTGGTGGTCATTCAGTATTTTTGCAGTACTGATATGGCATGTAGCTGATGGGGGGAACGGTAAATTGTCGTGACCAATGTAACGTGTTGACAGTCAGGTATTTAGTGATTTACATTAAGCACACGTTACTGCAAATGGGCAAAATGAGGAAACTGTAGCTTTTAATGTGCCAGATTAATTTGATAGACATCGAAGTCCATGCAAAAATCATCAGATGCTTAGCATGTATCAAACAATACTTGCACATTATTTGATTTTTGTTTCTTCCTGAAATAAGATTTACCTCTTCGTTTATACAGCACATAAGGGTTACATTATAAGTTAACCTAGAGTGTGGCCCAGCGATTTGTAAAGTATATGGGCTTAAAAATAACCCTGTTATGAAATAGGATATGATGCAATACAACACTATTACAGCAGCTTAGTAGTGCTTGTTCAGAAGAAAGCAAATTATGATAATTTTCTACATAATAATGGATACACTACCACTCTTGGTTATTCCTGGGCCCCTCAGGTCCTAGAAAAAGGAAAGCCAGACCTGAAGCAGCCTTACATTGCTCTTCAGATTTGCAATTCAGTGATGATGTCCAGGATCCTGCAGGGTGTATTTAAACACAGTGCAAAGCTGAAGGGCCGGTTCTGCAGAGTGCTGAGTGCCTTTAACTGCATTGAAGCCAAGGTGTGTCAGGGTGCTCAGCGTCTCCTCAAGCCCCCCCACCATACCCTGAGGCCCACAGATTTCTTTCGGTGCAAGGAAGCTGCAGGATGGGTGCAACCAGCGAATCTGCACTGAATACTCTGCGCTGGAGGGAGGTTTATGCCCCAAGCTGGGGTGGTCCTGCAGCTGGCTACAGGCACCGACAGCACCCACAAGCCAAGCAACGCAGGGCGCGGGTGTTAAACTGCGGGGTGAGGGCTCTGACATTTTCCAGTAACTGGCATCAGTCTACCGAGCACGGTCCACATTACTGCATCTCCTCCCATCCCTGTCCTGGCTGGGGCAGGACCAGCCCTCACGCCTGGCTTTCCAAGCTGAAAATCTGAACATCGAAACATCGATGCTCTCCAACAGCACTGTCAAAAAATGGCTCTCCAGTCTATTTAAAAATCTTTTTAATTTCAGTTAAAATACGTTAACATTTTGCTTTTCCCTATGCTTTTGGTTTCGAGTGAGAAGATAATTTCATGTTACTGTATTTTTTTTCCAGAAAAGCAGATAAGTTCTCTGTTCCTCTACAAAAGCTTTATGCCACAGTAATTGAAGATATCCTCCAGGTTAGAACATCTCTGCGTGTAAAACCTCTTTGAAGGTTTAAATAGACTGTAACTGAGTTTTGACATGTATTAGCACGTGTCAAGTACAGCAGTTGTTAAGGGTAGTGGAGACAAGCCACATTCCATCTCTCCAGTGGCTGACTCGCAGGTGTCCGGATCACTACAGGCCACAAGCGGGCAAAGCCACTAAATAAAATCACCCTTTGTTGCAACAAGCATTAGAAACTCCCTTTCCCAACAATTTCAGCAATAGTGAACAACCAGGCGAGGAATAAACTCTAGCTGCTGTCTTACAAAATCACATCCCAAGATTGTGGCTGGGAAAATTGCCTTTTTATTCCTTAATGATGTAAACCTTCTCTGCGTCTCTTCTGAGGTTCTGCATCCACCCAGAACATATTTTAAAATTATATTGAAGCATCCATTTGCACAGTGTGATGTGCATTAGTTAAATACGAGTTACTGAGTTCGGTCCTTTTGCTCTTCTCTTCTGTGTGAGCTGAATCTGCCTGCATCCAAACAATTCATAAGAGGGAAATCGTTTGCCATACTGATGGATTCTTTTTATCCTTTAATTCCTTTCGTTGGTATATAAGGAATTGACTGAAATTGTCATCTCTCCCATGGCAGAACTGAAGGAGTATGACATGCAAAAGGAAATACTCAGCACTAAATACTTTCTAGAGCGTAACAGGTTTAAGCAAAGCCAACTGACCTTCTGCGCTTCCCTCCCCAGGGCACAGCTTCTGTCCTGCAGCGCAGATCTGACAACGAGGAGTACGTCGAAGTTGGAAGACTTGGTCCATCAGATTATTTTGGTAAGAAAATTCAGCTCAAGTGTGGTTCAGAAAGACAGGCACGTGGAGTTGTATCAAGTAGTTATTATCTTATTTAGTGTTCTACTCTTTTACAAATGAGGGGTTATGTGTAGGTCAGCCGCTGCTTTCAGCGATACCGGGAGATTTCAGTGAAGCTGAAACCATTCCTTGGTTTGCACCAGCATAGCTGACAGGAGACAGATCCAGCACCAGCAAAACAGTCTGAAAGCATTTGTTTTCAAAGGCATTTTACACGCATGCATTATGCATGTGTAATGCATTTGTACTGTCAACAGAATTATGTAAAGTGTCTATCAAGTGGTATATAAAGGGAGATGTTCTACAACCAAAGTGACTGGATGGTGGTTAGAATATGCACCCGCCGAAAAAGAGGCACAGGATGTGTGACAGCAAATTTATCCCTATTTCCAGGTGAGATAGCGTTGCTTCTCAATCGGCCCCGGGCTGCTACGGTGGTGGCACGTGGACCTCTGAAGTGCGTAAAGCTGGATCGGCCCCGCTTCGAACGAGTGCTCGGTCCTTGTTCCGAAATCCTGAAGAGAAACATTCAGAGATACAACAGTTTCATTTCGCTCACCGTCTAAACGATTCCTTGCAGAAAGCTGCCTTTGTGTGACCCCGTGCACTTCAGTTTGCTCTGTGCAGCTCCATAGCTTTATGAAGAAAAAAAATAAAAGGTGTGCATTTTATATGTATTTTTTCTGTTGGTGTCACGTACTGGATGTCAGTTCAAATCTCATGTATCATGTGAGTAGGAAGACAACTGTTTGGGTAAGACTAGCTTTGGGGAGGATTAGGCTCTTGGCCTGCAGGCAAGTTTTCTACCTGTTGTTGGATCATATAGCTTAAAACTGTGGTTTTAACTATTTAAAATCCATATGAATTACTGTCTCCCTTATCGTCTTTGAACTTGGTCTTACTCACCTTCTGTCCAGCTGCTTTGAGCACGCGATGTCCCTCTGCCTGTCCCGTGTAACGGGCTTTTCACAGCTGGTGGGCTGGAGGTCGCTGCAGTCCCGCGGGGTGAGCGGCAGTCGCGCAGCTGAAGAGGGAAGGTTGGAGGAAGGGTTCGATCATTCCAGCAAGGCAGGGAAAATCTTTGGAGTCGTTTTGTTTGTGGCTTTGCTATAGGGGCCATACTCCTCCGTGCTACAAGCAGGCCAAACAGCCTGCTCCAGTCTTCTGGGTGAAGAGGTCAAGGAACAATGTTTTGCAAGAGTTCAGATGGAGCCTTTAGGACTGAAGTTATTCGTCCTCAGCTTTTTTTAAATGAGGGATTGCATTAGATCCCTGAAAAGTCCAACGGGAACTTCTCTGCTGAATTAAGTGGGCTTAATTTACCTGCAGCAGAGTGTCCTCAGCCACTTCTCTGAATGTTACCTGAAATGCTGAAGAGATGGTGCCAGGTGGACATCAGGGGCAACAACAACAGTTTGTTTTTAATAAGGTCCACTTAATTAAATTCAAATGCCTTTCTTTTAGTATACGACTAAATTTTTAGGATTTTTTGTAGGATTTTCTGAAAGCCAGAATACCTGCTTCAAAATACTGCCTCTCCTCCAAAAGGCAGGTAGTGCAGAGCAGAAGCCCCAGGACCTCGCCAGAAGCTCCCAGAGCCCGGGTCCCTCGCGGGGCGAGCAGCCTCGTTGGCCATTGGTGCTGCCCTGCCTAGGCACGGCTCCGCTCCCCAACGGAGCTTTCTGCAGACCCAGACCTTCCTCGGCTGCGCAGCCCTCGAGGATGGGAGCATTTAGATTACTCTTTGCGAAGCTTGTCCCTTGAAGGAAAGCTTGTCTTTGCTACCAGCAGCAAAGGCCTGTATCTCTGCTGCCCAAAATAGCACTGCCCGCTTCTCAGTTGTGGCAAAGCTCTTATTTCTTCTTTATGATAACATTCCTCCGAGGAAATCGGAACTTTCTGTACCTTTGGCATGCCAAAGGTTATGCAATGAAATAAGGCCTCAATCTCCCTTCGGAAACTAGGTTGTTAGTGAAGAACATGGCTAAAATGACTCCTACTGACATGCTTTCTTCTTTGGAATTAACAAAAACTAACTTGGGACTTTCCTACCGACTCCAGCCAAGAGGGCCCCATATCCCAGTAGCTGCCCACAGTGGTTTTTACAGAGCTGGCTGCTTCTCGGCTGCGGACTCCTCTCATCACTTCGAGGTGCTTAATTTATTTCAGCAGATTTTCGGTGGTCCTGTCAGTGTATATTCGTTGCTACTATTTATTATGATTATGTTACGCTTCTCGCATGTGTTATTAAGTATGACCATTCACACTTTTCAACCTTACAATTTTTATCACATACATTTATACAGGCAGACCCCCATTATATAGGTAGATAAATGTATATGCATTTGCAAAACTTTTGATTTGCTTCACTGTTTTTGTATTCTCTTGTGCAATTTTTAAAAGAAATATTTTTTAAAGGTTACCAGTCAGTCATGTATGTTCTTTTACCTATCGCATTTCTGTTGTATTGGTAAAAAACTGTGAGTGTTTTGCCTAATACGCACCATACGTTTCTTGTGAAACACCCAGTGTTCGCTGCACTGTTTAGAAGTTACTGGAGCACACACACCCCCCACAGATTCTTTGCTCTAAACCTTTGCAGCTCATGGAAAATACATTTGAATTATGGTTCTGTTGTAAGCAATCTCAAGAGAAGTGTAACCATTTAACACCGGGATTCCTATGCTTTAAGTGGAACAAAATGATATTCAATGGCATTTTAAAGATAATTGTAATACTTGCAGTGGATGATGAGACAGCACTACAGTATGAATAAAATTCTTCTACATTGTATGTGGCCATTGTGGATTTATTATAATGGAAGTCTGTATGAGTAGAAGTCATGTTCTAGTCAAAGTCTGCGTATCATAAAAGGTTTGAACTCCACTGAAAATAATCAGATGCAAAGGGGCAAAAAACAGACCAAGAATCCCAGTGCTATATATAGTAATGGAAACCAAACTGGTTTTCTGGACGATTAGCGTGAAGAAAAAAATTTCTTCTGTTTAAATGTCACCATATATGTCTCTATAAAGAAGAAGGGGTCCAAGGTGTCTCTCAGACCTTCGTGGTGGTGTTCAGATGCATTGAGCACGTGGAACGTGAAGTACATGAGCTGTCTCGCTGGTCGTGGTGACCCTCTGCAGAGCTTTGCAACCCACAGGAGAGCTGCTGAGTCTCTTGTACAGCCGGCGGGAAGACCTGGGGAAGAACAGTCTCGTTCTTTCTCAAATACCTGTGCTGCTCCTTTTTCCCCCAGTATGGTAGACAAAGCCCACACTGGGGATCTGTCCCAGTCATTCCTCTCAGCTTCTGGCCACGCATGGGTTTGCAGAGGTGCAGCTGCCCTGGGACTGAAGCACAAAGCCATTTTTGGCACCAGAGATGTGCTGTGCTGCTGCCATGGCTTGTGTTCGTGCTGTGGGCTGGCCAAGAAGAACCACCCTGAGGACAACCTTCTCACAGAAGGCAGAGCCTCCAGAGGAACCACCTGTATCTCCTGCATCGGGGGGAATGGGTGGGTTGAAGGACCGGAGAGCATGGCCGCTAGGTGAGGAAGAGGTGTTCAGCACGCTGTGAGTGCCATGCTGCTGCCGGTGCCCTCCGGAGCTCTGCGTGGCCACCCAAGCAGGTACGCTGCGGTCCGAGCCTGGCTCTGGTGCTGGAGCCGTCGCCCCGAGCAGCATGCAGGGCTTGAGGGCTCACTCCGGGCAGCTTCTCTGCAGTGGCCCCCGGACAGGAATCTTGGGCGGCTCCCGGCATCCGAGGGCTGTCCAGCTTTCCATTTTTGGAGTGTGTTATTTTTCCCCCCTTTGCTATGATTCAGGCGGGAAGGACTCGTCTTTCCAGAGAATTACTCACATTATGTAGTAATCTAAAGTGACCACTCTCTCTGAGGTTCTTCCAGAAGGACATTACCAGCCCACACTCCCCAGAAAAGAGCATCTCACCACTCCTCATTGTCATTCTTTTTTCGGTTGGTTTTAATTGTGTCGCAGCCATTTCAGGAATCCCAAGACAAAAGAAAAGACTATTTTTTTTTTAATAGAGACTAACTGTACCTCCAGGTTTTTTACAAGGCCCGTGTGGCTGACCAGGCTTTAGTCTGTGCATCAGGTTACCGTAAACTCTCTCACACGCTCCCACAGCTTGGTGGCAACGGATGCCTGAGTTCTGGAGTCGTATGAACCCCCCGAATCCTCAATCCTCAGCAAGCCCAGCTTGACACCACGCTGCCTGTTCAGGTGTTGGTGGAAAACAAGAGCTGTGGCAGAGAACCAAGTAATCCCAGCGCACGCCAGCTTGGTTGCTGGCTGCTGGTTCGTTTTCCTTGCGGTGGGTGGTCTCCAGAGGTGGATCCACCGCACAAAGCATGGTGTTTCCTCTGTTGTGAAGGTTGCACACCAGGTGCGTGCATCACATTCAAGTTTGAAGTCTTCAGTGCTGCATAAATCCTTTCACTGGCCTGCATATGGAAGAGATCCTGTTTGTTCTTCATGCACATTTCTGCATAGCAGCAGCAGGAGAGAATATTACCTTGTGCAGAGAGAGAAAACCGTGATGATCTCCTTAAAGAGAGCCAGAGATCCCACTGCCTGCTGCTCGTTGCTGTGCTACAGCAACGGCAGAGTAGGAAGGCAATTTTTTCTTGTTGCACTGTTGACCCAGTGAGCACTCGCAGGTTTAAAAGCAGTTCACACTAGATACTTCAAAGACCAGCTCACCATTCAGAGACCAAATGACCTACTCTTACATTCCCCAGCATGTTTTTTTAATTTGTTTCTAATGATTTGGCAACTCTGACGAGCTCGTTTTCTCCTTCTTCAAGTGCACATGACTGCTCAGAAACCCGTGAGAGTGTTTCCACAGCCAGAGTTGCTTCTGTAGGTCCCACTTCCCTCTGGAGAAGGAGAACGTAGTTGGATGTGAGCGTGTGCACAGCCTTGAAAATCCAGAGTTACGGGAATGCACTGGCTTCGCTGCTCCTCCTCCTCCAAGGGTTTCTCTGTGGCTCTCTGCTGCTCAAAGGAGTTTTATTGGGGATGAAGCACTCGCACAACGAGCTGGCTTTTGTTCTGAAAAAGCTGCCTGGCCAAAGGGGCTGGCATCTGCTGCCATCTGGTATTTTTGCGAAGGCTGAGGATGTTTTTGGTGCTTGATCAGGCTCCAATATTAGCGTGATTCTTCTAATGGCTAAAAACCTGGATTCAGCTTTTAGAAAAGAGGCTGCACTTTGCCTGGGAAAGGAGAGCAAAGCATCAGCGTCTCCTCGGGCGTACTCTGACTCCTAGCACAGAAGCACATGGGTAACTCTTCCCCTCTGAGTGCTCCAGCCCCTCCCCAGCCGTGTTTTAATCCTTGTTTTCAAGTCACTCTCTGCATAAGTACCGCAGAGAGCCTCCGCTGCCCAGGCAAGCTGCGACTCACGGCCCATCCTCCTGTGCTTGGGCAAGTTGAAGTGTGCAGAGTTCTCTTTAAAAAAAATTGTGAGCTCTCCTGGAGGAAAATCATCATCATTTTACCCAAGAAGACTGCTCCTGTTCCAGTATAAACTGTCTCCAAACATGGAACAGCAGCGTGCCATGTTGCTGCACGGGCCAGCAGTGCTGAATGAATTGGCAGATGCTGCGCTGCTGCGTGATCTCTGGTAGCTGGGCTGCGAGAACGCTGCTCCTCTCCACTCACAGCTTCGGTTCGAAGCCGAACCAGTTGATTTGCCAAAAAAGTGTCCCTCACCCAAGCCCCGATGGGACAGAGCAAGCCTCGCACTGCCAGGACTCGCCGGTGCATGCACCTTACCCTCAGTGGGTGCTCACAGCCTCCGCTCTTTGCAAGAACTGGCAGGTGGAGATGGGACGTATAGACTGATGATGAGGTAGGGATTTTCTCACCACTGCCTGCTGTCACTCGCGCTTTGGATGTTCATGCTGCTGGCTCTAGGGAAATCGAGCCTTTCTGGGAAGTGGCTACTCCCTATCCTCTTTATACAGAAAATGTATTGTTATTATTTGAAAGCACTTTTGTATTGCCCTTAGACTACAAGCATGGCGATTGTTCCATTAGAAGACATCATGGTGCATAGCAGTGAAATACGACGTACAGTACCATGCAGTATGTATTTTCCAGATAAACTGGGAAAATAGTGAAATGGATCTGCGGAGTGGGGGTACAATAGCTGCTTTGCATTCCTCCACATGTGTGGAATTTATACGCGCCACAGAGTAACTTTGTTTCGTTACAATGTGTTTATGACGATCGGATGATCAGTCGTATTTCTAGCCGGTTTCTTTTTCTCAGTTGTATTTGCGGGCCAAGCACAAAGTCGCAGTGACTTCAGATCGAACGCGGCAATGAATTGGTGCTGGCTAAACCCTCCCACCATTTATTTCCACTACGGCAGTGAGAGGGAACAGACTTAGCAGCTGAAAAATGAAAGAGATTATTTCTCCTTCTCATCCAGGGGCAGCTGAAGCAATTTACCAGATAGAAGCAGTTGGCTGCGGTTGCAGACTCCGGGTTATTCGACTGGGACTTTCCAGTCCGGAGGTGCATCTCCCCCGCACCCCGCCCTGCCCGGGGCGCTGACCGTGCCGCAGAGGCACCGAGCGGGGAGATGCGTCACTCTTCACAGTCTGACTTGCGTAACGATGGCTGTGGGAGTCGCTGCCGGAGGAGAACCCGCATCTCTTTGCGCCGGCTCCTGCAGAGTTGGAAGAGCCCCGGTCCGGGTCCTGCGGGCAGGAGGAAGGAGTCGTGCCCCCGCGCACGGTTCGGACAGCTCTTGGTGAGGCCAAAGGTATCTGGGAAAACAATGTTGCTGCTCCCGTGGCTGGCAAGCCTGGAAGTGGCTGCTAACGGCCACCGGCAGCACCACGAGCTCCGCTCCCACTGAAGCGGCACATGCTATGGGAGATGGCAGGATGGTTCATATCCTTGACACGTATCCAGCAAAGCATCGCACCCTCTCCCATTGCCTTGCATTTCTGGCTCTTAGCCCAGGATTTAGCTTTTAGAGAAATGCCAGATTAGCCAAGGAGGGCTTTTTAAAACTTGGATTTGCAGGGGGCAGGAGAAGGTACCTCAATGGCCAGAGGTTCCTGAGGAACATGAGAACCAGCCCACCAAAGGCACCCTTGTGCTAGTGGGGAGATGCAGCAGAACCTGTGTCCGGATGAAAGCTGCCCTATCAAAATAGCCATAAACAAACCCGCCTCCTCTGCTACAGAAAAGCTGTTGTGCCAGGAGCATATTAAATTGTATATGCTTTTTCTCAAGGCAGAAGAATTGCAGCAGTGACGGCAGCTGTGCGTGCTGCAGCTGAGCCACTGTATTCAACTGATGAAGGCCTTGCTGGGGATGGGGTGGGGGAAGGACTGTGGATGAATGTATTATTCAGAGGGACCCGCACTGAAATAATCGACCGGCACTGGGGATCTGTGGTAAGGGGGAAGAAAAGTGATTGCCCTGACGTCCAGCCGGTGCGTGTACCAGAGGGCAGCACAGGTGATGGGCCGCATCCCTTCCCCGGCTGGGTCTGCAGTCCCGCCGGTGTTGCTGTTCATAGGAGGAGGCAAGAGGTGTTTGTCGTCCCCGTGTTTCGCTGGGGAGATTCTTGGTCTCAGCCCCAGGAGCGGAGCTGCCCCAACCCAGCCTGGCTGCACAGGAGACAGGATTTAAACCCAGCGAGGAGCAGGGCAATAAGGGCAGCCCCGTCCTCCATGTCGGTGGGCTCTGCTGATGGCTGCCTGGCTGGTCCCAGCTGTGGTGGGTAAATGGGAAATAAAGCGGCCTCATAGCCCCGGGGAGGATCGTTTCAGCCCGTTTCTCCCTCGGCAGGGCTGCAGGGCTGCTCCCTGCATGGCCCGTGCCAATGTCTGGCAGGGACAGGACACAGAGGGCTCAGGGCTTGTCCACGCTGCAGCCAGCATGTTGTCGCAGCGAGGCCACCTCTGCCCTGGGACAAGGGCTAGGAGGGATCCCTCTGCCCTCCGCAGCCTCCGAGTGTTGGTGTGTCGTGAACAGCCACGAAACGGGGTTTGATCACCATCCACACCATCTCAGCCACGTGTGAAATGAACCTTGCAGCCAAACTCATTGCTTGGTTGGAGGAGGATCTCTGATTCTGCTGCCCGTGCTTTGCTCTGAACTCCTCGGGCTGTTGGAGGTCCGAGCCTGAAGCTTGCAGCCCCTGCTCAGAGGAGACACACAGGTCCCATGGGAGCCCAGATCAGCCGGAGACCTTCCATGCAGTATGGCGAGTATCTAAAATCTTCCACCTTGAGCTGCAATTCCCTTGTGAGCAAAGATGAGTTGTGAGTAAAGAATATGGGATAATTTCCCATTCCTCCCAAAATGTAGAAACGCGAAGAAAACCAGCAGGATGCTTTCCTTATTAACTCAGCAGTGTGCTAGCATAGAGGCACCTCATGGAGGTCCTCCTGGGGAGGGAGCGGAATAAAGCAGAATAAATTCAGAAAGGGTGACTTCTCTGCAAACACCTTGCAGGTGCCTCATCAAAGCTCAGTTTATCCCCGGGCGATGTAGTTCAAAAGCTGCAGCGAGGAAACGGGATAGCAGAGCCTGACGCTTGTCTTGGTTTAAATTCAGCCGCTGCAGCTGTCCCAGTCTTTAAGGCAGGAGAGGAAATTTATGGCCGTCCTGCAATGCGAGCAATGCTCTGAGCGCCCACAAGGTAAATGCCCTTTGTACTTGAATCCGTTCCCTGTCTGAAGTCACTGTGCACGTAGGGCTAACATGATTCAGTGAAAGAAAACCCATTTCAGCTGCTTTTTAAGCAGATTACAGCAGATTATCTGACTAATCTATACAGAAGCCTCTCTCCAACAATTTCAAACTGTAAACAAATCCAGCCACTATGGTATTGCGTATAAATATTTACTGTGGATTATATGAAGATTAACTTCAAATGATATTTGCAACAATGGTTTTATTTTGTGACTTGCTACCTTTAGTAACGTAAAACCTTTTGAAAGAAATATACCTTCAACAAAGCCTGCACTTCAGGCCCATCAGCTGTGCAATAGCATGTACCGGAGCATGTATGCAAACAGAAACCGAATACATCGTGGCCACCAGATGAAGGAAACTAAGAATAAAAGCTACTGGTGCAGAATAAAACTGTGTGGGATTATCATAACATGGGATTAAAATCTTCCCTATAAGATCTGACTTGGTGTTAATAGCTAACACCTCACTGCTGCTCACAGTTTGTTCTTCAGCTGCAGAAAAGAACTGTGCATGGTTTGCAAGCAACAGGTGTTTGATGGGTGTTGTTTAGTACCTTGAGATGTCACCTCCCCAGGTGGTCACTGTGCCTGAACCTGGCCCTGCTTGCCGCCTGGGTGGCTGGTGAGAAACAAGGCAGTCTTTGTAACGAAGCAGCTCATCTTCCTGCAGATCCGGGGTTTTCATCCTACCTCCAGCTGGATGGAGAACCCTACGAGCCACCAGACCAAAGCTTCAGAAGCTGCTGCTGACAGATCCCCAGTGAGATCCCCGCAAGCCCAGTGACTCGTGGTGTGGAAGCTCCAAGGTTTGATTCCCAAATTTAGAAGGCCAGTGGGGAGGCGAGAGGTGGGAATCGCTGTTGGTGTCTCACGGCTTGATAGAGGAGGGAACCAGAAGGTTGGACACTTGCACCTCTTGCTCCGCCACATTGCCTGGAGCTGCACCTCACATGCACCCCACGCAGGAATGGTGGGGGGATAGACTGTCAAGGGAAGGGAGAAGGGGCCCGACGTGCTGTCGGTTCTTGGAGCAAAGTGCATCCTTCCAAAAAACGACAGCCCAGATGCCACCGCTGAGGGACCAGCCAGCGCAGGACCGTGTCTGGCAGCATGTCGTGCTGCTAGCGGGGCGTTTTGGAGGCAGCCAGCAGAAGGCTGCCCACACCCCTGATCCCCATGGGGCTGCGCCCGTGGCTCTTCCGGCCGGCTTGCCTGGGTACCGCCGCTCGGCAGAGAGCGAAGCCGGCCTTGCATGGCGCGTGGCTGGGACACGGGGGATGTTGTGTCTACCAGGCTAGTGAAGGAATGCTCAGTTTACAAGACAATGGCTTTTTAGGAAGCCAGAAAAAGTTCAACAGCCTTCCCAGATGGAAGATTGTCCCTTTCCACCCTTTGTATAATTAGGGCAGCTTCATACTCCTGTAGAAAGACAATCTGTTTAATGTAAGAGATTTCCAAAGTCTTAGCAAATGAGTATCTGAGAATTAGCTTCTGATGTGGTTTATGTTCTTTTTGATAGATTTAAGCTATGGGAATGTTGGTTACAGAGGCAGTGAGTGATTCATGCTGAAACCATCCGGGTGCCATCTGATACACGCTGTCCACCCAAAGGTAGAGGCTGCTGCCTGCGCTGTATGAGTGCCTGCAGTTTAAGCTGTTCAGTGGCAAGTCCTAACTGCAGAAAAATTACTACAGCGGAGAAAAAGGGCTGCGTTTTGCAGAACAGAGGTAATCCTTGCCAGATCAACATTCTCACAGCAAGCTGGGGTCTCACAGCTATGCCTCGAGACCTCAAACCGATGTGTTCCGTGTCAGGAGCTATGCCGGCACCTTAGAAAAAGCAGATTTCCCTGGTCTCTGCCTGACGAGCCCGGAGCAACACAGACAGGAGCTGATCACTCTGTGCTTACTGCCCACCTTGGAGCTGTCTTGGAAAACATCTTTCCCCCACTGACTGCAGTTTTGTCTCAGCAGTACTTGCAGGATCAAGCCCTTGAGCAGATGGGGGAAAGAACCAGGGGGAGAAACAGCATTCTCCTCCACATTTTTTCCCCTATAGTCAAGCATTTCAAAAGCCTGTCTCCATCTGAAGAACATCAAAGCAAGCAAAAGGGCAGAGGGTGGTCTCTGAAAAATCTCGAAGAGGAGCTGCTCTTCAGAGAAGGATTGCAGTCCCCCAGCTTTGATGTGCTCCCCAGAGCCCACGTCCCTCCGGGTGACCCTTTTTGGCTGGCCAAGGCTGGGCCTCGCCGCTGCACCGGCAGCTGACAGATGACTCACAGACCATAGCACCGCAACGGGAGAGCGGACACTGAGCATGGAAAACGGGGTGAACAGAGCCATGGGGCGCAGTGCTGGGCAGCAACGAAGCGGTCGCTGCCACCCTGTTGCCTTGTGGCACATCTCTGTGCCGACTCCTGTCAGCGGGGCAGCGGAGCGGGGAAGCAGCAATCCTCCTCATCAGAACTCACGGATTCCTGCTGGACTTTTGTAACTTCTCCAGGACTTGTGTGACAGCAGGGCGAGGCCACGAGCCAAGAGCTTTACAGCCTCACATGCCTTTGTTGTCATGTAATAAGCAGAAGACTCAAGGATACTATTTTTGTTTGCAGGGTTTCCCCCCTCTATTGCTCGTGTTTCAACTCTACTTAAATCCGGAAGAAAAGTTTGTGTCTTCCTTTATATCAAATTTGTAGCTGAATTATAGGGGTTCCTTGACCACTTACTCTGAGTTTATTTATGTTAAAGCAAACCCAGAGTCACTAGGGATCAGTGGCTTGTGCAGGCATCAAGAAAGCCCTCGTAACGGTGCGGGAGGCTGCAGTACCGGAGCGGCAGCCGCCAGCCCACCGAGCCCTTTGGGTGATGCGGGAGCACCAGCACCGTGCTAGATGGCCTTGGACCAGCTCCGTCAAGCGCCGCGTGTCCTTCCTCAGTGAAGCCACCCCTCTCTGCCTCCTGTTTTACCGGCTGGGTGCCTGCGGGGTTAGTTCATCATCCCCGCTGCACCTGCAGCTGCCTCCCCACGCAGCACATCTCCAGTGAGCGGAGCAAACAGCTGCGGCGGGAGGGACGCGTATCTCTTCCCATTCAACCCCCCTTGTGCATCCGAGCCGGTGGCCTTGGCTGAAGGCGCTCCAGATAACCGGGCACCGGAGGAAGCCTCCCCGGGCTGGCGAAATGCTGGCCGAAGAGCAGCGCCAGCAGCTCCTGCCCGAGATAACGCAGTGTGCTTTCAAGATTTATTGCCTTCATCCCCATTCACTGCCAGCCTGAATGTTTCGATTATATTTTTTCTGTTTTGGCATTTTTCCTAACAGGCAGCGTTATTTTGTTGCTTCTGTTTCAGCAGGGACAGACGGGGCCTTGTTTTCCAAACATGACACACATGCATTGAAAAGCAAGCGGACGACGGCAAAGCATATTTGGTCTGCCTTGGTGGTTTGAAAGGTTATTATCTGACCGCTCTCTCATCACCTTAGCCCCATAAATCTAGCAAAGGGGCCATTCTTCACCCTTTAGAAATCAATCCTGTTTCCTCTGCAACGGACTCATGATTTCATTGCTGACCTCACCAATTAATTCCAGCAATTCATTCACTTGAAGTTTCTTAGAAGTCAACCTGCTCCCCAGCTTGACTCTCTTGAGGCAAATTCAGCCTTGGGGTAACTTTACCCCTAGCTAGGAGCTCCATCAGCGCTGACTTTAGACCACGATTCCTGCTTTTCGGCTCTAGCTGTCTCTCAAATCGCTTCCTGGCATCGGGTGGTTGTTTTCAAGATCTCACGTAGCTTCAAGTCTTCCTCTCTGCTCCTGGTGATGCTCGTGATAATGAGCCATATCAGCTGATCTCCCATCAGGTTTCACAACGTCAGAAGAAAAACCTGGTGGAAAAAATGTTCATCACAGTTTGTTCTGCAGTACAAAAGGTCGTTCCGGCTGAATGGTTCATCAGAAAATGTCCATTTGGTGTGAAAGTTTTCAGGGAAAATTGTGAACTTCTCTGCGACAATCAAAATATTTCTGTTTCCAATAGCTACCAACTGTCCCCTGCACCCAAGCTCAAAGCAAACATGAAAGGTCATTTCTTCAGAAGCGCTCATGAAAAGCTCTGCACGTGTCTCCAGCAGCCTTCTCGTGGGCCCGAGCTGTCCATTGCCCCCCAAAACCCCTCCAGACAGTCCTGGGGCAGCACGGGGCTCGCACCCTCCAGCTCCCACAGGCAGCACCCGCTGATCTCCGCAGGGCGCGTCGAGGGTGGTGTTGGCTGGGGGAGGATTAGCTGTATCTGGACTCCACACAGCGACACGCAAAATTAGGCTGTTAAAGGGAAGGAAAGCAGAAATATAAACTGATGAGAACTCTCCTTATGTTGCTGCCAAATACGATCCTCTGGCACTAGCAGATTAACAAAGAAGAGAAATCCTGGCCTCTGGTTTTCAATCCCTTTCATGTCCCACCCACCATTACAGGTGAGGCTGTCGGCAGACATGGACGCATATCTGAAGCGATAGGACCGGTGCGTGTCCTTAGCAGGGGACGTGTGTGACACGTGGGGTACCGAAAAAAACCCATCACCTTTCCACCAAAGGACAGGTGATGGAGACAGGGTGCTGGGATGGGAATGGATGAATCTGGGCTCTGATTTTGGCCCAAGCAGCAGGTGGGGATGGAGAAATAGTCCGCGCAAGGCAGAAGGCTGCCGCTGCGCCGCTGTCCCCAGCACCCCGGGAGCAAGGGTCGTTCCATGAGCTCCAGACTGAGCAAAGCCAGACGATGGCTGTTAACCAGTATGCATGAGAGCATCTCAGCGGGGCCCCAGGCGAGACCCCTCCGCCCACCGCCCAGCAGACACTCCTGAAAACAGCCTCGCCGCAACCGCTGGGAGCCCAGACGCTTCGTTTTGTGAGCAGAAAAACAATTCCACAGCAAAGCTCACTTCCCAGGAGGGCACAACTGAAGAAATGCATTTTGGCCAAAGGGTGGAACGGGATCAAATCTGCACGTTTGCACCCAGTGGTGCAGCCCGCTGGGTGCCGCACAGGTAAGGGGAGGGCCGGCTGTGGAACCGAGTTCGCCTGGAGCTGCTGCTAAACTCATTTTTAATGCAGCATTTTCGATTATTTTCTATTCACTTGATACACCACCAAAATAGATCCAGTTCTCCCCTGTTTTAGCCTCTGCTAAAACCCTCAGACCGCATCTTCTCCTATAACAAAAAGTATGCGGAATTGGCTAAAAAAGAAACATTCCTGTTCTCACAACACTTCAAAAAAAAAAATCCACTCCTTTGCTAAAGAAAAAAATAGCGCTTTGAAGACTTCATAAAACTGCTTCTGTCCAGAAGGCTTCTGCGTCAGATCAGCTTCATCCCTTTAACCACTGCTGTGCCAAGCCTCGCTGTAAATTATTAATCATCCCAAAATAGCTGCCGAAAATAGAGGCGAAAGGGAAGGCTTGATAACAGCAGCGCGTATGACATAATTTATTTTGATCTTGCTGTAAGTCTTTAAGAAAATCTTTATGAGCTCGGGGCAGGACGAGGGAAAGATGAAGCTGTCGGGATGCGAGCAGAGACCCAAGCGCAGAGCTTACGGCCTGCGGGACGCCTCCGCTCGACTCGGTGAGTAGCTGTGAGAGGGAGAAAGAATGAGAGAGAGAGAACGCAAGCGATGAGCTGAACTTGCAAATGCTTTTGGCGTGAAATCATGAGGGCAAATGCAAAGCTGTCCGCCCACCGGCACAGGCGTGGAGCTGCCACTCTGAAGGCACAATCCTATACATGCACATATATATATATATATATATATTTTTATGAGTGATGAGACTGCATGGGGCTGTCCCGGGCCCCTCACCACGGAGGAGAAGACTCGTGGGCCGTGCGGCCCCGCTCGTGAGCTCAGCACATGACGCAGCACGGTGTAACGGCAGGTGCTGAAAGGGCGATACGGGTCTCGGGACGGGAGCTGGATAAAAGCATGGCTTTTGCAGCGACGCGGTGACCCTGGGCAGGCGCCCAGCCCCTCGCAAGCCGAGCCCCGTGGATGGGGACGGCGTGCGGCGCTTTGTGCCCAGCCATGGGGTGACCCCGCAGCGCCCAACAGGCTCCGCGTCGCAGCTGTGGGGGAGCGTTGGGAAAACTGCGCCCAAGCAGAGCTGCCAGGAGAGAGAAGGACAGTTTGTTGTGAAGGGTTTTTTCTTCTTCTTAGATTTTTTTTTTTTTCCAAGCTGCATTTCTTTGAGAGCCTTTGTGGACAGTGTGGGCAGAGCCAAGTGGAAGGAATTTACAGGGAGAAGACAGTTCAGGGTCACAGCCCAATACGCGAATATAAACCAAGCAGTCGCTGATGGTACAAAGCAGATGCCCAGCGCCGACGCGGGGCCGCAGATGTGCGATGTGGGACCGGCTCCGGGGGCACACGGAGCCGCAGCGTGCTGGCTGTGTGTGTCTGGCAGCCAGCAGCTCCGAAGGATGTCGGGAGCCTGTCCAGCTCCAAGAAGGATGGGGGCATGAGATGGACCTGCACGGGGCGGCGGGGTGGGGCAGAGACCTAAACAACAAGCCTGGCTCGGCTGTCCTGGTCTTGGTCCTTAAGCCAGGGAGGGAGTTTCTGGTCAGCTCTCCAGCAGGGGCAAAGGGAACCCGGGAGAGGGCAGCTGAGTGAGCGTGGGCTGGGGAGGGACGCATCCAAACCGAGAAACCTTGTGAGGAAAAACGGTCATTTGCTCTGTTTACTTCACATACAGTCAAAGACTTTACCAGTAAGGGGGCTGATGCCCTGTCAGACTCTTACGGCTTTTTAGTAAAGGAAACCTGGAAAGCTGGCTTGTTTTCCTTCTGCTCTGTGTGTAACGACCTTCGTGCCATTTCATAGTCACCTCTCCTCCAGCACCTGCTTCTTTCTAATTCATGCACAGCTAGGTTAGAAAATAACTGTCATCAGGAAGGAAGGCTATGCCATAAGAAACTGCAGCTTACTTTAGTACGGCTTTTGGCTCCCGTGTGCATGGCCAGATTTTGTTCTCACACAGTTTTTACCCTAGGGATACTCCAGACATAAATTCCTTACTTGTTTCTTACTCTTCCTACTGCTACTTTGGCAAAGCGTCCCTCACCTCTGAGGAGTCTTTCATTAGGTACATGTGGGATCAGAGTCAGACCTCCGGGGCTGCAGAGTTACAGCCTTCAGGAGACCTAGCAACAAGGCTATTTTAAAAATGGCTGGAAAGGCAATTTGGGAGAGAAGGAAATGTCTTTCCTGCGGATGCCAGCCAGGTGGGCAGCACTGCAATCGGAATTTCCCTTGCCACAGACGATGCACGAGTAACTGCTAGAGTAATTGGGACCTTGTCACCCTTGTGCAGCAGGTGACATTTCCCTCTGGTTTGCGGAGAACCCCCCCACACCTCTTCAGGCCTCCCAGCCAAAGCAGGTGGTGGTTTATGAGGGAAGATTTTCTGGCACTGCCAAAGCATGCTAGAAATTGGACGGAGACCATGAAGTCCACTGTGGATCAGAGCTGCATTTTGAAGCAGTGATGCAGAAGTTAAAGGCTCCATCACCGATTCCCAGTCTCTTGAGCCATCTGGCTCCTTATCGCTATTTTATCTTTCTCAAGTGCTGCGAATGCTGAGGCCCTGTTCTGGTGTAATGGCGTTTCAAATTAAATCGACAGCCAATTTGGATTATGCAACCATGAAGCAAAAAAACACAAGATGCAATGCAGAAAGTCCCTCCCAGCTAAAGCTTTCTGATGACACTTATGGGTGTAGGTGGCTCAAGGGCTTCAGGGGAAATTCCAGATGGATGGGAAAGTAGCAGTGATACAGCAAACCCCTACGGAGGGTGGGACCAGGGGCACATGGTGAACCACCAGAGAAGATGTGGTTATGAGATCAGACAGACGGCCTGGGGAAAGTCAGCAGAGACGTGTGGAAAGCCAGTGGGCAGCTAGCAACATGGTGCCGAGACGAGCATGGGATGGGAAGGGTGTGGTAAGGCAAACTCCAAACGACTAAACGCTTGCTTAATGCCAGGAAAAGAAGCAGGTCCATCCTAGTGACGTCAAGAGAACACTCCACGCTCTGGGTTAGTCATGCTCTTAAGTGCTGGGCTGAATCTGGGCTGTGTTTGACCCTGCCTCTCCATCCCTCAGAAAGCCAGTGTTGAGTAAGACCACACATCACACCGCACACCTCCGGAGGGAAGTGATTAAGCCATGAATAAGAGATCCACCAGCTGTTGTGCTTTGTGCATGTGCATATGCCATGGAAGTACTGCAAAAGTCTAAACCTTAGGCCAAGAGGGCCTGGGACCAAAGGTGAGACCTCCATGAAGGACCATGACAAAAACTACAAGACTAAAAGCATGAGCAATGGAAACAGACACCAGGCTAGCGTGAATGTTTGAATTTGGCATCTTAATTTTAAACAAAGGAGGATAGAAGAGTATTTTTCAAATCCTTCTCATTAAGTAATGCTCCCAACTCCCATTTCAGTGGGAGTTGAACGTGCATACCTCTTTGATGCCCTTGGGAATTTCTACCTAGCTTCAGTATCAACCCTCCAAAGACAGGTGGGGGTTTTTGGTAGAAGCCTGTGACAGCTGGCTTCGGATTCAGCCCTTCCTTGTTTCTGAATGGCTCTCGTGCCTGGCCTCAGAATATATTCAAAGTCATTGATAATTACAATGGAAATCTAATCCCCAAAGTCTTCTACCACTGACTTCTGTAAAAGCAGGATTTTACACCAGGTGTTGCTAAGGACACCTATTTTCCCCAAAGGCTTTGGACTTGGACACGGATCCACCAGTTACGCTTGTTGTCTGCGTTCAGAGTAGAAGTGGAGCAGGCACTCAAACAGTGTCAGTCCCTGGTCTGGCCTTTCTTGCTCCCACAGCAGCCACTAAGAGCATCCAGAGCTGACATGGTGCCATCCCCAGCCAGCAGCCCTCAGCACTGCACCAGGACTCTGGAGATGCACTGGCTGGAGCAGCATCCCACTGCTCCGGGGCTGCCGGCGTGTGCTGGAGCAGTTGGGGCTGGCTGGCTGCAGCTTTCATCTTCTCCGTCATCCACAGAAACTGAAATGAGACAGGAAAGCTATGGCAAAAGATGGAGAAAACAAAGAGACGGAGGCGATCTGGAATCCACAAACTGGGGAAAGGATGGGCAGGAACGCGGAAAAAAATGCAGCGAGAAGAGGAAAGTGCGAAAAAGTCATAGGGAAGGAACAGGAGTAACAAACTCTGTGATACAAACAGAAGCAGTCTAACATTCGTATGCATTGTGGCTGGGCTGTTGCCCGTGGTATTTAACTTCACAAACTAACCCAGCCATTATGCACCGAACGATCGTTAATGCAGCAGATGCAGCCAGACGTACGTAGGAGTGTGTTAATATAAGGCCTGATGTAAAAAACACCTGCTAGTTTGGCAGGGTGTCTCAGGAAAGATACATGTGGCTCATGTGATTGTGCAGTATTTACAAAGGTATGCTTTCTCATCACACCATGTGTAATTCCCATTTGCCTTAACGGGAGCTTCACACAACGATGGTGTAACAGAGACGCCGGACTGAAGCTAAATGGAGCTGGTCCCATTTACACTAGCAGAGAAGCTGACGTCTTAAATGTTCTTTTTTTTTTCCATCTGAAATATCTAGGACAGGGAGAGGAATTCTCTCTCTACAATACCTAGGCTCCAAGGCTGCCCTGTTTACAGTGGCTTAAGCTTTTACAGGCCTGAAGGAATTGCACTGATGCCATGAAGTTATATGGGGAAGAGGCACTTTTGGAAGATTTTGGCAGCGTGGCCCACCTTGTCGTAACCCCCATGCCACACCACTGAAACGGATGTGTGTCCTTACTGAAGTTTTAGAGGGGCTGATGCACTCTCCTGGTGTAAGGTGCCCTTGCAAACCAAAGACTGGGCCGGTAGCCGGCAATCCGGCTGCAGTATGGGGCCAGGCTGCTTCCAGGAGCATCCCGAGGACGGAAGGCTCTGACTCACCCATGGAGAGCAGACAGCTGCGGAGGTTTAAGGTGTTACCCCACAGCTGTCTGTGCGGGCTCCCTGCGGGAGGCTGCCCATGAGCAGAGGTGACGGAATGGGACGGATGCCCAGGCCTCAGCTGTCCCAGCTCGGGGCCCATGGGATGCACGGAGAGAGCAGATGGAGAACTGGGGCAGCTGCAGCACGGGCACCGATGCCCCCGCCATGAACTGGGGAGGCTCCTCTGGCACAGGGGCAAAGCGTGAGGGAGGGAACACCACGGGCTCGCCCAGCAAAACCGATTAGAGCTTATTTGCTGGGACCCTCAGCAAACAGGTTTCTTCTCTGCTTCCCCATTGCTCCATGGGATTTCTTTCTCAGGGTTTGCCCACTTCTGCCTCTCTCCTTGCCCAGCTGCCCTTGCCGGAGCTCTGGCATCTCCCGCTTCCCACCTCTCCGCAAGGTGCATGCACAGGAGAAAGGCTCCAGCATGGGTGGCCACGCCACAAGCGCAGGCATTGGGCAGCCAGAGCTACAGCCAGCCCTAGCAGCTAGCTGAGACACAGGGCAGGGATGCAGAGAAAGCTGTTCTTTTATGCCCTGTCTCTCGGCTTTCTTCTTGGCATTTTAAACCTTTCCTTCTCACCTTTCTCTTTTCAGATTTTCTTCTAGCCCAGAAGAACTGCAGCAACCCAACCTACCGCCTTGCATTTTGTTCTCAGTCTCGCAGTCGCCACTTTATTTTGCCTTCTCCCAGTTTCATGAAAGAACGCAGCCGCATGAATAACAGGATTATTTATCATCCTTTCCCTCCCCTTCCAGGATGACTTGCTGTTTATGGAAAGCACTCGAGTGCAGGAGAGACGATGCTACAGTTAAACAGACAATGCTTAAAGGGCCATTGCCTGTGCTCTGGTTGAACGTTGCGTTTCTCACTGATTTCCAAGAAAGAAGGAGTTCTGTATCCAGATTGATGGGTACAGCACCACAAATCACTGCTGAAAGGTAAACAAATGCTGCATTCAATAGGATGGAGAAGGTGGTTCCGCACTTCACTTGCTGCAAGAACCAAGAAGTTCACTTCTGGTGTAAATGTGGGTACATGTTCACTTTCTAGCCCAGCAGCTCATGGTGGGCAAGAACATGTTCCCAGTGCACATGAGATGGTCGCTAGCTGGTGACAGACCGAGCTAAAACATCTACATGTGACACACCCAAATGATGCGACTGCTGTGTGCTTCCAGGAGGTCTGCTGGACCTGGAATGAAGCAGGACAATGCTCAAACTTGTCCTCAGATGGTGGGTGGCTGAGAGAAAAGGGCTTTGGAAGTCATTGTTCCCAGCTTCCCACCTGCGACTTGGCCACAGTCCTATGGCAGGTTCACTATGTAGCTTCACTATGTCCTCTCTGCATTTCTGATTGCTGATGTGGTTACAGAGGATATTTTATCAGCTTTTAGTAAGAAATTGCATCAGCACAAAATATTGAGAATAAGCAGCTGGAAAGCACTGAATTCCCTGGGAACTTCTGCTGGGGAACAGATGCCACAGCGTGGGTTGCCTGCTCTGGTCTGGCCACCACCATTCGTGGGCCTGTGCGGAACAGAAGCGCTCCGAGAGGACTGGCTTGGGGGACACGGTTAGCGTGGGCTCCGTGAAGCCCTCTGGGGAGATACTGCACTGGGTTGGGGATGTCATGCGTGGTCCTCTGAACTATGTGCAACCACTGAGAACGTGTGAGGAGGAGGATGCTGTATTTTTAGATGTAAGAAAATGAAAAGAAAGATGTACAGAGTTCTACACAGGACTTTGTTGAAAAAAAATCAAACCCAAACCCAAAACAATCCTTCTTTTTGCTCTTCTCCTTCCCCTCTATTAACTGGGTTTCTGTGACAAAAAAGGGTCAGAAATCCAAGTAGGAAATGTCACAGCCATTACAGCCATCTGCAGTTCAAAATAAATTAGCAATTCCACCACAGCAGCCTTCATATCTCCTGTGTCCTTTGGGTACTGCTGGATCCTGCAGTCTCTGGTGTGTGCAGAGCTGAAAACGTGTGTATGGTTCTCGTGAGCTTTTATTGTAAGGGAGGGAATCTCACAGGACAAATGTGTAATGTTGTAAGAGCAACAAGGTTGCATGGATACAGGAACACAAACGGGGCGGCTTGCACGTTGAGAATACAAATTCTTCGGAAGAACAACTATCTCACTGTGTTTGGATGGAGCTTAATAAAACGGACTGCTCCAAGCTAGGCCTCTACAGGCTTCCAAGCTACAAACAATGAAGAATAATATCACAATTCTATGGTACTTCGCATGGCTGAGTTACATCCTGGATGGTCTCCACAGAATCACCGCGGCTGGCTTTGGTTTGAGTCAGAGGAGCAGAGCTTTACACCCACATTGCTGAGCAGACAGGAGTACACCACGCACCGGACCCCGGAGGCCCAGCCCAAAGCGTATTGCTTTCCTTTACAACATATACCAGCATACCTTAAGCTGGGCTGGTACTATTACAGTCATTCAGCTGGATGAACTAACTATTACTGACAAAACACAGCCCATTTTTAATAGCTTTATCCACCAGGCAGGGGCCATCCCGCTCTGCTGTCCCACAGGGGTGGAGAGCAGGAAGCAACTTCATAGACCCACTAAAATAGCGGCCTGTGCTGGTATGCAAGTGCCCTCGCTTAATGCCTAAACATGGTATCTTGCTACCCAGGCTGGCAGGGCTGCCAGTTCATACTGCAGCCCTGAAGGTGAAGCGTGTGTCACCCAGCAGTGGCTCCTGCGGCAGGGAAGGTCACACAGCCCCTCGCCGCCGGCTGCGCTGCCCAACCTCCTGGGCGAGAGGCGGCTGGGCCAGGGGGGAGAAGAGCACCTTAACAACAGCATTGCCAACTGTCTGTCTGTGCTGTTACACTGCACCATTTCCCCAGGGAGAGCCAGCTCTAGCCCCCACTGAAGTCAAAGGGGCAGTTTTGCGGGGAGGATCAGCTCTAGTGGGACCCTGTCCCGTTCACAGAAGGGCAAAGCATCTCCAGAAATATTGCGGCTTCAAGTATCAACCCGCGCAGGTGCTGCGGACCGTGGCTACCCTCTGTCTTCAGAGGCAGGGACATCCTACAACTTTTCGGAGCCCCTTCTGACCGCTCCACTTAGCTGAAACCCTGTAGCAGATTTGCATCTTACGACTATTTAAGAAAATTGTCAACCGTGAAAGCATCTGGAAAGCTGCACCAACAAAAGTTTCAAAGAAAACAAAGCTCAGCCAGAAGGACGGAGCCAGTGCAAGGATCCAAAAGGAAGAGCTGGAAAAGGAGGAAATAATCTTTGTTGGTGTACCAGCTGGAATAATAACTGCCTTGCTGCTTCTCCTTGCAGATTTCCTTGCTGCTCTTTAGGGGCCAAGTTTCAAGAGAGGGAACGGTTTGCCTGCCATCAGCGCTTTCTGCATCCGCAGCCCGTTGCCTGCACCTCACCTGCACCTGCAGCAGCTTTGTGCCCGCTCCTGTGGGCAGGCAGCAAGCGAGCTGCAGAGCGGGAGGATGACCTTCCCCCTCCATAGGCACCTGCCCCTCTGAAGCCACAGGCCAAAGAAACGTTCCAAACCAGAGGGGAACCACCCAAAGCGGGCGAGCTTCCTGCCTAGCTTTCTGGATTTTATGTTCTGATCTTTTATCCTCATTGTTATCAACATGTGTGGCACTGACAGGGAATGGTGCGGGCCAGCTCGCTGCGAGCTCCCTCTCCGGAGCCAGGAGGCTCTCGGCCCGTTTCCAGCTGCGGTGGCAGGGTGTATCCTGCACAACCAACCGAGTCCCAAACAGCCACTACAGTAAAAGCAGGCCACCCTTCCAAGACAAAAAACCCTTACCCAAATTCATTCTGTTTTGTTCGTTTTAAGGTGATTATCAATGAAGCAAAATCCCCACTAAAATCCAGACTGACCAAGACTCGGACAGATTTCCCAAGACTCTCCCGGCAGGAACGTGATTGCAATGAAACCGTTCCTCTTGCCACTTCAAGGCTTGTCAGGAGGGCCAGGCAAGCATCGACGTTTAAACCCAGCCTTGGAAATAGCTGCCGTGGGTTGGGGGGTACCATTCTGGTCCCAGCCCAGAGCCTTCCGTGGCCTCAGACCCTCCCGAGCATCGCAGCACCTGCCTCGCCGCCCGCCCCCAGACCACCCTTCCCCCAGCGACCATCCCATGACCGGGCTGCTCCCAGACATCGCGGCCCCGGATCTCTCCTCCGAAACAGGAGTCGGTCCCGCTGCATGGCTTGCCCTGCGTTTCCAACAACTGAGCCAGCAGAGATTTAATGAGCGCTGTGGCCGGTGCGGGAAGCCTGGTTTGGGGCACCCTGGCTCACGCGTCACCGCCTGCAGAAAGCACGGGTGCCACCGAAGGAGCTTCGTTTGGTGTCAGGGAGCTTCTGCGGCCCTTCCCCCATGCCAAGTGCTGCGCAAACCCTGGAAATCCTCCCTCTCAGCACTCTGTCATAGTATAATTCTGTTATAATTCCTGACACTCGAGGGGCTTCTAACAGTGCGTGCTTTAAATCAGACAAGCGACATCTTGCTCTCCGCTCTCGGATAAATAAAAAAGTGCAAAACCCCAATTTTCCGGTGCTCTGTTCTTTGCACTGATTTTCTTTCAAACCTATAAACACCATCCCGTCACTCGTGCCACATGTGGGGTTTGCAGGTATTACACAAAAGACGGTATTTCACATTTGGCGCACGCATGTCTAACAGACTTGTAGGCTGGAGGAAGGTGCCATGCTGAAGTCAAGATGCGCTCGTGCGATGTTTTTCACACAGACGTATCTCTGCGCGCCTGTAAGGACTTACATGGCACAAAATACATTTTTAGATCAAACAATAGACAAGGAGAGCACATGTTTCGTAAGCAGGCAACCCAAGTACGAAGCTGTTCGCAGAATCTGTGTGAATTTTATTTACGTTCCCTGGTCTTCGGTCTCTTCTGGGATCTTACATATTTTGCATTATTATCAAATATTTGCAATGATCCATATAAACAGTCTAATGTGAAAAGCTGCTCCAAGTGTAACTCGACCCAGAGGAAAGATGCTTATCTGAGCTCCACAACGACAGATTTAAAAAAGATGCTGATGTAGTATGTGTCTCAGAAAATGAGGGAAATGCAAGAAAAATCAAAACTGCATAGATTTTTTTTTTAAGAAAATACATGAAGTAGGAGCTATCTCTGTGTTGGCTTTCGTAGCGGAATACCACTTGGAAGAGCTACAGACACCCAGCACTTCTGGTCCCAGACACGTTGGCCAATGAAGGAGGGAAGGAGAGGAGTAAACGCTCAGCGAGCCGGTACTGTCAGAATCTATTTCACTGTTTGGTAATTATTTTTTTTTTATTACTATGACAACACAGACCATAAGGATTGTTTCTCTAACCCCAGCAAATGATAAGTGCAGATGAAACCTTTTTTTTTTTTCTTTTTTTTTTTTTAATTGAAGTCATCACTTTTGACTTCTGCGATGGCAGCTCCCGTGTACGGAAGGAAGGGGTGGCAGCTCCCGGCGTCACCCACCCGGGGCTGCCTCCTGCTTGCCCACCCCTTGCCTGCGCTGGGGCTCTGCTGCAGCCTGGCACTTTTAATTTAATCGTTTTGATTTTTTTTATACATCAGGAGGCATCTGAGAACGGCTCCACAGCGGCTCAGCATTTTCTGCCTTAAAAAAAAAAAAAAAAAAAGCAGCATTCTCCTTTTTAAAGTGCTTCCAAATCTTTTACATCTCTTTTCCTTTTCTCTCTTTTCAACCCCCACCTTTCTCCCCCCCGCCCCCCAGCCCTTGTGGTCCTGGAGACCACCCTGGAAGCCCACATGACATCATGAGGGAGAACGAAACGCACTTGAAAGGCCACTTCTGTTTTGGTGGGAACTTCTATGCAATTGCAAAGTGCCCATTAAAGCACAGGTTGTTTCCTAGAAGCATGTCCAAGCCAGCAGCGTACAAAGCCCTCCAGGGCTTCTAGAAAGCATTCGCTTTTGAAATGCTGAAGGCAACTCGGAGATGAAAGGAGAAGTCTCCCTGGCTGTGCATTTACAGTCTATTGTCTTCCGCGGGGGAGAGTATCGCTCCTCGGCCGTGTTATTGCAGTTAATCCACTTAAATGCCATCGGATTTTCAGATGAGCGGAATTCTTTGCATCTGCTATTAAGATGCTTTGTTTAGCCGAGAAAGGGCCGTTATTTAAATCACAATGAGTGCGGGGCGATGGCGGGGTGCAGCGGGCACCTCGGGCCGGTCCGCGCCGGGGGAACGGGGCG
>Ga0065711_1000143_pt1 | contig 100710 bp, 55 predicted proteins | sample Hoacrofraction12_FD_59098 | JGI IMG/M metagenome (GOLD analysis project Ga0065711, IMG submission 59098) | Hoatzin crop microbial communities from Cojedes, Venezuela - Epithelial fraction 12 v2 (version 2) | ecosystem: Host-associated > Birds > Digestive system > Esophagus > Crop | place...
AAACTGCCCTTATCCCGACCCACCAGTTTTCTGCCTGTTTTCTTTCCATTCTCCTCCGCACCGCGGCGGGGGGAGGGGCGGCCGCGTGGCGCTTTTGTTGCCGGCGGCAGCCGAAACCAAAACAAGCTGGGAGGGAAAGAGCTCTGCTGTTTCTCGGTCTTTTTCTTTTTCCTTCTGAATGTTCACTCTCTGTGTTAGTCTTTTTCAAGACAATAACTAACTTTGACAACTGGTTTATTTTAGTTACTGTGTTAGCATGTGCTTTGGCCTGCTGTGAAAACAGGGCAGCACTCACCCCCTCACCCCCCAAGGCGAGGAAAAAGTGAGTCCCTGGAACAATTTCCACTGAATGTGTAGTAAGATGTGTGGGACAGATGAAAGCAGCTCCTGAGGAGCTATTGAAGCGTGTTGACTAGATGATGAGTATAACGGCAACGTTTTAGATTTGGTTTCATTAAAAACATGTAAAACCCAACACCATGGTGAGGGCAGTTCCAACCTCCCAGGTAGATGAACATGTTAACAGAAGATGTTTCCATATGCATCGCAGGTTTTTGGACATCTGTAATCTGTATTTAAATAATAGACTAAAGCAGCCTTTTCAGAATTATGTCACCTATGGGAAATAGAATTTTTTATAAATGTTTTACTTATTAGATTTTGTTCACTGTGGAAGAGCTTTCCTAGATTTTTTTGTGATTCCGTATGCAGCTGCCTGATGAACATACACCTACTGAGCAAGCACTGTTCTGAAGAGTTGTAAACAGTTCTCAGCATGAGACCGCGTTTGCTTTGCTTAAATTCAAGGGCTTTATTGATAAACCAGCCTTAACAGAGGCCAGCCGAGATCAGAAGTGTCTTGGGCCACTTGCTTTTGAGTAGGGAACACCTCTTGAGATTCTCTGTACACATCTCTTAGCTGCCAGCACAAAATAAATCACACGTAACTAGTTACAAGAGAAAAACCTTGTCCCAGGAGGAGGAAAGGTGAGAACAGACAGGGGAGGTAACTTGTCAAAATGTAGCCAGAAATAGAAACCAAATTTCCAGGTTCATCCCACACTGTCTGCCGAATGATGTTTTTTGCTCTGTGTTTTCCCGTACTTTATTGCCTGATTATTTTTTTTTTCAGATTATTGTAGGTCAGCATTTTTAGGGGATTCATAATCATAAATGAATGTTGACTCAAATAGTTATGGATCACATAATTTTCTGTAGTGCATTCTTGCTTTTTTCCCCCTCTTCAAGGCATTTGTGGCTGAGGATAATCTTGAATCAGTCTTACGCTGTGTGAGAATTTAACCCCAAACGATGGCCTTCTGTAGCTTAACCAGCAGCCGCAAGGGTAGGAACTGGCGTTAAAAGCGATGAGTGAGATTTTCAGAGGCATCTGTGGTAGCTGAAGACGCATTCCAACTAAATAAAAGTACCTCCTTGGACAGAGATAGGAAGAAGCGAGCTACAACGGTATTTCCCTCCCCCCTGCCCTGTCCTTAGCTATGTCTTTTGAGTGTGTATTTCAGTAGATAGCAGAAGGAGTTTTGCCAGCTGCCGGCACACGCAGCGAGCTCCCCTTCACTGAATGGCTTGCTTGGAACGCTCTGGAGCATTCCTGCTTCATGCATCAGGCGCCTGCCCTGCCTGACGAGGGTCACCGAGAAATGCAGCCCTGCAGCCTCGTGTTCAGAGGGGGGAAGAACTCGTCACTGTTGAACGTGGAACCCCCCCCCACTGCGGTTTGCTTGCGAGACTGAAAATCAAAGATGCAAAAGCAGACGATCAGATGCTGGAAGTGATCTGTGAAAATAATTCATAGAGTGTCCCTCTTTGTCAGCCCTCTGATGAATATGCCCAGTGCTTAAATAATGTGGCACCCTAGGGAGACGTGTCTGCTGTTCTAAGGGGGCAGCCAAGAATATGAATTCCTTTGCTGCTTGGAGAGGCAGGGGCAGCAGTTGTGTTACCTGAAAATTGTTGTGGGAAAATTTTTCGATTAAAAAATGTAGGCTTGTCATCAGGAAAAAAAATAGGCCATTTTTGTTCAATTTAGGGGTGCTTTTGGAATCCTCCACTCTCGCCTTTCAGGTTCAAGTACAAATCCACATTGCGTTATTCAGAGAAGCGTTTCATTCCTATGGTGTTTACCTAGGTATGTAATAGAGTTTAGTGTTCCTGTACTGAAATAATGCAGAGTTTGATCTGTGTGACACTTTGACTTTTCTTAATTTGAGGTTGTTCGATTTTCCCCCAGAAGATTGTAATTTCCAGGAAATTGATATTCTGTAATCAACCTGTCCTTAAAGAGTGAGTACTTCTATATTAAGGAAGAGTTTTGCAGAAAAATAGGAAAATATATTAATTAAGTTACAAGAAGAATCAATGCCTTAAAGATGGATGCTTTCTGACACTGCACATACTTTACAACAGGCTGACAAATTTTTTGCATATTAAAATACTCTTAGGCATTTTGTGCAGACTATCTAAAAGACCTCAGTAAATATAACCCCTCACAACTTGCTCTAGTCTTATAAAGCAGAAACTAGGACAAAAAAATGAATAAATAATGAATAATTGGCCTCTTGAGTATAATGATACTGTCTGTTTCTAAAGGACATTTGCTTGTGGTAAAATCAACCTTTTTTTCAGCAAAAAATACACATTTCTTTGGCACTAAAGAAAAAGTAATTGCCAAAGTTATTTGTGTCACAATAACTTATTAATCTGGAAGGATGAAGACACTACCCAGAGGTCATGTATGACCTGGTAATGAGACCATCAAGCATCACCGTAAATAATTAAAGCAAGACACATTACTTGAGAACTTTTTCCCCCTTCCTCAGGCACCTTGAAGTTCCTTTGCTAGCTATATAATTTGTATGATGGGTGGATTACCGGAGTGCAGAGCTGCAGTTTGAATCCTTCTTGGAGGATCACGGAACAGTTGTGACTGGAGGGGGTCTCTAGAGAGCGACCAGTCCAAGTCCCCTGCTCAGCGCAGGGTTGCGCAGGGCTCTGTCCTCTGGAGTTCGGAACAGTTCCGAAAAGGGAATCTCCACAACCTCTTTGGGCAACCTCATCCAGTGTTTGAGCACCCTCACAGTAGAAGGTTTTTTCTTACCTTTAAATGCAGTTTCCCAGGTTTCAGTGTGTGCGCGTTGCCTCCTCCCCTGTCTCTTCTCAGCAGAAGGAGCCCGGCTCTGTCGTCTTTGCTCCTTCCCAGCAGGTGCTTCGACGCTTCGAGAAGACTCTCCTGAGCCTAAGTAGTCCCAGCTCTCGGCCTCTCTCTGGCTGATTTGATCTGGTTTTCTTTTCACATTCATAGTTTCAAGCAGAGACCAAAAATTTAAATTACCATGGTGTGTGACTAAAACTTGAACGATGGTGCCCTTGATTTACCCTCCCACTGCTCCCTAAGAATGAACAGCTCCTGGAAAAAAAGTGACGAGTTCTACAGGGCAGATGAGGAGTTGTGACTTGTGTGTATCCAGCTGATGGAGAACGTTTGGTATGCTGGGAAAGGAGAAGGAGCTGGCGTTTTAGATCGCTAACGAGGTCTTGTTGTCAGGGTGAGAAGCAGTTGATTCAATACCTCATGATTCAGTGCTTCATCTTAGCCAAGATGACAGTCGTCATGTTTACCTGAAAGGCATAATTAATCTGAAGTTAATTGAGTAATTCTGTATTTAATCTGTTACAACAGAGAATTCAATTGACTTCCTGAACCGATCAATTTTTCTCTCTCATAGTGCTTTTCAGGAGGGATTGGGTCTTTGTTGTTGGTTTTTAACTATTGTCAAAATCCACTTTTGTTTCGTCTGCAGCAGACAGAGACAACCCCCTCCCCTGCCACAGTGGGTGGGACAGCGCCTACATTTCCAAAACACTTCCGAAGGGCTTTTGCCAGTCTGTTCCATATCATTGTTGGAATTAAAAAAAGCCGTGTTGTAAAAGTCCAGCAAATATCTTTTCACCACCATTTAATGTGCTTGGTTTCTAAACAATGGCAATTGATTTTGTTTGCTCTTGCAAACACGAATTATCCCGTAATCATCTTAGCCTTCCAGCCCTGCTTACATTGACTTGTTTGTGTTTTAAAGTGAGAAAACGCAGACATTGTCATGAGAATAAGAAAGGCAAGTAAAAGGTGGGGTTTGTTCTTGCTGGTTGGCAGGATGTGCATCCACTTCAATTAATTGTCACCCTTGTAGCTTATTTAGTACAATGCAAGGAGTGAGAGAAATTTCAAAATTAAATAAATGACCTTTATTTTTGCTTTTGCTTGTGGTTTCTGCTAAATGGCTATTTCAGGGTTCATCAGTGACAGTCTCTTAGACTGCGTGATCGCTTGCTTTTAGTCAAAATGAGTCCACGCAGCAGAATACTAAAGGGGATGGTATTTTTCAACTACAATACATTTCTTTACAAGCAAGGCTTTGTGGCTCAGTGCAGTCAAAGTCCTGGAGGATGAAATTGTACAGACAATTACCCAGCATTTTTGAATAACCAAGCATTTCATTTCCTCCGACAGCCATGCAGATAACAGGGGCGAGCATTGCTGGTACTTTGACTCCCTTTTATGGCTAAGATGTTTTATTTTTTAAATGGCTTTATATCTTTTTTTCTGTACTCTTTGGCTTTTCATATGGTTTGGATTTCTACTGTTCAGTGACTAAGCAGTTACTTTGGATAATTTGCACTTCTTTACTCTTCTGTCCTGCAATATATATGATGCATGTGCCTATTTTATAGAAGTCTCTTGCAAGAGTTGTATGAAATATATTAGCCTGAAACCAGACTGTCAGATCTGTAGCTAGTTATTTTGTGGGACATACAAGGCTCATTCTTGGAGAGGGATGAACCCCTGGTGCCTTATTGTGGGGTGGTGAGAAAGCGCAGGGTGCATGAAAGGAGAGAGCTGCAGGGTCCACCATCCGGGAACAGCGCTTGGGTGTTGTGTCCCAGAGGATTTTGGTGGAGATTTTGTTGTGCATGGACCTGCTAAGGAAACAGCAAATGCTGTAAAAATCTAAAACCTAGTGAAAGCCAGACAGCAGCCGTTGCCGTTTCAAACGGGGCCTGTGTCCAGGCAGCTGTCCCACCCCAAACAGGAAAAACTGATAGGGTCAGATCAGTAGGCAGTCTCGCTGCGGGCTCCAGATAGATGCGTGCAGCACATACCCTGTTACTTGTTCTGCATGGTTACAGATCTCTAAGACGTTCTTACAGAAAGCGCTTGCTGCCGCGGGGGCAGTGGCTGTGATGGCACACCCACAGAACACTCACTCCGGGAGGGGAGTGAGCAGCAGGAGTAGCTGAGCTGCTTCTTGCCAGCGCCCTTGGCAATGAGAAGGAGACGTGCTGGAAAGCCTGTGGTGAAATGGGTGGAGTTATTGCTACACAGAGCGAGTTTTTCCACTGCTTTTTTGAAGACGTGGAGGAAGGCAGGGTTTCTCATGAGCCGCTCTGGATTTGCTCCTAGATAACTCAAGTCAGGATTTGGCATGAGTTGCCTTCAAGTGCACTTCATACGTGATAGCAGCATTCAGAAATGCAGATTACTGGTTCTGTAAATCAGCCTTAGGTTTTATTTTCATTTTTGTTCTGAAAAACATGCAGGGGACTTGCAGTAAGGCCTTATTTATTACTGTAGCGTTCTAAATTATCGTTAAGCTGGAAAAAAGCTACATGAAGTATCTCTCCTATGCAGTGTGTTCAGTTGCTTGTTTCAAGTGTAATCCATGCTTGTGTGAGGGGCTTCTTTGGTAACTACTCTGAGGAAGTAAGGCTTGATTTTGGGAGGTGCCGAGTGCCCTTGATGCCAGTCGGTGTTAAGGATGCTCAGCCTCAGGAGAGCACGCTCTGGACAAGGCTGTAACCTCGCTGGTAATAGCTGCAATAATGAGAAGTGGCAGGGCGAAATTTTCCTCGTGGTGCACTCGGTATTTCTTTCACATTTCATACCTCCTGTGGGAACTTTCTCAGCTTTTTTTCATGTCCCTGTTCATAATGACTGAAGCGTTGAACCGAAATAGGTTTTCGGTGAGGAAACTTCAGAGAAGCTGTGTCTTTTAGGACTCACTTGTCGTGTGAGGTCCTTGGCTTAAGCTTGTTTATATTTAATTAGCTTAGGGTAGGGCAGTCTTACTGGAAGAATATTGAAGCTAAAAATGGCAGCCTCTGGAACACAACACTCCAGAAGGGTTCCAAATAGTATTTTCCCAACGACTAACACAAATGGTCCAATTATTTCTGTATCCTCCTTTTCAGCAGCTGCTAATAGTAACTCCTTCAGGACACGACGCAATAGATAAAGGATAATTCTCTCCACTAAGAAATATTCCTTCTAGCACCCGTTAATATGGGGTTGATGTACACAAGATTTAGCCCCCTTTCAAAACACATATTGCTTTGCTCCTTATTAATTCAAGGCATTGGTAATCACTATAAGGTTCCGTACCTGTAGAAAGAATATAATAATGATAAAAAAAATTTGTAGGTTAATGAGATCCTGGGGCCATCAATTTTTAGTGTTAAATAAGAAATAACATGAAAGATACATTTCCAAAACCTGCTGAATAATGTTTTCCCAGGTGAATCCCTGAGTTGAGACAGGTTTTTGTGGGTTATTTGTTGTAAGAATTATCACTTTTTCCCCCCTGAAACTCTTTTCTTTCTTTTTTCTCCTCCTGGAGAATGTATAAATAGTTAAATATTTTAACTCCATTTGGTGCTACTGTGTATTGCACTGATCGGTTCAAATTCCTGCTTTTCTGTGGTAGGCACAAGTTTGTTTATATCCACCTCCTGCATTTTTTATTTCATTTATGTTATTAGCTCCTCGAACAATGCTGTCTTTTAATCTGTCTGCACAGCAGTTGGTACCCTTGTCCATGGTGGTGACTTTTAAGTGCCATTGCAATGCAAACAATAAATAAAATTATAGTTAAATAACAATCGCATAAATAGCAGTGTACAGAGAAGGTTTTTGTACCCTCCATGAGGTTTTGCTTTGGGTTGAAGCCTCTAGGCTGCACTGCAGTCTGTGGGAAAAATCCTGTAGCCAGGAAAATTTCTAGTAGGATGCCTACAAGTGCGGTGAATGCATGAAAATAAGGGATGTTAAGGCCACATGCTTGTTAACTTGGATCAGCCAGCGTACCTGCCACGGTGGCATCAGTGGGTACAGCGAGCAGGATCAGAAAGTTTTCGTGGCACAGAACCTGCAGCTGTCATTCCGCTCCGCCGCACCGGAAGGGAAGAGCAGTTAATGATGCAGGAAAAATGACCCACAGCAGCAGCTGGATCCCAGTGGCTTCTGCCAGTATTTTCAGCAGGACAGCTACAGGCTACGGTTCTCAGTCTTTCCTGGGGAGACCAAGGAATAAAAAAGGAAATTACCTTTGCACAGATTCAGAATGCTTAAAAGAAACAGATTTCATACTGTGGCTGGCGCTTGCAAGTGCAGTTGTGGGAGAATGCTAATAGAAGCCTTCGTCGGCTTATGGTTGGACTCCGTGATCTCAAAAGTCTTTTCCAACCTAAATAATTCTGTGATTGTAGTCCCTGCATCCACACTAGGACTTGAGCAGGGCTAAGCTTGTAGGAATAGGTGTTGCTTTTGCAAATCATCCCTAGTAGCCTGCCTTTCTGTCTTGTGTTTTAAGCACAGTTCCACAAACTGCCCTCACTGGGAATGTACTATACTGATGCTTATGTACAATTTCAAGATATAGTTAGGTAGAGGCCAGTGTTTTCCTACTCCTATTCATCTTAGCGAGGAAATAACCTGGTGGTGGTGTCTGTGGAGTTTATAGTCAATCCAGGTCCTTACAGTAGGTGTCTACCCTCTTGATCATCTGGATCATGAATCTGCCAAGTAGATTGGAAACTTCCGATGAACAGGGTTTGAGGAGCAGAAGTAGTACAGTGACAGTGGGAAAAGTTTAAGAAAACCTTTTTGAATTCCAGAACAAATGAAAACCAGAGCAAGGATTAATGCATATGGTATTCCAGGTTGTGTATGTCAGGTTGAACAAACGCTGATTAAAATTCCTGTTTTCAGGGTACTTTCTGTTTGGAATACACTTGCATAAAGACCCAGTTAAATATCAAATTAGTATCAGTTAGGATCTTTCACTTAAATGAGAATTGATTGTTGCTAGTGTCTGAAGAGTTCACTTGTTTGTTTACCCACCTCGTCATTCAGAGTTCTGAAAGAATGAAATTTACTGAGCACTGACGGTTTTCTTTTTCTCTTTTGGGTTCCAGCTGTGGGTACTTCACATGTGAAAACTTAGCCTTTCATGTGAGAGCATCATATGAGGAACTTCAGTCCTGAAGTACAGAGTTGTTCACTTGCTGCGCACGCTGACTGGTGCCTGATAGAACTATACAAAAGCACTAAGGTATGGATCTAATTCACCCTAAAAGTTCCAGGTGTGTAATAGAGTAATTGATGCTGGAAGAGACTTCTGGACATCTGTAGTCCATCCCCTCCTGTTCAAAGCGGTTCAACTAGACCAGGTTACTTTGGCCCATGTCCACTCTGGTTTTGAATATTTACAAGGATACAGATTCCACAGCCTCAGCGAGCAACCTGTGCTGAGAACATCCTTCCTTCCATCTAGCTGCTGTGCTGACTTGGATTCGTTTCTTCTTGTTCTGTTGCTGTGCCCCTCCGTTTTCTGTGGCTCGTGGTTAGTATTGCTTTTAACCTACAGAATTTAACGTAGTCCAGGATTAGGGAACTTCACCATATCCTGCAGGGAATTTTTTTTGTGTTTTTGTTTTGGTTTTTTTTGTTTGTTTATTTTATCGCAACTTGAGAGCTTTGTTGGACTGCAAGAAGGGTAGGCACAGGTAAGCCATGGATGGAATCTGGAAGGCTGCCAGTTCAGTTCAGAGTCTGCTACAGACAGTTTGTGAGACTTTGGGCATGTCAATCCTTTGAAGTTTCAGTTTTTCATCTGTCGGATGAGGAGACAGTCATGTTCCCTCTGCATCTTTGTTTGGCTGCAAAGTCCTCTGTCAGCTGTATGTATGCCACCATGCGTACAGGTAGTGGAACAGTGTTGCTGATTGTATGTGCTGCATTAAAATCAGCAATACTTTTAATAGTGCAGAAACACATTCAGGAATACAGACAAGGTTTTACTGTATGCTGGTTTTGATGCACCAGCCACACAGCAGTGGTCATGAGTCGTTGACAATTAACACTTAGCATATGAAGAGTTGAAGATGAGAACTCGGATGTATGCATTTCCATCAATAATTCACAGGAGATTAGAGCCTCAATGTCAGAAGCTGTACCTCTGCACAGGATGACAGTATATTAATGAAGTTGCTCCTGCCATTAGACTCCAATTGCTAATTTATTCATCGTTTACTAGCAGTGGGGAGAGAGGGGGAAAGGGAAACCCAAGGTCTGAGTTCAGCAGCCCTTGAAACAAAGATGCGTGCCAGCTTTATTTGCAGCATTTGATTTCCGAGTCGTGTATCTATTTCAGCCTTGGTGGATGAGACCAGATGAAAAGGAAGCAAGTGAATACAGCCCAGATAAATTGACTTGAAGCAGGCCTTATCACCAAATCATTCCACTGGAGCTGAATGTTAACAAAAGCAAGGCAATCATGTGTTTAAGATGATATGGTGAAACATGTTCTCATTTCCCTAAAAACCCACCCTGAGTTCGTAGCGTTTAATCCAGTGATTTGAATCATTATTGTTGGCCGGTTCACATATCTCTGTGCTGAAGTCTGTTATCCCTACAGAAATTCTCACCATGAGTTAAAATGTATTAAGGAGCTAAAGATTATGGCAAAATACTGACCCGTTCTGCTGGCCGCTGTGTAAGTAGAGGAGTGAGACATGGTCACTTCTTGCGTGCCCTTATTAACCCCTCTATTCTAGAAAAGTTTTACTGGTTGTGAAACATGGGCGAAGGAGACGGTTTTTTTAAACCAGTTTAGCTGTGCTGGTGCACCGCTTGCAGAGGATGGCTCTGTCATCAGAGAGGCCGCGTGTCATCTTTACAGGATTGTGACAACCCTTCATAGCAGAAGAACCCAGAAGGTTTAGGAGTATTTGTGGGTCAGAAGCTGCAGAAGCAGATTTTGGATGGATTTGGCTTCTGCTGTCACTCAGGTATGAAAGAGTTAATTACTTTGGAGAACTGAAGTGTGGGTGTGCGTGCATGCACCCTGTCTGTCCCTGGCCTCCTGCGCCCACCCCCGATGCTTGGTTTTCCAGGAAACTCTCCTAAAACAATTTAGGCAGGCAGGGTCCAATTTCCTTCTGGTTCTTGACTGGCACTCATTTGCAGATACATTTTGAAATTCAATATAGATACCTCAGAAATCACAAAACTGTGCCCCCTAATTATTGTTTTGCCTGTAAATTGCGTTGAGGGAAGTCATGTTTTGAAAGGCTTGCCAATTAACTTTACACAGATGTCTGCAGTTGTCCTCATTTCAGTGGCATTGTGCAAGTACACGTTAAGCAAAATGTGATGTGCAAGCTAGTTCATGAAATACATATGCCCATTTACATACATAAAGAGACTCTTGTTTGTGTGTGTACGTTGCTAGTACACGTCGAATGTGGACACATCTGTTTCATTCAGAATGTGCCAGATAGCTTGCAGAATTTATATACGTTTTTAGCCTATAGAATTTGCAAGCTCATTTTGGATGCAGCGGCTTGAAGATCTTTACTTGAAAGCTAAACAGGCTAATTGGAAGTGTCGATAAGTTCCGTCAGGAATAACGCTAAGTAGTTGGAAAGGGTGACTGATGGGGAGCGGTGTAGCTGAGACGAAAGAGGGCAAAGCATGTGGCGTTATAGGAGAACAACAAGATCCTGGATATCTGTGCAAGATCTTACACAAAGTGGAGTGGGATTCCCTTTAACGAGAGGGCAATTGTGACAGCCCCTGCCTGGTGATGGGCACCTCCTCACCCTGAATCCCGGAGCTGGGAAGAAATCTGCTTAAAGGTGCAGTTCCCGATGACGTGGGCATGGCTTGTACCTCTAACCGTCTCTTAATGAAGTGCATAGTCAGTCCTGTGTTGAATAATTGTCCAGCTGGAATGGTCTCTTACTTCTCGTTATTTTAATTAAAGATCTCTCTGCCTCGATAGCACTGGGGATTACATCGACACAGCCTGTCACAGGAGATCACTGGTTGGCGTCCAGGCTGGACTGATTCCAGCCAGGGTTGCTACTGGCAGTCTGATGCTTGCTGTGGGAATTGGTGGGTCATCCTCCTCCCCAGTCTGCTGGCCAAATCCACGTGTTGCGAGCCCACCGTCACAAAGGGCACTACCGAGCCGCCTCGGACCTTGTCACTGGCTCAGCCAAAGGGCTGATTTGTGCGTTGGAACCGTCTTCCCAGCTCACATTTCCTGAAATGAAGCGTGTCGGTGGGATGGCATGGAAGTGTATATTGCAGCTGGCAAATTGTGGTGCTGTTGGGTGGAGGAGCAAGTCTGTGGGTTGTTTGGGTTTGTTTGTTTTTTTCTAATCTGGTTAGTTTGGCATTTTTTAATACTAAAAAGGGAGACAAAAAGTAAATACGTGCTATTGCCTTATAGTCTCTTCTTACCATCGGGAAAACTGCAAAGAGATTATCAAGAAGCTTCTTTCCTTATTTCCAGTTTTCCCTCTTACTCTCTGATCTTGCCCATGAGTAGTTTCCCTGAATTGGCACTTCTTCAGATTCACAGTGTTGTAAGCTTTCTTGCTGCTGTGCAAAAGTGCTTTGCTGTGCTGAAGCACTTTCCATGGATTGTGTCTAGGAGAAGATGTTGAGTGAAAATTACACATTCAGAGTGAAGCTGATCGTATTTCGTATTAGGACTATAGTTATATGTAATTTATGCAGGGCTAACAAATGCTAAATAGCGGTTGAATGCATGGCTTGTAGATGTTAAAGGTGGTTAAAATGTCATTATAAATCATGTGTTAGAACTGCAACTGCCAATTAAGAGAGTATACGTGTAGTAGCATTGTATTAACCCTTGGTAAACTACTCCTAAAGTACTGTTCCTGTACATGATACTCATTTTTGGGCTAAGCTTAAAATAAAGTGCAAAATAAAACTAGATGAAGAAGGGAAGGTTTGTTCAGATTGCAATAAGGAGTTTTGGTGAGATTTTTTTCCACAGATGACAAATAATTTCATTCAGTCAGATTTAAAAAAAAAAGGTAATCAGAAGGAAAATCATTAGATTCATTAAGACTGCATTGAAGTAGAATGAATTGAGATTGATAATTTAACTGCAAAGAAGTCTTGTTGGGGGTGTGCAGATGGCTTGAAGGCTGTAAGCGTGCAGTCTGAAGAAGGTGTTCCTTTCCTACTGCCCTCGCTGCTCCCCCGTGTCGTCCCATGGTGGACTGTGTTTATCCAAGCTGTGGACACAGGACCAGCAGAACCTTGGATTTTCAAAGCGATTGTCATCCTCTCGACCTCCGAAACAAACAATCAAGGTTCAAAACAAAAGAACTCGGAAGGGTGATCTTCTGAATGACTCTTGATTACCAGTCTTGGGTAAATCCTCTGGAGGAGTGTGAAAATATTCCCTCTGTGACATAAAACAGGTTCTGTTATGAAGTTAGAGACACGTTTAGTAAATCTTCTCTCGATTTAAAAATCATTATGGCTGCCATTCCTGAATGTCAACACTCTCATTTTTTGCATCAAAACATAAATGACAGTGCATTAATGCAGCAACCTAATATTGCAAAGCTTAGATGTTTCCAACTTTAATGACATTAGAGGTAAAGACAAGTGACTTCTTAGCACTCCTGATGGTTCGAAGAATTAAGCAAATTGTAGGACTTCAATTTTATTAACAATTTCCAGATTTGAATTACTTTTATTCAATTAACTAACTCAAGGGTGATTTTCAGTGTAGATGATGACCTTAAACACAATCACTGTGGAAAGGAGAAATGAGATGTGGGTAAATGACATATTATTACATGCTTCAGCATCATCTTCAGTTTAATAAGTGAAAGTTAAGTGGGGAAGAGAAATGTGTCACTAAAAAAAGCTGGTTTTTTTCTGGGTACTTTCAGATATGATATGTGCTTCTTCTCTGACGAATGCATTAGACTGGGATAGGGCGGAGGCTTCTGCAGCAACTGGTCCAGCTGTGGTCCAGGTCAGCTTTCAGGGATCTGCTTGCATTTCAAAAATACTGGCTTTCAGAGGGGTTAGCAGGTGAGAGATCTCCAAGGATTTGGGCTGTTACTGTGCCTCTCTCCCACAGTTGCTTTCAGATTGTGTATTCCAGATTGGCAGGTGCCACGCGATGGGGAGTGGGGGTGGGAATGGTGAGGGAATATAAATGCCGAAGATTATCCATCTGATAGATAAAGCCTCAGGATTTAGCTAAACAGAAATTTACTTTGGTACATAACAGATGTCCAGATGTCCTTTGGGATGAATTCATTTATTTAAATCCTATCTGTCTTAATGAAACACTTTTTAAAAGCTGGAATGAAACCTGACTTAAATGCCCACTGAAATATCTGCCAAAACCCATCTGCTTGACAAGGGTGGTCTAACAAATGCGCTGCAAGGTGTTACCCAGGGGCTGATCAATACTGCGGTGCTGTCTGTAGTAGACAGAGCTGAGCACCTACGGGCTCGCGGCTGCTGCTCCGTTTCCTGTACCGCTGGATGTCTCAGCGGGCTGGTCTGAAGAGGGGTTCAGCGTTACTCAGCTGTCGGAGAAGGCTTGACGATTCCTATCTGCCTTGCAGTGCATTGTGAAGAAATAGGAAAAGATGATGAAAAGGTGTTTTTCACAAGTGAGATTATTCATGGCTTCTTACACCAAAATTATCATAGTGATACAGCAGCAATGGCAGAGGTGCAGTCAGTTTGCCGTCAGGCTCAGGAACTTAGAGTAGGAAGTTTTGGGGTTGTTTTTTTCTTTTTTGTTAAAATGCTCACTACTTTCTATTGATTGTTTCCAACAAATACTGTGGCTGAAAAAATCAAAACCTGGCTAGTTTAAAAATGTAACTGCTTTTCAGCAAAGTGCTAAAACAAAAGAGAATTTCTGAGTGTTCGCAAAATTTCATTCTTGGCACCCAGGATTTCAGGTATTTTCCAACCACTGTAGGATTTTTTTTCAAAACTAGGGTCTTTGCTGGTCAGTTTGCTTTAGCCATCTTTCTTAGCCGAAGAAAACGAGTCAGATGCCCTCCAATGAAGGTTTCACAACTGTCTTTTCAATTCAGCGTGCATTTTTGTTGCACTGGAACAGGAGAGACGGAAGGGAAAACCGCTCTCCCACCCAGTCGGTGTTGGGTGCCTCTGTGTGTCTGGCCCTGGCTAGCTGTCAGCACCCAGCACCAGCTGAGCGCTGGTGCACAAAGAGGAACCTCAGAGCTTTCGTGTGTGGCCCAAGCCTGGAACCTGAGCACCCTGTGTTGGGGAGACGAGTGATGAGGACGCGGGGTGCTCAGTTGGAGGGCCCAGGCTGCTCCAACAAATGGTGCTCAAAAGCAGAGGTTTGTTTCTTGGCTGTGTGTAGAGATGAATTCTTTAAACAAATACAGCATTTTTAGAAGCTGTAGGAGTTTTCAAAGACGACTGCGGAGACTCATAATCGAGTTGATACAGTTGAGTAGTGGGGGTGTTTTACTTAATTTCTTAGAGTTCACTGAAGAACAAATGCATCTCTTATTATCTGACGCAGACTTGTGTATTGCTGAAAGAAGGCAGATAAAGACATTAAAGGCTGTATTTTCAGGAGTCCCTAGCAGTATGCTTAGATGGAGACAGAAGGAATTTAATTTTATTTTCTAGGACCTTTAGAAAATCTGAGTATTAGGGTTTGCGTAAGTAGATCTTTTAGATTGCCCAGCCTACTCTGCAGCACAGAAGATGCTTTACAGTTATGCCTACAAAACCGTGCCCATCTATCTTTCCTTGTATGGAGGCAAAATTTTCAATGACTGTTGAGGAAGAGAAAAATACATTGAAATACTGATAGAAGTGAAATCTATTGTCTAGTTTTTGGGAGATCGATACGCCTTGTAACAATTTCAAATGCGTACGTTCTGAAGGCAAAAGGAGAGGAAGGGAGGAGAATGAGCACCGACAAAGTCTTTGGTAAAAGACAAAATACCAATTCTAAAATTATTCTGTTGGCTACTGTTGACCTAAAGTAGATCCTGAAATATGAAGACACACAAAGCCTTTTGGCCGCAGCCACCATGACACCAGGAGAAGTGTTACATTAGCAGATTTGCTTTTGTGTCTTACGTAAGGTAATCTTGAGCTCATCGGCGCGGTTTCGTGTTGCGTTTAGGTACTCTGCGTGTTTGCACGTGTGTGCCTCTGTTAGCTGTTCGTCGGCAAGCTTTGCCTTTCTTTGTTGGCAGCTGCGAGGAGAGTTGGTGTTGTACCTATGATACCACTCATTGATGACCTTCTCACTCGTCAATCAATTCCTGGATGTGTTGTTATTTGGCAAATAACAGTGATGTGAATTTAAAAAAAAAAAAGAAAAAAGTTTTTGTAATCTCAGATGAAATTTATCTGGAGGACTGCTGTATGGTGACTGCCCACACTGTTTACCACAAAGATGCACCGGTGTGGCACTCCAGCTCTGGGTCACGCGGTGAGGGTGTTTCATCTAGCTACAATTTTACGTAGTGTAACTCATTGTGATAATTCCTCTGAAAGGGAAGGATGTGACCATGTACATCTATTCAATTTCCTTTGCTTTTCTGAAATCAGACCATTTACTAATGGTTCATGTTCTATTTTCTTACTGTCTGCCAAGCACAGGCTGCTACCTACTCCAGAAAAACACTGTCAGCGGTTTGTTTTCCGTGTTGTCCGGCGCACCGCACACCCAGCTAACGCGGAGGGTGGTCGAGCTGGTGGGGCTGCAACCAGCTTTCCATTTCAGTCTCCCAAATGTTGTCAGCAGTAAAGATCTTATCTCCTGGCTTTACCATGCTGCCAGCAAATTCTGATCTATGATCCTGCAAACTATTTGTTAGAGGTATAAACTAAGGAATTGGCATTTGGATAGAAAAGCAAGGCTTGCTTTTGAGGAGGAGTTATGTTCTAGTTAATCTTAGGGTATGAAATATCTGTATTGTTGGGCTGCCTGTTTATTTTTGGGCTGGGTTTGCTAAGGCTGTTGGATGCTTTAAAGCAATTAGAGCTGAGATTAGACATTTGTCACTAAGCAGATAAATTTATAAATAAAAATAGTTATTAGATGTCTGAGAAAAATCTAAATAAAACCTTAATTAAATGAAGAGGAAATGCATCTTGGTGAAGATGATATGCCTGTGAGAATAATGGTTTGGAAAAAAGCTTGAGAGCATCTAAACCCAGTGTTTGTGCTAGTGTAGAGTCCAGCTTTTCCCGGAGTGTTGGCTGCTGTCTGGGATGAGATGCAGAGACTGAAGCTGGGATCAGCCGCAGCTGAGACGATCTGAGCCTACACTTCGAGTCACATCAACCTTTGTAGTTACACTAGAGAGCAGAAATTCTTTACTTAGAGGCTGCATTGGGATTGTGTCTTTGGCTGCACATTGGAGGATCAGTCGTACGCATTGGCAGGGTACGTTAGCACCTGATGAGGAAGGAGATGTTGGGAGCAAAGGCTTACGTGTGAGTGTTGTGGCTGGTGTAAGGTCGGGGTGGGTGGGGTGCAGGGCTCATGCTGAAACTCTCCAGAGAGCTCTGACTCTTACAACTCTCTGGTAGCGCAGATTGTTATGCACAGCAGCAACTTGCACAGGGACTGGGTGGCTCTTCCATCCTTCGTGGCTTTCAGATAAAGGCCACTCATCTTTATGAAATGGACGGCATTGCAGAAATTATGGGTCTGTTGTGGAAACATCTTGGGGAGGTCGTCCTGTTTTATATTCTGTCTGGATGACTGTAACTGTTCTTTTTGTGTCTGAAACCTCTAAATCTGTCCAGGAAGTCTCAATGGTTTTGTAAAGCCTTGAAATGCAACTCAAATGCAACCTAATGGCTGAGTAGATCAGGGGGAAATAAAAAGTGCTATTTGCTGCCTGAGTCACGAGCTTTGTGAACTTGGATCTGGCAGTACCATGGCCAGGCCAAAGCACCTCTTAAGGGTGATCATTTTTCTGTGTCTTTCTCACTAAGGAGTATTTTAATAGACTGTGCAGGAGCATTACAAACCTTAGAGGTCTCCATAGATAGAAAATAAGAAATAGGCCACAGAGCACTAGCTCATTTCCTTCCAGCAGTCGTTCTACCACAGATGCTACTAGAAGTTATTCAGGGCTGTAAATCTCTGGTAACTGAACAGCTGGTACTACAGGAAAGTATGGATACGTTCTTCTCTTCCTTGTAGGCCACGAGGGCTCTTGTGTTGGTACATTTTGCAAAGTCAGCATACTGTGTGAATATTAGTTACTGTTGTTAATTTTTAAATATTTGTGCATGGAAACAAATTGGTAGGCTGAAAGGCTCAGGGCTGAAATTCCAGACATACTTGACAGTGTGTGTATATGTGTACTTGTCATGTATGTATAAAAAATAATCGTAACTGTTAGTATTGCTCAAAAACTTAGACATGTACGGATCTGTTGTCCTGGAAGATCAGCTATAGATCCCATGACACAAACTTATTAAAATGGAGAATGTGTCAGAGGAACTCGCAGTCAGGTGGCAGAAGACTTTGCCAGTTGGACCAGCATCAGCTGAGCACTTAGAACATTCCAGGTTTCAGCTGTGGGCAGGGAGCCTGTACCTCTCACTGCTCGGAAGAAATGGGACAAAACCATAGACAGACGTTTTCATCCTCCTTTCTTCTATGAGTTTCTTTTACCTTTTAGAGTCACGTATTTAGAGTGATTAAAACTTTCCAATTTCTTCCTCTTTAGCAAATGTTTCAATGGATTTTTTTCCTATTGTATCAGAAAATTTAAAGAAAAAAAGAAGAGGGGGTATGTGGCATTCATGCTGTTGCGTAAACACTCACATGGTTTTAGCTCAGGTAGTAGAGTTTTCTCGTTTGGAGTTTGAGACGTTTCCCATTACAGTATCACAGGGTTTTTATCAACCTGGAGTTTTCTGGTCTCAGTAAGTATACGGCAGTAGGACAGCTTATGACAATGCTGCTTCAGCTCTGGTAGGATCAGAGGATCCGGGAAAAGACATCCCCTGAAAATCGGTACAGTTCCTTTAGACATCACTCTCCTCAGTTCACTCTCGGATCTGGCAGAGTTTCAAATGGACTCTTCCTGGAGAATTATCAATACAAGGTATAATAACTGCACACTTTAGCTTTTACCTTTATTAGGAAATTATATCATGAATAAATATGGATGTTAGCTAAAATGATACTGACTGTAATGCAGATGTAGTTAATAGAGATATGGAAAAAAATACTTTCAACATAATTTATGATAATTAAGTTCTGAATCTGGTTTGAGGGAGGTGTGTATTGCTGGCCAATTCAGAGTAAAAACAGTGATTAATTATGATACTTTTCTTACACAAATAAGTCTGTTAGATAGCAACAGATTCTCATAACAGAGCAAAACAAAACCAGGTTTCAGAAGCTTTGAGATGTTTCAGTCTGGTTGCAGATATAGGGGGTGAAAATATGGTTTCTGTGGATTATTTGGTGGTTGGTTGGTTTTTTTTTTTGGTGGAATGGAACTACTTTGCCCATTCTGTGTTCCAACCGTTTTGCTCCAGTGGAGATGCTGTAGGGGACCAGCTGCTGGGGCTGGGCAGGGGGGACTTCATGTGTGGAATGGGTTGCAGGGGCAAGCAAGCTTTGTCTTTTTTTATCTGAGCCAGGAAGAAGGAACTAGAAAAGCTCAGCATCTAGCCTGGAGTTTCACGCAATTTTCATTTTTGTTATAGTAGTGGAATTACGAGTAGTAGTACACAGAAACCCCAAGAGATCTGGGCTGTGAAATGCCGAGCAGGGTGCTCTTTAGTCATAGGGGGGGATATTTTTAAAATGTTTTAAAAAAGAAGTAACACATAATGGTTAGCTCATGACAGACTTTTTATGGAGTACTTCCTCCATTTTGGCATCTAAACTCAATATTTGGGCAGGGAATTGCTTTCAAAATCCCTGACGTCTGTGTAGTGCGGGGAGAGGAGGGAGCAGCCGGCCAGACAGCACGAAATGTGAAGGTACAGTACAGTGCTGCCCTCTGAGAAACCTGCGTTTGCTCTGAAACCAAAAATAGCACGTGCGTGTTTGTGCGGGGCTCCGCCGAGGCGCTGCTTCTCTGCTGCTTCTGGTTAACAGGGCTAACCAGAGCCAGCTCCGAGGAGCTCGGTGTGGCACTGCCCTTGCTCCAAATCCCTGTGACATCTTTCTGTGGAACCGGGCGAGAATTAATTCAAGCCCTAGTAAGCTGGCCAGACAGATAGCGGGAGGCGAAACGCTGTAGTAGTGTCGTACCCGGGATCGCACCGCAGCGTCCGTGGGTGAAGTCTGCCGAAACCCAGAGCAGCGCTCTCGGCTGCGAGCAGTCGCCGCTTCGGCGGGGGGGAGGAGGAGTTCGGAAGGAAGAAGGTGTCAGTAGTTCTGCGGCTTCAGTTCTGCGTTGTTGATCAAACTCAGTAGAAGGCACTTGGATTAAAAAAGGAAAAGCCAGCTGTTTTCAGTAGGTTTAGATTTGGATTTGATGCATGCAATGAAATGCCTTTTGCGTGGACGATCAGTTGGTGCATCCCCCCTCCCCACCCCCCCCAGCTCTCACTTGCAAGCTGCAAACATGCCTATTCCTGATCTCACCCTGTGAATATGGGAAAATAAAAACAGTTTAGAATTTGCCCAAAAAGATATACAGGTCGGGTGGATTAGGAAAGGATGAGGTTGCTGAATGCCAGGGGGGCAGGTGTTCTGTGCAGTGTTACATGCTGCCTGCTGGAAAATCCACAATATAAACCTTGAATAACCTGGGGAAGGCAGAGGGGTCCGGGGAGGGATGATGGTGGGCAAAGCAATACTGTGTCTTTAATTTTCGTTTCTGAAGGCAGAAAGTCTGCATAGCAATGACAGGATCACTTGTTCGTGCCTTTAATGTGGGATCTGTTTTCTCCAGTGGAGGGCACTCAGTGTATCACAAACTAGAACATTAGCACCAACAAGCTCCAAAGCAGCATCACCCTTTGGAAAGCCTTCCGAATTAGACAAGAGCTGCCTCTCAGCACAGCCACAAAACACTTAAAACCTGGCCAGCTAAATGGATAAACCGATCCTGCCTAGCTTTTGAACTGGGGTCCTGCACGGCACGGGAGGCCTGCCTGCTTTGGGAGCTGGGAAGCTGGAGGATGGATTGCTGTGTCTGGGGATGGCAAAAGGCAGCAGAATGAGAAACGCTAGGTACCGGGCAAGATTTTGTGATTTCTCCCAGAGAAGTTGGTTTACCTTCGTGGTCTGCTATAGCTTTTACTTGCTGATTGCCACTTAATGCTGATGGTTCTCTGATGACTTACACAATGGCTCTCAGAGCTTAGAGTCCCTCCCTACCCCCCCACACACTCCCCCCATCCTTCGTCCTGTCTTCCCCACCCCCAACCCCTTCCCTATCCTTCCCCTTCCTCATCCCCAAAATTCTTGCTTGTCCTCTCTAGGGAACTTTGTGTGGGTTACTGGCATGCACGCTGGATGGCGGTGATGTGAGTGGCAACCGTGCTGTGACATGAAGATTCGGATGGTTTAAAGACAAGAGACCAGTTTTAAGGAGAGAGAGAGAGAGGCAAAGGGAAAGCAAAAAAGGAAAGAGAGAGAAGAAAACAGCTGGAGAAGGGAAAAGCAGGACGCTTGTGGATGACAAAAGGATGGGTAAGTGAACTTTTCTTGTTTGCTTGTTGTTAGCACGGCTGCAGCTGTATGGTATATTTTTCAGTTGGATTATTAGCTGTTCAAGAGGGGGAAGGAGTCTAAACAGCAGCAGTGCATTCCTTTGCCAGGTGACTCACTGTACTTGCTATTGTATTTTTAGATCATGTATTCCCCCCCCCCATACACACCTTTCCTCCTGCAGTGGTTTTACATGTAATTAGTCTGTAAATGCAAGCACCGAGTTCAGGGCTGTAGAGAGTACGCTCGCTGCCTGTGCAGCCCACCCACGCACCTGCACACGTATAGACAAGTACATGGATGCAGGAGGCACGCTCGCCCAAAATTTCTTCTGGGTTTGTATTCATATTCGATGAGCCCGGAGTGGTATTATTCAGGCTGTCAGAAAGGGCTGTTAACCCTTTGCGGTACGTGGGAGCGAAGGGGAGGGGGCGATTTGGTTGTATAGGTGGTTTTGAAAGGCTTGTTTGGTCTGTGAAAAGATACCCCTAATATTGCTGCTGGATTTCCAGCAGTCATTTGCCAGTCGGATTTTTTCAAGTGTGACAGGTTTATTTCCCTCCCTCCTTCCCCCCAACACCCGAGTCTGCAACAGCGAGAACATATTTCTAGCTGGCTGCTGCTGGCACATAGGCAGGAGCAAGAGATGAGGATTTAAATTAAAAATCTAACCATTAAAGTGAAAGGCAGAGACACATAATCAGGGGCATTTTAGATTAGGAATTATTTTGTAGATTGCCCCGTGGTTTAAAATTAGATTAAATAACTGCAGCACAGGGTTGAGTTTGTGTGTGTGGCAAATAATAATGCAATTATTTATCGAGGAGACCGGCCCTTAAAATATATCCTGTTGGAAGAATGCATTTCAGTTCTTCACGAGATTGCAACTCTGGACAGAGGCACCAGTCCTAAAATGATTACAGGGTAAGGAAAGCGTGCGGACGTGTGCTGGGTTTTCTGACAACCCCTCCGCCCCCTTTCATAATTATTCAAAGAATGTGGAAAATGTGCCTGTCCTCACATAACAGCATTGCTACTAGGTAAATTTGACATCTGAAATGCAAAATCTTAAAATCAGTAGAGCTGTGGAGGAGAGAAGGGATTTGGAATAGAAATATACCCCTTCAAACTTTCTGTGTTTTGCTGCTCCTAAGGCGGTGTTTATATGTAGGTATTTGTGTGTAGATTTTTATGGAGTATACAATGTATTTAAAAACAGTAAGTGCTTAGGTATTCACAACTACATGTAGATAACTTTTTAAATGAATATGTGTTAAGACTATGATTCGTTGGAAAGAAATGCATCTTCTACCGTGGTCTTGGTATCGAGGTCCCATACTAGCGTCATATGGTATGCTTCTCCAGATGGTTGGACTTTGTGCATCTATCAATGTATTTTAGGTACATAAAAGTAATGAGTAAACCTACTTAAACCTGCTCTTAAAAAACAAATTGGTGCAAAAAGTAAAGCCTTTACTTGGTGTCTAATTTCACAATAAATACATGTTTTAAAGATGGATCAAACTTTTTGTTGAGTAGATTTCTCACTTTTTGCAGTAATTTTTGGAGGAATTGAGCTTGTAGTTGCTTTTAGTAAGGAACACGTTTAGCAGCATGTAAATACCAGAAGCTTTGGCTCATTTCCTTTCCAGCACTATGGAGCATTCAGCACAGTGACTTGACAAATATGTTTATTGTTAAAACCTCAGCAGCTAGCGATAAGAATATACCAGCTACACCGAGAGATGATGTACAGGAGAAAAGCGAATAGCAAACCAGCTCTTGGTCCTTCTGAGGGATCATAAATCACACAAAGTAATTGAATAACAAGAGTAGTACTGGTGACGGTGCAGGCAGGAGAGATGGCAAGCCCAAAACTCAAAGGACAGGCATTTACACAACAGAAAGTGCAAGACAGGAGGCAAACAGGTTGTCTTAAAAATCCACTGCTTCACTAATGCTTTATTAGAAACCCCATTGACGTTAGTAATCTGTCGGCGATTTATTTCAATAGCTTTACGATGCCCATTTGTTTTCTTTTTAATATTGTAGGTTTCCATTTAATTAAGCAGCTGAGAGGCATGAGTGTGGTGTTAGTGCTACTTCCTATGGTGCTGTTTGTTGTGCTTGCGGGGGCTCAGCGAGCTTGCCCCAAGAACTGCAGATGCGATGGCAAGATTGTGTACTGCGAGTCTCACGCGTTCAGAGACATCCCTCAGAATATTTCTGGAGGGTCTCAAGGCTTATCGTTACGGTACAACAGCATTCAGAAGCTTAAATCAAATCAGTTTGCGGGCCTGAATCAGCTCATATGGCTTTATCTTGACCATAATTACATCAGCTCCGTGGATGAGGATGCATTTCAGGGGATCCGCAGGCTGAAGGAATTAATTCTAAGCTCCAACAAAATTACCCATCTGCACAACAAAACATTTCACCCAGTCCCCAACCTCCGCAATCTGGACCTCTCTTACAACAAGTTGCAGGTGTTGCAGTCTGAGCAGTTCAAGGGCCTTCGTAAGCTCCTGATCTTGCATTTGCGGTCTAACTCGCTGAAGACCGTGCCCATCCGAGTTTTCCAAGACTGCCGAAACCTTGACTTCCTGGATTTGGGCTACAACCGCCTGCGGAGCTTATCCCGTAACGCTTTCGCTGGCCTTTTGAAGTTGACAGAGCTCCACTTGGAGCACAACCAGTTTTCTAAGATCAATTTTGCCCACTTTCCACGCCTCTTCAACCTTCGCTCGATTTATTTGCAGTGGAATAGGATCCGGTCTATTAGCCAAGGGTTAACGTGGACTTGGAGTTCCTTGCACAACTTGGATTTATCAGGAAATGACATTACAGGGGTAGAGCCTGGGACCTTCCAGTGCCTCCCCAACCTGCAGAAGCTGAACCTGGATTCCAACAAACTCACCAACATCTCTCAGGAGACCATCAACACGTGGATCTCGCTCATCTCCATCACTCTGTCCGGAAATATGTGGGAATGTACTCGAAGCATTTGCCCGCTGTTTACTTGGCTTAAGAATTTCAAGGGAAATAAAGAAAGCACTATGATATGTGCAGGCCCTAAACATATCCAGGGTGAGAAAGTGAGCGATGCTGTGGAAACATATAATATCTGTGCTGAAATCCAGGTGGTGGTTACTGAAAGGTCCTACCAGGCACCCAAAACCCCCCAGAGACCTGTCTTCATTCCTAAACCTACCATTTCCAAACTGGAGAGCAACCAGCCAACATCTGTTATGCCAAGCCCTTCTGCAGAGCTCCCAACACCGGGAGTGGAACCAGAGTACGAGCACGTTTCCTTTCACAAAATAATCGCTGGGAGCGTGGCCCTCTTTCTTTCCGTGGCCATGATTTTGTTGGTTATCTACGTGTCGTGGAAGCGCTATCCAGCCAGCATGAAGCAGCTCCAGCAGCACTCTCTCATGAAGAGGCGCAGGAAAAAGGCCCGAGAGTCTGAAAGGCAAATGAACTCCCCTTTACAGGAGTATTACGTGGACTACAAGCCAACAAACTCTGAGACCGTGGATGTATCGGTTAATGGATCTGGGCCCTGCACGTATACCATCTCTGGCTCCAGGGAATGTGAGGTATGAACCATGATCCTCCTAAACCCATTTCAGCTGCTGGGAAGGAGAGGTAAATGTTCGAAGCTCTTGAGGTGTCTCTAAACACTAGAAAGATTAATGAGATTATTTTTTTGCCTTTGGGTTTGCTCAGTACGAAAGGTTATCTCATTAAATAACAGCAGTCGGGGAAGCGATGGTGATTGTTTTGAATAATTCAGACTTATAGAAAAAAACAGATTAAGTTGAAGTAAACAACTATGATAAAGGCACCTGGAGTGCTATTCTCGCCCTATTTACACCCATTTTATTAGCAGTGGCTACAAGAGTCTCACTTCTAATGTATTGGTAGAAACAGAGGAGTTTAAGAACCTTTTCCATTTTAAAAATAATTATGGAAACCTCTTTGCTGCAGAGCCTCGCATCAAATCTTGAGGGGTTTATGGCCTGTTGAAAGATAATGCCGGAGTTTTTCTGCATTTTCTGTCTGGTTCACAAGCAAACCAGGGGACAGCAGGACTGCAGCACAGGCTGAGAGCTAGGCACGCCCTGGCCTCCGCAGGGAAGCAGGAGCGTAGACGCTGCCTCGCTCGCTCTTCTGCGCTGGAGCCTTGTAAAGGCCCCGAGTCAGACAGCACATTTCCAAACATCGGGGTGGGGAGAGGGGGATTCGTGGGGCTTTTTATTTCATTTTGGTGATCGGTGAAGGCTTAGCTTGGGAGACAGCTCTACTGGAGTTAGTAGTTTCCCATGCTTAAGACCGAGTTATGATTTTGACTCGGCAATGTGGGAAATACAAATAGGAAAAGCTCTTGGGACCTCTTTTGTCTGTTGTCCAGCTTTGGCAAGACAATATCATATTTCTTTTTATTGCTTTTTGTCAAAGGCTTGATTAATGTGTGTGTAAGAATTGTTTTTCCTGGTGAGTGCCATTGCTTGTTTATACCTGCTAAGGAGGATTTGCACAATTACTTTTCAGTACTTGTTCTTTAATCCTGCACGTGATGCAGCATTAGGGGACCGTCGCTGAGTTTGCCTCCTTGCTTGTGGACATCCTACCTGAGAGTGCTGCACGTGCCACTTGCGATTTATTCATATCCGTTTATGCAGATTGCGTTGGGCTGTGGTAGATTTTGCCCGATGTCTCTGACAGCCAGGGAGTACGAAAGGTGTGTTAAAGAGGAGGAGGGTGTGGCTCTAGGGTCCTGATTTTTTAAAATTGGATGTTTTCACTGTGACAATAGAGCATCTTTAAGATGTTTCATATTTGGCACCTGAAATTCCTAGCTGATTTTGGACCACGGAGCTAAGGGGAAGGAAGAAAACAACAGTGTATGTTGTGGAGATGCTATCTCTGGAGCAGTGTTGTCTTCAAAAAAGACAGCCACCTGCCAGACCCTTGTCATTTGTCCTGGTATCAAGTGAATGAAGGGGGGGAGGATTTCCTGTTAGCAGCACAAGTAGAAAGTGATGCTAACAAAGTTATTTTGAGTTTTCACTGGCTGTCACCAGGAGCATTAATTTAACCTGAAAGGCTGTCTCCTCTTCATGCTGAAGTTTAACACCACTGAAGTTTCATTAGCTCCAATAAAATGCTGTTTAATTTACACCAAGATGATATGGAAGACAGCTGAATCTGGACGCCAAAGCTGAAAGTCCATGTAACGAAACCATAATCTGTAACGGAATTTGGATCATGATCGTAGTGCGCAGAAGACAGGGAATATGTCATGTTGTTTGGGAGGCTGCAAGTTGGGTAATTTGCATTATGGCAGATAAATACAAAGTTGAAGAGTCCTACCAGGTCTAGTAACAGAAGATGAGTGTGGTGTAACTTCTTCATGTTGATGTTGATTGTCACACGCAGCATTAAACGCAAGGGGACCCCAGTTCACCTGGCTTCCAGGTGCTGTGGCAGTACCAGAACGATTTTATTCAGCTACTCTGTTCATAGTAAGTTGAGCTGGTGCACAACTTGCAGAACTCTAGCTGTTCATCGTCTGTCTGTGAGATTCCTGGTTCTCGTGTAAATGGGTGAGACTGTACTAAACGTGGTGGTGCTGTCCCAGGCTGCGACTGGTAGCAAGTACACTCTGTATTTGCATGGTGATTTAGTACGCCTTGGCTAGTAACACAGAAGACTTCGGGAGGCAGAAAACAGCAGATTATTGGAGGCATGTAGCAACCATAAGCCCCCACTGAAATACTATCTTCAGCTTGGATTTAATGTTCTTCGTCTCCATAGCTACAAGGTTCCACTTGTAAAAGGAGAGATATGCACTGTACTTAAAAATGGTAAGAAAAAAAAATGCTTGTAGTGTCTTCAGCAGTGGGAAGGTTTTATGTTTGCAGAAAAAAAGGAAAATGGAACATCTCATTATTTACTAATTTACCCAGGTGTACGTACTTGTGGGAGAGCGTTCTTTGGTACGAGTGAGAGGTGGCGCAGGCCCAGGCTCCCGTCGGGCTGCCTGGCTCAGCCGGGGGGGCCTCCCCAAACAGGGCCGCGTGGCGGGGAGCAGGGTGTCTGCCTCTCAGCATGAAGGCAGGCGGGCTTTCAGAATTCATTGCTTATGAGCTTATCGATTTTACTTTTTTTAGTAATATTTTTCAAATGATTGTCTGCTTTCACATGTCTAACCCCCCACACACACACCTGTAAGCAGCTAAGGTCCAAAAACTGTGCATCTTTCAGGAAGGAAACAATGGCTTAGTTCCATTTTAAGCTGGGACAGATGCCGAGCAGACTCTGCTGCTGGTAGTTGGGGATAATGAATGGTTTCTGAGCATGGCCTGAGGTCGTGTGAGCATGCCTGTTGCGTTCACAGCGATGATTTTGTTTTTAGAAGTATCCAGCTCATCTCATCCATAAACCACTTGTTTTCCATGGCAGCACTGGCCTTGAAACAACACGCTTAGGTATTTATGCAGGTTGATTTTTTCCACAGCAGCTCTGCACGTGAGCAGGGGCAGCGTTTGTCGAGCTGCGAAGTTCAGTGAGATTTCTAGCACAGAACAACGCCACACAGATGTACGAGAGCTGCCCTATGTTGGGTCCTTACACTGTGAGTAGGGGAGTTGCAGGTACGGTTTGTATGGCTGCTTTTTCAAGTCCATGCTTTATGAATTATTTCTGGTACTAGAGAGAGAGAGCGCCAAAGTCAGGCTTGCTGTAAAAGGGAGCAACTCTCTTGGCACCAGTGGGATTAGAATCACTGACACCTGGCCTGTGGTATTCTATTTAGTCTATTGGCAAGGGTTTCTAAAATAACTGGATACTTACGATTTTGGCTCTCGCCACCCAGTTAGCAGACTGCTGCTATCTCATTTTGGTATTTGCTTTGCTTTGTGCATGTGCATCTTATTCCCTCTCTCTTTCACATTTATTTCTACATTTGCTGAAGATCTGGGAGCAGTAAAAAGCAATTTCATAAACCAAGCTATAATATTATGTATTTCATACCTATCACACACAAAATATCTGTATATAGCACGCTATGAAGGTGTATGGGGAGAAGGAACATCGCTACAAGAATGTTTCCTTCTTTCTCCTGGAAGGATATTCATCTCCTGTTTCTCAGGCTGGCAGTTACAAAGCAAACAACAACCAACCGAACAAGTGAACATCTTTTCTGTGTTAGCTGAGCACAGCTGATGTGCAGCCCTTTGAGAGACGATCGACACAGACCCTGTGAGGTTACTTTTTACACTTTCGCTTCTCAATGTCTACCCATAGCCCGGCGCTTGACAAACAAGCCCTCCTGTTCGCAGGCAAGTACGTCTCTGCGGTGATGCTCCGGTGTTCTCCATTGGAGTGAAAACCAGGGCCGTTGTCACTTGTGTTCATACATGCTAAATCAGTCACACAAAATTACGTTCACTTGGAATTCTGCTTCCTCCCCTCTTGCCAGTGGGAAGAAATAGATTGATAAAGGAATGCAACATATGCAGACATGGTGGGCTGCTGTTGACCTCCTCCTTTTGAGCCTAATTGAAAAGGAAATGTTGACATGCCGCTGTTGTTTATTGTTTATTTATTAAACACCATTACTGTCTTGTTTTGAACAAGATGCAAAAAGGAAAAAATGAAATAGTCTCCATGGGCCAGATACTGTTTAATCCGAGGTTCCAGTTCTGCAAGCCCTGGGTTCTGGCACCCTGCAGCTTTGGAAGGGCTGCCCCGGGGCTAAGCATGAGCTTACGGGGTTTTGCGACCTCGTGAGAGAAAACAATGATTTGGCAGAACTTAACTTTTTTTTTTTTTTTTTTTCCTCAAAGAACAGGGATTGTATTTCCTTTGGTCATCAGCAATGCTATGTTTTTATAAGGAGTACTCAGCAAGGACTTCAGGGCAGAGGTGCAAGTGCATCATAGATTGGGGGGATGCAAAAGGAAGATGATCCCACAGGTAGTGCATTAAAAAAGAAGAACGTGGGAGGTGATGAGCGAGGAGTATGGGAAGCTGCTCCTGTCAAAGGCGTTACTATTGTTGTCGTTTCAGGGCCAGAGCGGTGTGGTTTTCTTTCCAGTGACTGTTTTAGAATGCTATAGGATGGGCATTGGTAATTTGTCTTTCTCGTACCCTTGTGCTATGGCTCCTCCTCTGCCTCTCTGTCCCCACCTCTCTGTGATTAGAGATGGACATTCAATTCTTGCTTAAGTTGTACACCGAAGAATGAGTCAATCTAATCAAATCTCTGTCATAAGATCTGTGTTTGTACTGGGAGAGTAAGCAAAGGCTAAGCTGATAGCGCCTTTCCTCAGCGCAGTAGGTCTGAAATAAATATGTCAGCAGTGACTCAGAGGTGAAACCTCTTAGGTACAGGGCCAGTGAGAGGTTTGGGGAGATGGTGAATTAGAGAAATGTCTTCAGGACTAGGACCAAAGGTAGAAATCTGTGTTCGTTACCATTCAGAGCCTTCGTTAGCATTGCGTACTTGTTATTGCAAGTATTAATGTCAGTATACAGAACGTTGTGCTCTAGGAGTGCGAGTGATGTAGCAGTAAATGCACGGGGCAAATTTTCCTGGGCTCAGCACTTGTAAAGTGTGAGATTTCCCAAAGATGTTACCAAAATGACAGGCCGTATTTCCGGAAGAACTCGACCAGCTGTGCATCAGCAGCAATTGAGACACTGGTTGTAAATTTGAAAAGGGAGCTGCAGAAGGGTGCTGAATGCTCCTGAAAGTCTTACTCAGTCCTTACTCAGGTGGCTGGGTGAGAGATTTGCTTGTCTGAAATTTGGCCTGGCGATACAGGTGCTGCTGAGTCCTGGAAAGCAGTTTGCTCTGAGATAATGCAGATAGTCAGTGGCGGAGGACGAAGCTGAACCCACATCTCCCAGATTTTTCACTTAGGCTTGGGAACGTTCCTAACCGTGTTTCAGGGATTAGGTTGGCTCCACTGGGTCTCATCCGGAGGCTGACAGCTCATGGGCAGAACTCTGAGATTGCGCTGAGGAGTCATAGTCCTGAGCACAGCGTCCAGCCGGGAGGGGAACTGAGGGACCATCACCCTCCCTGCCTTCTCATCACCTCTCGTTCTGCTTCCCCTGATTTTGCCGCTTTCTAGAAACTTCATGGTTTGAGTTATGCACAGTGAGGACTGCTCAAATGGAGAGGGTGCTGCATAGTAAAAGCTTTGTACAAGAGAAGAAAATGCTTTGTATTCCTATGACAATCGGTGCTCAGCCCTGTGAAGGATTCCTGCATTGCTGGAATTGTGACAGATGCAGTTTGCCCTCTCCATCTCTCTTTTCCTTGCTCTCACCCCTTCTTCTGCTTTTGCTCAAACTCTGTGATGTGCTGCCAGTATTTTAAGGAGGAGAAAAAAATCGATTTTATTCCATTATGTAGCTCATGCCAGGAGGGAGCACACTAACGGAAATAGCGAAGAAATCTGTTGAATCTTTTCATTTGGTTTTTTTTCTTTTAAACACACAGAAAAAAAATTTTAAACCCCCACAATCAAAAAGGGGCAAACAATCTTATTAGTCAGTGTCCTGCTGCCAGAAATGTTCCTCAAGCTCTCCTCCACAGCAGTAGAGCTGACCTCGTTCTTGCTGTTAAGACTGTTTGCTAAACTGCACGGGCTGGTACGGCACGGGGCTGTCGGAGCTGGTCTGGGCGCTGGAAATCACCGGAGCTGCGCGTGTGCTGGTCTGCGCTGCGCGGTGACAGCGATGACACGCGCTCCTGTCGGCAGGCACTCTGCCCCTGGCAGAAGAGCCCTGTGCGCTGCCGAGCCTTCGGGGCTGCTCTGCAGGGGTGTCCCTTCCCCGGAGCCGGTCGGCCTGTTCGGGAGCTTGCACGCTGCGCTCTGCCTGGCGTCCAGGAGCCCTCTGTCATGCTGTCCGTGTTGTAGATGTTCTGACATGAAAAATCCCGCTGTGGTTTGTGTTTATAGCACTCCTCATGTCCTGGTATTTGGTCATTTCAAGCCAGGTATTTTAGGGCTGAACACAGATGGGCTGCAGCAGTAAACATTTTTGGCACTAATCAGCTTTTATCACAGCTGCCTGTTGTGCAGCCAAATAAGCTTAGGTTGCTTGTAGATCTCTCCATCTACCCAAAAAGATGACTGGATCAATTCTGAGGGATTTCCTGGGAGTTGTCCTCTCTGTTCCTAGCTGCAATATTCCAGCTTTGTTAGAAGCGAGAGTACGCGGCAAAGGGACGGCGCGAGAGGCTGATACTTTATGGGAATATTGACTTCTGACCCTAATGAATTTGCTTTGTCTTTCCCTTTTTAAGTCGCAAGGAAATAGAAAGCTCTTCCTGGTAGATGCATCAGTCGTACTGTTGTCATGGGCGCTCAAATGGGAAGACAAGGATTTTTTTGCTTAGTACTTTGTATGTGAAGTTCTCAAAACTGATCAGATAAGTAACACGATCCTATTTTTTACCTCCCGTATCACGTCGATCACGATCTTATGCAACAGCTCTTTGCTATGAAGGTTCCATTTTTTTCTGTTCTTTCGCCATCACCATATTATTCAGTTTCCTCTGAAATACACAACAATATGAAGAAAAATAATATCTCTGGTTTTAGCCTATGGGAAAAACTAGCGTGATCAGCTTGTTTATGATCAAAGGTGGGCCGTTAATGTGCTCTTGCATAGGTATGTGTGTTGTTTATGTGAAGAGCTAAATGGGGAAGGCTGACCTTAATCTTGATTTGATACTGAATTCTGTAAGTTCCTTTGTCGGATAGAAGCACGCAGTCTGTTCTATCCAAACATTTCAACTGCGCTGCAGAAGTGTTAGGAGAAAAAGTAGATGGTTGTTAAGTCACTTGGTATGAAATGTTCTGTGGGAATGTGGCATGTCCTTCATCGCAGCAGGCAGAGCTTGGTAATTATGTAGCGTACAAAGATCTTTTGATGCATTCAGCGTTGGGTGCATGCACAAGGCTTCCAACTGCATACTGATATAAATATACATTGTAGAAAAAGCAATCTCAATCTCGGGTTTTTGACAGACAATGAAAGAACTGGTTTTAAAGCAGGGGGTTCATGATTTTTTTTCCTGTGTAAACTCTGGTCAGGATTTTTTTTCTTGTGTGGAAGAAGTAGGCTTTTCCTGTGTGTTACTTGTATTTTAATCCAGTTAAGAAGCAGACAATAGAAAGTGCAAGAAGGTAAGCTCAGTGCAATGGTAGCGTTGTTGCTGTGACTGTTTGGGTAGCAGCTGACAACTCCCAAGCTTGATCACCACATGAAAATATTGAAGGAATCATTCTGCGCCTGGGAGAACGGGACACAGCCAGTCATCTGAACAGGTAGGGCGTGGAAGGAGGAAATGGAGCCATGAAGAGCCGTTCACTTGCGGGAGATGAGTTGACCAGTGAGTGCCGCTGTCCGGGTTTGAAGAAACTTTTGACAATATTCTGTTTGTTGGAGAACTCCAACTCTGTCTGGTGCAGTGAAGAGGCCATCCCGTGTTCTGCGGTGGCACTGTGCTTGGGTTAAAGCTCACTGCTGGGCAGCAGGCCAAGGAAAGACCTGTCTGGCACTGCGCACCAGCTTCCACGGGAAGGTCAGCCTCACTCTTGGTGCCTTGCACTCTCATACACCCTAACTCCATTTTTTTCCAGACTTTTCCAATGCATAGATTGTCTCTGATGAATAGACTTGGGTGGTTTTGTGCATTTTCAGACTCAGTTCTCATTAAAAATCAGCTTCTCCGTCTGTGTGATGGCCTCTGAAACCCCAGATGATTCTTCATTGCTCTCATCTTTCACTGACACATCTATTTGGATTATCTTTGTGCTGTGATGGATGCTTGAAAAGGAACCTACAAGGCCATCAAATTCTTGCCCTCGTTCAACTAGCATTTGTTAATGTTCTAAATCATCTTGGGCCTGAAATGTGCTGCTACTTAAATTTAGAATGATGTGATTGCCTGAAGCCTCTCCATGTGTTAATTAAATCATCATAATTGTGGTTTTTTGAGACTGACAGGTTATAAATAGTTTTTCTCCCCCCCCGCAGTAATTCGGTATGAATGACAGGCAAAACAGCTATTGTTTAAACTGTACCTTTGACACCATCCTTCCCGCTCAGACTCCATTCCTCTGCTCTTGTTTGATTGTCCTGAAATAATTGACGGTGTCATTCTTAAAGGCTAGTTACTTACCATGTACTTCTCACGTTATGTGATGATGAGAGAAATGATTTTTCTGGGCCATCGTTAGCCATTTAATTTTACAGAATGTGTGTTAAGGAGTACTGAAGGTCGGGGCAGATGTTCAGTGTCTGTGTATACACCCACACAAATGTGCGTCAGAACACACAGAACAAGTCCTAAGACCAATACATTTTAGTAATCATTTTCTTGCCATCTATAATGTCATGTCTCATCCAAGATTTTGTGGAAATAGAAGCCTCAGTGTTCTTCACATCGTTTTCCTCTGTTGCTCCCGTGTGGTAGGCCTTCACCTGGGGGAGGGTTCATAATCGCTGTGCTGTAACTGGCAAAAGGCAGAACAACTTCAGAAGATTACACATTGTTTGGAAACAAACTCTGATTACAGTTCTTTTCATTCTTAGTACTGAGAAGGAAAAAATGCTACAAATACTGAAGCTGAGCAAGAATTTGTACGAAGCTCTCCACTCAACTTTTGATCTTTCCTAGCTTCAGAGCAGCTCTGTCCCATGTGTGGGAGAGTGAGGTAGAAACAGTGTTAGTGAGAACATCCTCAGGCTTGCGTTATGCATAATCCCATTAGGCAGTTACACATTGCTCCTCTTTAATGTGGGTCTGCATGCTGTTTACAGCTCTAATTTGTGGAAGAACCTAAGGCTAGAGCTTAGTCTGCTACTCTGGATCCTTCTTACTCTTCCAATTATACGAACAAACCGTACCACTTTCTTACTTGAACTCTTGAGTGTAGAGATGTGTCACGCTGACTGGCATAATTCAGGGTTAAATAGGATTCAAGAATACGTAGGAGAGAGCTTCAAAGGAGGAAGCTCAACCTTGCTTTCCAAGATTGGAGGATGTCCTCTCTCCTTGTGAATTTGGAAAACAAGGTGATCCACCCGGCAGCTGTGGCTGGAGGCCACAAGATTCAGGAACCGTTCTCAACTCTGCTGTTAGTTTATTGTGTGAGCTGTGAGAGATCATTTCATTGCAGACTGTCAAAAGAAAAAAGGAAAGCAAGGTCAAGTTGACTTTCATTAGAATTTGAGCATTGAAACCAATCCTTAATTCTTTGAAGATTTCCCCTGTCATCTTGTAGCCTTCGCCGTCCCTTCTGCTTACACCAAGGGTCAGCTGGGGAGGATCGCCTTCACGCTCTTCATACACGGGGGCCGCAGAACAGGGCTGGGGCTTTAGCTGCTACTTTAATATGAAAGAAAAAGTGTTGTCTGGAGCCCTAAGGGACTCCCACGGAGTCTGTTTTGTTCCCATCATAAAAGCCAGTCTGAAGTGGTCTGCTTTGTCTTGGTGTGGTAGCAGCACATGCCTATTTAGCTCTTTGAAAAGGTCGATACTATATTCAGATGCAACGAGACTGACTTCCAGCTACTCAGGTGCTCACTTGTGCCAGTAGTTTTCTGCAGCGCAGTGAAATTGCATGATTTTAATGTAAATTTGTGATCCATTTCTTTCTCCAGCATTATCATTTTCTTTCCCAGAGCCTTTAAATGATATGTTAGGCTTCTGGCTTAAAAAGCTAAATCAATGTCACATGCAAAGTGAAATGGGGAAATGAAGGCAGTTGGTGTGGTTTTTCAGTTGGAACACAAATTGTACAAATGAAAAGATGAAAGAACCCACTGGTGATTTTGAATTATTAGAAATTTTTAGTTGAAAACAGAATTCATGGGTATTTTCTTTGCTGCCTTTTCTTTGTCGAATATATTAAGAGTCCCAGTGGGCATGAGGCTTCGACAGTGAGGAATTGATTAACCTTTTTCTATTTATGATTAGCTCCCAAATATTTATTATATTAGCTTTTGAGAACAAGGTCCAGACTTACTTGTTTTTCTGTAATAGACGAGGGACTAGAATTAGTGTTGCTTCAGTGAGTTCTCCACATAGTTTATGAGTAAAAGGTAGGCGTAACGTTTTGCATTTCAGTACCTCTCATGTCTAATGAAGTTTGGAGGGGGAGATTTCACCCTGATGCAAATAAAAAGATTTAGGTGGCAGAAAGGCAGTTGGCCATCTGCTTTGCCTGCTTGTATATCAAGGGCCACAAAGCTTCACAAAGTTACACTGTTTATGAAACCAAGAGTTTATTTTGGCTAAAAAGTGCCTCTAGAGAGTCGCTTGAGGACTTTGAGAGAAAACTCCATTTCGCTGATCATTTATCCCAAAGGCTGGTAACCTTCACAGTGCAAAACAACTTGTCCAGCGGTTAAAGCCATTCCTTTCTCCGCAGTGACATTAAGCTAACCTGGGAGGACAATATATCTGATATTAAATATGTGGCTGAGGATATCTGTGTGTATTACCCAGCTCAGTGCAGAACAAAACCACGGAAAATCATGTGGAGGCTTGCACGCTGAAAGAGCCCCACTCCCAGCTTTCAAGAAAATTTCATTTTAATCGAATCGTTATAGGAAAGTGGCTATTTATCCCAGCTGCTGAAGTAAGCAATTTTCAGCACATCTCTCCTGTTCCTTTCGCTGTGTTTTCGACGAGGTCTCCAGCTGCTGAGCTCTACCTCATGGTCCTACCTTGCTCTCTGTTGGAGTTCTCCACTGGTCTCTCGTGCAGGGACTCGCCGTTCCCACACGCCTGGACCTAGAGGAGAAAACCAGAGAGCTGTTACGCGATAGAGGGAAGTCTGTGACAAGCTCCACGTTTATCTCGATGGAACGATGATAGAAATCTTGAGGTGATGGCATTAAAAATGCCAGTGGTCTGTCGTACCACAAAGTACCACTGAAAGCACATCGCTAGAGCAGTGTCATGAACGTTCGCATTAACTTGATAGTCACAAAACCACTCGTGTACGCAGAAGTCACTCTCTGTAAATAGAGCTCAATGTTATGTACCCTATTTTAAGATTTGTGTGGTCTGAAAATTGTGTTTGTTAGTGTAATTTAACAAGTTGTTCGATATCTGCTGTCCAACTCTAAAGGGCCTTTCTCGCTCGCTCGCTTTAGAACAGCCTGAAGAAAAAACTCTTTCACCCCCTGTCCCCCAAATACGGTGGGGTGGTGGCCTCAGCTACATGGGATTTTACTGTGTTGCTTTTAATAAACTGCTACGATGGGGATATGATTGCTAATGATGTGTTCAGTTAGCTACCTACCCATCAGAAAGCAGGCTCTTGAAAGATAGGTATTATTCTAGAATAAATATATTCAAGAGCTTCTGTAAATACAGGATTTGGGTAATTGAGCTAAGGAAAAAGTGAAGGCGTTTGTCAGTGATCCCAGGTCTGTCTTGTTCTGCAGAATTAACAAATGTTCCGGTTATAGGTAATTAATTAAAAATCATTAATGAGTCCAGGAATTGTACCAGTTTTATTTCTCCCATGAATTTGGCATGATAAACTGCTGAAGATGGATTCGGACTGGATGTCAGCAGAGTGCGGTAACTCGCAGAACAGCTGAAATGCCACGTGGGATCAAGCTCCCTTTAAACCACCTCGTAGCACTGCAGAGCTGCTGCTGTACCCAGCTCTGTCTCCCCGTCCCAGTTCATCACACCTTCTCCCCTTAAAGCACGTGTCTTTCCACCTCCTCCCTGGCGCTCGGCGTTGCCTCGGTCATACCTGCAGCACTGCGGGTGAGACTTCGCAGCGCTGCATTTCCCTCTTGATTTGGGAAGTCGGACTTTGCTCCCAGCTCACTTGGGCGTCTTTTAACCTTTTCTGCTGTTTGCAGCTGCTACAGTCTTCATAGGGTTTTCTGTTACTTTATTTGTTGATTAACCATTCCTCTACTTTTGAAGAGCTACAGATGAAGAATTTGCATGCTATAGCAGATATTTACATAGATATCCTTTGGACTGTATGCATCTGAGTGCATATGTTATGCTTAGGAGCTTAATTTTTAGGCACTTTTCTTTTTTATTTTTTTTTTCTGTGCAACTCCCACAGTGTTTCTGACGCAATTAATCACAATGTCTTATCATTTAAAAAACTGGCAGTTTCAGGGACAACTGGCAGTTGCCATCTTCTGGAAGCAGATGCTGCTGATGCAGTTTGTGACCTTCCTTCATCAGCCAGCATGCAGCCGGTCAGCGTATTTGTCGTGGCCACGTGACGCTGGGGATCTCTCCTGTAGCTCACCCACCCAGTTAGGTCAGCTGCTTGGAGCGTGCCCCGTTTCTGAGCACACGCCTCTTTGCTGGGAAGCCTACGTTAAAACGGATCCCCGTAGCGCAAGTCTACTGACCGTGTCAACCCTAAGCCAGGAGCCAGCGGGCTCTGGCGTGAGCAGAAGGCAGCCGAGGGGCTGGGGAGCGCGCGGGGCCGAAGGGGCCGCGGGAGGCTGCGGCCGTAGCTGCGCCCTGCGGCGGGTCGAGGGATGGAGCAGCCATCAGCAGTTAAACGCTGAGCGTAAGGTTTCCTGCGTGCTCCGTCGCTACCACAGCGTCCAAGGGGAGAGGACGTTCGTTGCCTTTTTCGCGAAACAACAGGAACGACCCTGAATTCGCCCATATTGGGTTTTGTTTGGCCTTTGCCATGGGACTGCCAATTAACTTGGGCCGTACAAATTCAGCTCCCCCATGCCTATCTTTCTCTAAAATGAGATGAGAAAGGCATGGGTTCTCTTCCTAGGGGCTTGCAGGTCCGTATAGAAGTTGAGAATTGCATTGTAAGTTTTATTTTCTTAAAATTTTATCATGAGTTTAATTGCAGGTCATAACCTGGACAGTAGAGCTTGCAGGAAATTATTGCAGGACAACAAAAGGACAGTTTTTGTGACCTTTTTTTCCCCAGAAATATCTTGGTTTTTTAGTATCCTCATAAAAACTTGAACCTGCAAAATTGAAGGGATTTGTTTTCAGGGAAAAAAACAACCAGCCACCTATATCCCTAACCCAAGAATTTTCTTCTTTTTTTTTTTTTTGAAGTACGTATCTCGAAAGTTTTATTGCAAATGGATGTTTCCTATGGATGCTTTCATTTCTGAGTAGAAAATGCTTTTTTGACTTAAAAAAAAATCAGTTAGAATTATAGTCAGGCCTGCTAAAGGTAGGGCTTAAGTAGGCTGAGTTCTTTCTACCTCGTTTCAGTACAGCAGTAGTTAGAATTCCTGTTCATGGTCAGGGTCCTACTTGTGAGGTATATTACAGACACAGAACATTACTATAAAATAAATCTTTACCTGAAAGGGCTTACAATCTATCTTTTAGTTTTTTAGGTATAAGAGCATGTTAGATGATCACTAAGCAGAAATATCAGGACCTGAAAGGGAAAAATATTATTCCCTTTGAAAATGTGTCAGGTGGAAAAATGGAAATGATTTCTCTTCCTTCCCAGCAAGTGTTAACTCCCTTCCTTCAGCGGGGTGACTCGCAGAACGGTTTTAATCTTGCCTGCTGTTTCAAAAAAATAATATATGCCTTTGAATGATTTAACTACTTCATGTTCACTGTCTTAAGTAATGATTAAATATTAATCAAAACTAGAAGCGTACAACTGAGTTCAGCTCAAAGGAAACAAAGAGCCTTTTCTCTCATTTATCCCCATATATATGTGTATGTATAAATAGCAATATCTTCATTTATCATCTGACGTTGCACTGTTTCCTGTTCATTTAGTGGCGTGACTTTCACTGTTGCCAGTAGGGCTGTGATTTGAGGTACGTTAGGTTCCTGTTACTGAATTTCAGCTTGGATTTCTCTTTTTCTTCAGATCCTCCCTGCTCCCTTTTTATTTAAATGCTTCTGTTTTTTTATTTAAATGCTCCTGGGTTTTGTTGACACCCGAGCGCCGTAGTCCTCTCCCACCTTGCCGAGCAGGGCAGGGTCAGGCTGGTGGCTCGCTCCCCCGTGCCTCCGCCGCACGCAAGGCCCCTTCGCCCTGCCGAGCCCTGGCAGCAGCTCTGACGGCAGGCCGGCGCCTGGGGGGGAGAGCAGAAGAAGGGAAGGTGGGTGCTAAAGCCGGCTCGGTGGAACAGGGCTCCTTGCTACGCTGCAGCACCTTTCTCAAGCAGGCGCAGCTCTGCTGGCGTCTCGATTAGTGCAGGCACAGACCCAAGGTTTGGAAGCGTCACTGATACCTCTCAACACTGGGGTTAAGGCAGGGTGTTAACAGCGGGAGATGTTTTACGCTGTCTGTACTGGTCTGCGTGTGGGACGTGCGTGTCTTAACAAAGAGCAGCAGAAGAGAAAGCTGAGGTGTGCCCTAAGTGTATGGCTCTTCGGAATGTCTGGTTCAGGATCGGGAATGTTAATAGCGGCAGTTCTTTAAGGCAGACAGTTTGTCAAGGTGACAGATCTGGCGTTGAGGTTCATTACGGTGCACATGAAGTATCGTCTGAAGAATGGAGATGTCCTAGTGACTTCACAAGTGTTGCTCTGGCCTTCAAATATTGATCTAGCAATCAGATATTCAGGTGATGGGCTCAGTAGAACTTCCTTCAGAGGTGGATGAGCAGGAGGAAGAAAACAAAGGGATGTTCACTGACATTTCTAGAAGTCCGTAGGAGGCAGTGAGAAGCGTGCCACTGGGTCACAGGCACAGCTATATTGCCTCGTAATTCAAGAAATAATATTGTGCCAGGGCTCTGGCAGCGCTGGGACACAGCACGAGTGATTGCCTGTGAGAGAGAAGCATAAGCAGAGGAGGTAAGGAGATAAAATCTGGACCTGGAGAAGATGAGCATACTGACCACAAGGTCTCCATGCCAGAGTATTAAAAATGGGAACAGCCAAACACACATGAACTGACAACGCAGGGGAGATTGTGGGCAGGCAGTAAGCAGAGAGGACTGGAGAGACTTCCAGCAACTTCCAGTCTTCCTTCAGAGATTTTAGTGGTGTGGGCCAGTTAGTAAATACACAGTAAAATTAGACTCTTGTCTCTGTTCCCTTAGAGATTTTTTCATTTGTTGGCTTGGTTCTACCTACAAAGTTTTCAGTAGCAGGATTCTGTAGAAGCTTGGCTATATATTAGAAGAATGTAGATTGCTGAAACTGTTTCCTACACGTTTTTTATCCCTTGTTGTGATAGTAATTCATGGCTTAAGTGCAAGTTTTTGCCACCTGTGAATGTGAGGAACGTATAATGGTGTATTTGTATATGTTTGGGTTGTTTCCTTTGAGCTTCCAGGCAAACCTTTCACAAAGCTGGCTGCTGTGCGGGACGGGGACGCGCGTGCCCCTGGAGCCGTGCAGAGCACGCTGGTGCGCACGCAGGCGTTTGCGGGAGTGCAGATGCGGTGCAGCAAGTGTTCAGAACATGCAACAGTTCAAAATGGTTCTTATCCTGTTCTTAGCCTTTATTTCCAGAACTAATGCGCTTGTGGAATGTTGTGATAGGGAATAATTTTGGTGATACTTTCAAAAAGCTTTTCACGTGACGTGCACAAATGGTTTATCCCTGTAGTGGAGAGCTGAGGAACAGAGAGAAAGGTGACCTGAAGACCAGGTTTGAAGTGTGTTCCACGTAAGAACTGAAATCGGTGGGTTTCCTGCCTGGTTCTCCAGCTTCTTAACCATGTTTCTTAGTAGCTTAATAGCAGTGATGGTTAAGCTTTGTTGTGTGCTTATTATCAAGGATGTGAAGTTAAATTAGCACATGAATATGCGCTTTCACAGGCCTCTTTGCCAAGAAGGGCTCTAAAAAAAATAAAAAAAGAGTGAGTAATACAACCAAATATGTTTCAACTGGGAAAAAGCCCCAACCTTTTCCCTTTAGGGCTTTTTTTTTTTTTCTGGATGGGCAGGTAAGACAGGCTATGGGTTGGCCATATTTCAAACTTAACAGAGCAATTAATTAGTCGCTACGTGTACATTTTGTAAGAGGTTGAAAAAGTACTAGTTAATCATTGATGAATTTTAAAACAGGATAAGCACATAAATAAGAGGTCACATGTGATTTCTGATAGTTTCTTACAGCGCTTATTAATTATTTATTAATTCTTGATAAGCTATTTACAAATGTGTGCCAGATCTGAAACATACTCAAATGAGCTGTAGTCATAAAGCAAATAAATACCACAGAAAGCTAATGTCTGTGTTGCAGAAAGAGCAGTTAACTGATTCAGGGAAGCTAGGTTGAATCATTCACTGCACAAAATGTGGTTTATAATTGTTTGCATTTGATGCTGAGATGAAAAGTAGAGACTCAGGACCCATCGGTTAGGCAGTTCTCAGTCTGGAAGACGGCATCTTAAAAAGTCAGTGGTCAGTCTGAGGTCTCATTGGTCAGCTAAAGAAGTCAGCTGAAAAGTCTAGAGGTCTCATTTTTGATATTGTATGTCATTCAGGACTTTCTCAACACAGGACTTACGTGGATTGAATTAACATCTTGCGGTCGTGAGGCTCACTGCCTCGCCCGTTAGCATGGGAGCAGATGTGTCTTACTATGGAGTGGGAAGTTACACCGCGTCGAGGCACCTTCATACCAAAAAGGCTTTGCCTACAGTGAAGGTTCCGAGTCATCCGGGGCAAGACAGAGAGGGGTGAGGACTTGGGCTGCCCAAAGGCTTGTGCTGATGCGAAACAGAAGACACCGCATGGAAGATAGCGGTGGCTTTTGAACATGTTTGCCTGCGGGTTGCGTGTTAGGCTCCGCATCCAGCTGTGGTGGAGGTCCAGCCCAGGGCGTAAATCAGAGCAAGACGGAGTTGTGTGGAAAACGCAAGTCTTGCAGCAAGACTTGCTTTCTCTACAGTTAGGAAAGATCTGGAAGCATTAGATCTTGAAACCAGAAAACCAGCTCACCTGCAAGACCATCATTCCTCTCCGAAGCAGAAGAAATGCTGTCTGGTGTTTCCTTCGATGACAGCAATGATTCAAGTGAAGTAGCTACTGCCAAAAATGCCCCACGGGCGAGTAGCTCTGTTTGGAGAAGAGCAAAGTGCGTGGTGGTGCGTGTCGGTTATGTATGGATATGGTACTTACAGATAACGTGCATAATTTGTTCTTTGCATCCCAGAGTCTTTACAGACCTTTCAAAAACAGGAAAAGAAAAAATCAGCTTTTCTCTTTGCTTATGTTTACTGAATCAATATTTATATATTGTGATCTCATTGAAAGCCAGTGTTTATGGCTAGTTTTCCCTGTGCACCAGGCTGTGGCTTTATTTCAGAACGCTGCGATATGCTTTTTCTTTCAGGTAGGCACTTAAATATTTTTCTGCTCTCCTTGTGTTGATTGCTAATTATGTGGATGCAAGGTTTGCTTTGTTTTCTTTTAAAAGCCTGTGCTTGGGACTATTTCATCATCACTGAATTGGAGAGCAGCATGAATATCAAACAGAGAGCTGTTAGCAGCTTTGCTTGCCACCTGTCTCCCAGTGAATCAGGGCGGATTTTTTTTTTTATTTCAACTTCTTCATCCATTTGATGTTTTATCACCTGAAGCGTTTCTTTCCTCCCTTCCTTCCCCCCCCTTTTTTTTATTTGGCATGTGTCTTTTCCCACCTCCGAGCCTCAGCTGATTTCCTCAAGGAAGGTCCTTGAACTTGCCAGGTTTCTTTACAGTAAGGATCCTAAGAAAAGGCTGCTGCTGCTCTACTGCTGTCCGGTTTTATCTTTTTTAAAGGCAGTTTGAAGTGATATTTCCTTCCTCATGTTTTACAAGGCTATCTTAAATTTTCTAGCAAAACACTGTATCCATGAAAAGTTTGATCATGAGTTTCCTCCCAGTTTTGCTTTTCATAGCAATAATTTATAGTTATTGTAGCGTAGCATCATAGAGGCTCTGCCAGGTTTGACCCCTCTGTTCCAGGAGCTGTGTACGCTTTCAGAGTGTCTCTGCTGCAGTGAACCGACTGTCTGAACAGCCTCTAAAAACAGTTACAAATTGTAATCAAATTGTCTCTCAGTTTTGTTAAGTGCAGGTCTGTACAAGCAAGTGGAGACCAAGCTGTGCTCCCTCCGCGTGCTGCAAGCTAGCGTGACCCAGGGCAGTTCTGGACCAATTAAAAATACCACGATGTTAGCGTGACCTTGCATCCGAGCTCAGGAGCAGCGTGCTCTGCGCTCTGACGCCTTCCTGCATCACTGGGATACGGTGAAAAGGACTGTTCCTGCTCACTGCTGTTTTCTCCTGCCCTCCTTTCACTGTGAGAGTTCCTGCTCAGCTTTACACCGCATACCTGGGTGGGTTTATCCCCCTCTTCCCAGCTAGAGACCCCCCCACGCAGTGAGATGCAGTATTTGTCTCGTAGCCAGACAGGCCCCCTGCCTGCAGAGTGTCTTTCTGCTCTCGTCTCTTAGTCTGGTGACCAGGCTACGACATCGCTGTGTCGTTCTGCAGCTTTTCCCTCTTGTGCTGCTAACCAGACCTTTGGCCTATAAATCGTGATCACCTTTCTCATCTACAGAATCCTATTGGAACCGAAATACTGTGTAATGCCTTGAACTGTGTAGATGGACTACAGGATCAGGACTTACAGGTTTAAACTAAATTTTCTCTTTAAGCCATCCAGATGCTCAGTATCTCTAGTCTGATTCCCATTTTGGAACTTATGTTGTACAAAATTTGCCAGGAACTGCCTGTGTTGTCTGGAATATCATCTCTTCCAGGACATTTGCAGAGCCACACTGAGAAGTATTGCTGCCTTCCTTCAGAAGCATTTGAAAAATTCAGATTTACCACGGCTCGGTTTAGCACTCTGTTCCTATTCACTATCCTGACAGTACGGTTTCTGCCTTTGTCACGAGGGAACCGTTTCGCAGAGAGTTAAGGTGATGTCTGGGGGTGTTTGGAGCACACAATCCGGTCGGCATCTGGGGTAGGTGTGAAATGCCATCGCGTTTGTCCATCTCCTTTGGCTATTCCCTTAACAGCACGGGGATGGCTGAAGGCTTCAGACCACCCCTGGCTCCCTTTAATTAACAGACACAAATGTGCCCGGGGCTTCGCTGACCGTTGCCGTTGGTGTAAGGCCAGGTCTCTGCTGTCCAGCCACTCCTTCAGGTGCCCGTGCGGGAGGGTCCTCTGAACGAGCACACCGCGGGCAAGTGGAGCATGCTGGTTCGGAGATTCTCTGCGTCCTCCCAAGAGTCGAGCAGTGAGCTGTGCAGGAGAGACATGCTCTTCCCCTGCATTTGAACTGCGTTAGAACAGGCTTCTCACAAAGTTGTGGTTTTATGTCTATGTGCAATAGCAGAAATGAGACACAAGAAGTATTTACGGAAACGAAGCCTAGAAATGAAAAATTGGGGTGTGCCGTTCCTCCATTCCAGAATTACAGAAAGACCTTGAAAACTTTTTTATAATGCTTATATGGACTACTAGTGTGTGCTGACCTGCTTGATCACACTGTTTGCCTGCTGGTGAGCATTGGATGGTCAGTTCATGAAACAGCCATTGCAGAACAGAAGAACAGCTCGATAGGAGCAAAGGATCCGGCGGAGAGGAGTGGCAGCAGCTGTAATTGTCGATGACCTCCCACAATGTGTTGAGTCATCACTGCTTCCTAGTCAAAACTGTAGGGTTTGAGAGAACGCAGAGCCTGGTGCAAAACACGCAGCCCCTTTTGCGGTTGGGAGTGTGTGTTGGGTCACCCACTCCCCGCTTAAGATGAGCTTGCAGGCCCAGCTGTGTGTTTCAGGCACAGGATATGGTGTGGGTTGATAAAACCGTGTATCAACAGGACTCCAGCCCAGCTGGGGCATCCCTACTGCACCGGCACCCTGCTGCTTGGGGGGCAGGGCAGGGCAGCGGCTGGTTAAGCATGCAGGGAAGGGTAGGTGCTGGGTACATCTCTGTGAGTGGAATCTGGAAGACAGGAGACTCTGCCACCAGGCAGTCTGCAACAGATCCTGCCTTCAGTTTGTCAGTTTAAATCCAGCTCCGTTAACTACAGCTGAAAAGATTCAGTGCTCTGTAGTGTTCTGGCCGATGTGGAAAGCGCTTGCTGACTCGCAGGTAGCTTCTTAAAGGATGAATGGAAACATTTTTCTGCGTTTGTGTTGCACCCAGAACACTGCGTTCCTGATCCATGGGGTCGCAACAACAAAAAGAAGGAATACTTGCAGAAATAGTCCAGTGCAAAGCAGCACTTTAGCGGCTTTGAGAGACGTACCAGGAATTAGAGACTCAGTTGTTCCTTCCACCTCAGGTCTGAAGCGCTCTGCGAGGGGACGGCACAGCTGCCGTACCTGTCTGGTGGCTACCGAGAGGGCTCCTGTCTCTGGAGCTGGCAATCTGGAACACTGAATTCCCCCACACAAAGAATCCATCTGTTTCAGTAGTGCACATCCCAACTGTGTGTACAGTTTATTTCAATCTCTACTAAATTACATGCAAATGAGTAAACAAAATAATACAGCCTGTCCCAAGCTGTTGATATTTATTTCAATGTATAAAAACAGATGATAGCTGTTTTCTCTTAAATACCCCTTATGTCATCAAGAAAGTTAAGAGAAAATTATGTTCCAAAGTCTGTCTGTACTCCCCTCACTGAGGTCTTGCCTTTTCCTTCAAAACTATAAGAAAATACGACCTTTCTGGATTATCTCCAACAGGAGATAAGGTTTTCCATTTGTTCTTCAAGAGGAAGAAACATAAAATTGGGAAGCAGCGTTGTCCCTTGAGAGCACTGCCTTGGGAGTCACGGGGGTCGGGGTCCGGTTCTTGCACCGCTGTCGCATCTAAAAAAATTGCATCCTACCTGGTCGTCCAGTCTTCCCTTCTGCCTCGTGACACTTTGGGCAGCAAAGCTCTTTGGGACGGGGCTGTCCTCAACCTGCTGCACCCGGTCTGTGAGCCTGGGTCTCCACTGGGGCCTCCGAAGGCTGCTGCAATAAAAATAACAATAAATTTGCCCTTTTCATATTAGTCTTGAGCTTTTGTTGCCATTTAGAAAAGCAAGCAGCACATAACCATATGAAAATGTCATTTGCAAGCATTTAGCTCTCCAGTGCTCGCTGTGGTTTCATGGGATGCTTTCTAGAAACACATAGCTGAGAAATGGAAATCATTTAGCGCTCGCGTATGCTGGGACTGCCTGAACAGCGTTAGAAAAAGGCACAAGGGAAGCCAAACTAACGAGCTTTTGAACAAGGGGGCTATCAAAGTTGTTTAAAGGAAAATTAAGGAGAAAAGGAGACACTTTAAAAGACTTCCTTATCAATATTCCCCTCTTTTTTTCTGTCGTCCGATGACTTTTATGGGCCTGAGCTGGTTTTTCTTTTCAGTTGTGTGATGGGCTTTGGCCTCTCTGCTTCTAAGTAATGGCCAATATATTTTAATTGAACAAATCCCATTTTCCTTAATGCTTATTAAAGACAATCTAAAAATAATACTGGTGTTTACGTGGATTTTAAATAATTATCGTGAATGTTCCCTTGAGCGGTTTAGGACTTACAGTGCATACCTAGTAGGAAGTTGGATCTGGTTTTCAGACTTGCTTGAAACATTGGAGCTTCCAAGCTTTGGCCCTAAGTTTGTGTAGCAGGTTGTTCCTGGTCCTTGGATGCGCTGCGTGGGCAAGGGAGAGCAAAAACTTGGTTGCCCAGTCTGCCGGTTGTTTGCTGAGTTTTCCATGAGGGTTTCCTTTCGCTTGGTATCCAGACTAGCTAAATGTATTTCTCCCTGTTGGATACCGAGTCCGCTGCCGTTGGCAGAGGGCTGAGGTGAGCTGCCGTTGGTGCAAGCGCAACAGAAGCGTGGACATTGGTGATTTCAGCTGTGTGCATGCCTTGCGTTAGCCTTGGCAGGAATTTTATCCTTTGGGAACATTAGGCATTGGAGCTCACGGTCACACCGCGGCTGAGAGAGCCCGTGTGCCCGCACCGCTCCGGCCGGCCAGCGCCGAGGCCGTGGGCTGGAGCCCCGGGGCGCGGCGCGGCCGAGGGCTGTTGGCTGTGGCAGCAGGCGCTGCGTGGCTGTGGGGCCAGGGCGGCTCTGGGTTTGCAGCGCAGAGCGCAGTGACGGGGGCTGCAAAGTCTCTCGTTCTCTGCTGCCTTGTTGTGCTGGTGTTACTGCTGGGTTTGGTTTTGCTGCGGTAGGTAGCACAAGAGGAATTAAGCAAAGGGCATTTTTCGTCTACGTATAAAATTCATTCTGTTTATTCTTCTTATTACGATTTTTGTAAAATACTAAACTCAATTGCAGATAGAATAAGCCATCTGGTTCCTGTCACAGCTACTGTATATTGCATACGTATGGGGAAATTGCTTATTGATTTAACCAAGTGTGAACAAGTGCTACTAGGAAACCACAAAAGTATTCGTAATACTAATAGATACTATCAGGAGTGACATGCCGCACCTCATTCTTGGCTAGAGGGCATCAACTTTTAACCAAGGATTTTTAAAAAAATCAGTTACTCCTATATGGATGACTGTGCTATTAAAGCTGTAATGAAAAATTACTTGGAGAAAGGAAGGCAGTGCACTTAGTGTGTGTGTTTTATTGACCTCACTGTACTTTGTGTGCTGGAATGAGGCCTGGCTCCTGCAAAGTCTGCAAGTTACGTCAGCTGAATCGTCGAAAGGGTAGCGGTGTTGACTGCATACTGTTGTGACAGCATCTGCATACATATATTTAACCAGTTATTTGCATGGCCTGGATGTTATTTTTAACCAGTTTGGCAGATGAAACCACTGCAAGAAAGTGGTACAGGGCAGCCTCAAAATCAGTGTATTCCTACAGTGGTTAAAGCGTCTCGGTGTCCAAATGAACTGCTCTTGGAGCGGTGAAAGTCAAAGAACCAGAATACTTTTTGGAAGGAAAACTGTAATAGAGGCTAAATGTGAGGAGACTAATTCGGTGTGAGACCATTTCAGAGAATGAAAAAAGGCCCAGAGTCTGTAAAAAACAGCCCGAGAACAGACTCTGGTTTTGCTGTGTGGGTTCTTCAGAAATTCGCAGCTGTGACCATCGCTTCCTGCAGGATGCTTTTCTCTGGACTTCTGTGGTTCTCTTGTTTCTGCGTTGATGCTATGGCTGTGCTCCTCTCAGGTGTTTACGTGCATTCTGTTCTCCCAACATCTGTATTTCAGAAACTGTTATCTCACCTTGAAGTACCGAGCCTCTCTCTTTTTGTTGCCACTGTCAAGGAGAGGGAAGCAGTCCTTGCTTATAAACCATAACGGCGTTTTGTCGTGGTTTCCAAATGATGTCTGTCTAGACTTCCTTGAGCATGAATCATTATTAGTAGAATTGCTTATATATCAATATATTTTTCTACATTTTAACAAAGTTTGCCAATCAAAATGCCAAATAACGATCAGGAACATCGTTTGATTGGATGCCAGGAGGTACAGCCATTCGCTTCAGCAGGGAGGAATTGCTTAGCCCAGTGCTAACAGTATTACTGTGCAGCCTCTGCCACCATTTTTAGGAGAGCTGAGACTCTCCCAGCTGCGCTCTGTCTTTTTTTCTTATTCATCATCTTGTTTTGCAATGTCTATTTTTTGCTTTAGAATTGTCTTCAACCTTGTCACTCTTAATGTCTGCGGGACGTCGTTGTGGTTGTATTTGAAGATGGGTGCTTCTGGCTGGAGTGTCCAGAGGTATTTTCATGAGTCTGACGTAAGAAACTAACTTACAGATGCTCTGGATTTTTCATATTTTATTTAGGAAGCAGGCAACTGTGGCTCACAGTGGGTATCTTCTGATCTGACTCCTTGCAGAATGAAATCTTGTGTGTTTGTGTAGGATTCTGTAGTGATTTTGCTCCTAAAATTATAAGTAATTAAACAGCTAATTAATTTTGTGTTATAATCTGTGATAGAGACTGCTGATCTTAGCCTTGTTATATGCATGTAGAGAAGAAGGAGGATCAAGTTTTCAGTGAAAGAGTTTAGGACTTCTGGGGTCTGCTTCGTTCAGGTCCCCGCTCCCCCCCCAACTTCTGTGCGCTCTCTGCCTGCTCACGGCATCGGTTACCCCCGGGGTGGGAGCCCCGGACCCCTTCCAAAGGCAGGGCTTGCCCTGAGGGACAGTGGGTGTGCCAGGCTGTGCACCACCCGCTTGCCTGGTGCGACCTGGGGAGAGAGGTTACCATGGATTGTGATGCCAAGATGGTGTGGATTCAGACGTGGATCGGTACGCCGGCGCTGTGCGAGGCTGTGCTGCCTGTCTTCCCGATTTTCACAAAGTGGAGTCCGCTCGCGTGTGGACCCAAGTAAGGTAAAGGAGTTGTTCGAGATAAAGGAGTAATTTTGACTCCTAAGTTAATACCAGTGGCCTGTGACCTAATATCTAAAATGAGCAGGGGTATTGGAGCACAGAGCCACCGGTCCAGGCTCTTGGCATGCACAGATACCTGCACAGGTCCTGTGCCTGACTCAGATTTTCCGTACCTCCCTTACGGCTGGAGTGGTGACCGCTCCTGGGAAAGCTTTGATCTGGGAGTGCAGTGCGGCAGTCTGGAAGTGGCCATTGCAGTGGCTGTTTGATCTGTGGCTTTTAGCCCAGCTCAGAACGTACCCCACTCTGAGAGTAGTATTTCCAACACACCTGTGGTGGGTACTACTGCTTTGCAGTTTCCCAGGCAAGCACTGGGTGCACTACCTTCAGCATGGGAAGCAGCGCAGTAATCGTCTCCTGGCTCTCAGGCTGGACCAGTTAGTGTTGCTGAGAAGCAGGGACAGGTAGCCTGGCCACAGGGCCATCTTGGCAGGGTTACGTTCCTTTGTGGAGCTGATCTGGGATTTGCACTGGTTGGTTAAGCTTGTTTGGGAGTCTGAAGAAGTTGCATCCTTAGTTGTCCAAAGGGCAAGCTTGCAGTAAAAGCAGAAGATGTACAGGGTGTGTCAGTGTACCAGGTAACCTAGTGAAAGCACAGGTGACCAAGTGGCACCCCACCTGCAGTACAAGACTGCAGTACAAGTAATCAAGAATAACCCTAGAATTAAAACTTGTTTCTGTGTCCCCGATGTCTGGTGTTCTGAGTGAGGGGCTGGGAGTGGGGAAAGAAACAAAGTTATGTATGGAAGAGCCTGTTGTGTTGGAGATGCAAGAGTTTGCTGATGATTATGTCCTGGCGAGAATGTGTTGTAACTTGAATCATTAAAATGATGGTTTATACTCATCAATGAATTTTAGCTCAGCTAAGGTGCTACACCACTGAATTAAGCATATAGTGGCTGCAATGCTGTTTAATTAATAGAAGCTGCATCACTGGCTATAACAGTGATGAAAAATCTGTGGGAAAAATGAATACATTTGCTGCGAACATATGCAAGCGCAATTGTCAAAATTCTTAATTTGGCCTTGAAAATGTGCCAACTCATCTCTTCCTTCAAGCGAGAGCTTCTTTGCCATTACTCGTTGTTTGCGTAGCTGAAGCTGAGGAGCTCCGCACTAAGAGTGCTGATGCATCGATTAGCTCTCCGTTGGGCCAAACTCGCGTGCGTTTGCATGGTGGCATCCAAGCTTGGACTCACAAAGGGAGATGCGAAATAGCACAGTCCGCCACTCAGTTACGGTAGTTTCACATAGAATTAAAAACATACACTGGGAAAAGTTTCTGGAGTTAGACTCCCAGAAGAATGCAGATACAGGAGATGAATAGCAATGACTCATCTAAACATAAAATATTTGATTTTCATTCTCACGCCACACTTGATTTAGGAGACATTCATTTTAGCATCTGTCAGGAGTAATGTATGTACACAAATAGACTGTCAGGAACTGAATGTGATTGCAGGTTGTGCAGTGATTCTCCTCTCTGACTCCATAAATGGAGGCCAGAGCCCTTTATGAAACAGCGCTAGATAGTTTTAACAAACCAGCTAAGTGTAATAATTGTCTTTATTGAACGTTTCCTTGAGCCATGGATAGTTACTCACCTGCGGCAAAGGCACCTGTGCGATCCAGACCCCTCAGTCCCAGAGATGTTCAGTGTGGGATCCTCCTGGAGAATTGCCAGCGGCAGAGGCCGAGGTGCTTGGCCTTTGCAGCTGAGAACTGTCACGCATTTTCTGTGGGTCTTGCATAAAACTGATGTACACTGTTCTCTTTCATGGATCATTTACCTCGGGCCCAGAAGTATTTAAAAATGCAAATGTTGGAAGTTTTGAAAGAAAGCTCGATGATTTTTGGTGAAACTCCTTGTGAAAATGATCCTTCTTTCTTTTAGCATAAAAACGCAGGCATGTTTGCTTGCATTAGTGTCCTCTGGACGGAGTCTGACAGCTAGAAATACCAATATACTGTCTTCCAAATGACAGCGGGCTACTCCGACGTTGAAAATTTCCAGTAGCTTAATTTCTTGTCTCTGCATCTGGGGGGAAAAGAAAAGCAATGCAGTATCTGGCCTGGTTATTCGCAGCATATTAACCTGTGATATTTATGGATAAGTTACATTTGTCTTGTGTGTAGTGGAGATTTTATTAAATTAAAAGCCCCTCTTAATGGTTATGCTGCACTTCCTCAGAGTTCGTCTTTTCTTAGTCCCAGAAGCAGATACTAAAGCTTTTAATATCAAATAGTTTTGGGTTGTTTGGTTTTTTTTTTCTCCTTTCTGTGGTAGTTGAGCAGTAAGTTGACCAGGCACTAGATATATCTAGGCTTTAGATTTTTCCAGTCTAAGTAATATCAATGTGAGGCACCTGCATGGCTACATGACTTTAGTAGGCTGGTTATCGGAGGTACCAAACATCTACTGTAGCTTCTGGTACTCTGTCAAATCGAGAGGCCGTCTCATCTTACCTGATAAGCTGTAGCTGGTGCGATCTCATGTGTCAGATAAAGTCACACCTCGATTTCAGAGAAGCAGCCTTTAAAATGGCAATAAATCATCTCACTTTTAATCTGCTCAGCAGCAAGGGAGCTGTTAATACTTCCTCCTAGTACCTAATTTGTGCTGTGAATTTTACTTCATGACGAAGGATCAGTATGATACCATGTTCAACTGATCACAGTGCTTTGAAAGAGTGTAGGTGATACCACTCTGAGTTACGGTAAAAATAATTTAAAACTGAATGCTCCACTTAGTTAATAATAATGCTTGAGCACATTACATCTTGAAGAAGCTGTACAAACATTAACTAATTAGTACCCCCAACTAAAACATAATACTCCATCATGGTATGTAATTATGTGTTACTATTAGAGCTGGAGGAATTATTCGTTGTGAATAAATTATCCAGCAAACTTTGCGTTTTTCCCTTACGGTTGTGAATTTGTTTGCAAAATATTTCCAGGTGTTGTGGTTGTAGCTGAGCTGACCTTCGCCATAGTGATAGTAAAAGGTATCCTTTCTATTCTGTGTAATCAGTTCCTTTGGCCATTTGATGCAGGTTTGTGACTATTATTTAGTTTATAGCAGCACCTCCAGGCCCGGTGGAGTGTAGGACCTCATTGTGCAAGGTGCTGTTTGTTTATACTTGTTGACGGAACAAGGATTGCTATGAAGAGAAGAAACAGGATGGTGAGGAAGAAAATGGATACAGAGGGGAGGAATAAATGATTGACCCGTGATCACAGAGCGTGTCGAGTAAATCCATTCTGTGTGATTGTACTGGAATTAAATGCAGGTTCCTTGAAATGCATTCCCTTAGACAATGCCTTTCCTCTTAATTAGCTCATAACAATTTACCGCAATGTCACCGTAGATGCTGAAGTCCCCAGAATTTCAGTTTTCTTATCTCTAAAATAGGTCAGCGTTTGCTGCCTTGGCCTGGGGGTGTTAGGAGGCGTGAAGATGGCGGCGCTCCCTGCGAAGGCGTGTTGCTCTGGGACAGAGGGGCCTGGTCAGGTAGGGCCCCCGCGTTTGCCAGGCCCTGGGTTGCTGTGGTGAGGTGAGGTGGCTTCCCTCTGGTTTTACAAGCTGTTTGCAAATAGCTGACGTGGCAACGTGCCTGGAGGTCCCAAAGCAGTTCTGCGTACCAGTTTTTGAAGTGCTTCCTTGAGAAACCTTGCCCTTTAGCCGAATGCAGCGATACACACGCACACATGTAGTACACACACCAGGAGTGAAGTATCATCTGTAAGTACTTCTTTAGGAAATGTCTCTGTATTCATATTTGCTATTTAATTGTCGTTGCTTTCCCAGCATTTTTCGGAGCAGGAGTGAGATTGGAAGCGTTTAATCTTAGAAGAGAGATGACTAAGTTGAAGCATGATTAAAGCATTCTCAGTAATGACGGATTTGGAGAATAGTTATTTGGAGCTTCTCTTCTGTCTCATTACTCAAAAATTAGAAGACAGTGAAACTGAAAGATAGGAAACTTAGGAAGAAAAAAAAACCACAAAAAAAACCCAAAAAACAACCAGAAAAAATACTTTCTTCCACCAAAGAAAAGAAATCTGTGGAAGTCATTGTCAGGAGACATCCATAGACAGAGATTTCCTTGCTTTAATGAGCACTGAACAAGAAAAACTAAAAATGTTTTAGATAATATTTTAAAAATATACAAAGATATAAAATTTGATTCTTCACATTTAAGCCAGTCTCAGATCATGAGGGAAAAGATGCCTTTCTTGTTTGGTAAATCATTTTTCATCTTCTTGCTGTGGAGTTTCTTGTGGCCTCAGGGTGATCTATCTACGTTTGTATGATGGAGCGGAAAGGCCCTGGCTCGTAAATACCGTGGTAGTTCTTTTGTGTCAAGCAAAGTTGTCCCTCTACGGGAAATGCCACTGTATAGTATATGTATTTCTTGTGGGACCTCCTCTCCTGTCTGCCATATTCACACTTGTGGTTAACAGTTGCTCTGAGTTTGGTCTGCTGTTCAAAGCCATGCACTAAAAATTACCACTTCGGTATTCTGTGTGGAATGCAGATGGAACAGAAGGCTAAGGGTAAGAGATCTGCAAGGAAGTCTCTCATTTCTTTCTCTTGTCGTTTCTTTTGCTCTATTTTAAACAGGAGGAGGTGAAAATACAAATATGGTCCACATGCAGTATGTTAGTCTGCAAAAGCTCCGAGTATTATTATGGTGGGCACAGCATCGTTAGGGTAACCACAGCAACTAGGTGGTTTTTGTATTCTTTACGGCGAGTATCGGAAAATGCCACTTTCTTGTCAATTGCAGTGATTTTTTAAATATCTGCCTGGAACGTACTTTCCAGAATTATTCCTCGTAGATTGACACTGACTGATTTTAATGGTGTTCCACTAAAAAAAGGTATAAAAAGATTTTATTAAGAAAAGGAAGGCCATACATGCCTTAGAAATAAATGTGTCTGATCTGATTGCAGAGTTCATGTTCACTCCATACAGGTGTAGCTAGGTGTCTGATCTTCAAAGAATTTCAAAGAAAAAGGCATTAATTAATCCTCAAAGTAGCTCTCGTGCAGGAATCTCATCAAGGAGTAAACTTCTCTGTTAAGTGCCGATGGGTCAGAAGTCTCTGTGCCTGGGCAGTTTCCTTTCTCAGGTCAAAGGAATGACATCTGGAATCACATCGTTATCATTAGAAGCCAGGGCATCTTGTGGCTGTCACCAGTTTCTCCGGGAGTTGTGGGTGGAAAACTTGCTGCTGAGTGGCCGAAGAGTAGGATCTGACGGCAATGAATGAGCGCTCAGATACAGGCGCCAGCTCACCTGCCTGGAGGGAGCAAGAGTTGATGTCCTGGGAGCCCCAGCTGGAAACAGCGATCTCCTTGTTGGGGAGCGGGCTCTGAAGCGGGGGATTCCCTGCAAACCTGGAGGGGTACCTGGGTCCTGGGGACAGTCATCAGGTCACTGCTGTGCCCCAAAGTGCAAGCAAGGTGGGTGAGGGAGAGGTCGGGCTGGCTGCTCTCCTGTGTTTCAGGTACAGTTGTTTTGGTGTGGTGTGTCTGGAAAAGATGTTCATAAGTGCCTGTTTCCTTGACAACCGAAGACTAACACATGATTGATCAGCTGATAAATATTTTTAGGATTAAGCATAATTTATAGCCTGTTGCCAAATTGCCAGGGAATAGGATCTTCAAGGAGATCTGAGGCCTGTTCCTAGCTTTTGCGTAGACTGTCTAGACTTGTCTAAAGCTGAGTTGGTTTTTGTCTTAGTTTTGTACTCCTTACTGGTTGTTGTAGCGATCAAATCCAAGTGCCTTCAAATTGGCAAGAAGCAAAAACCTCCACGTATCCTTATGTATGCATAGGCACGCTTTGTTTCTTCCACTTACAGAAGTAGTCCCACAATGATCATGGGAATATTACAAAGGGCTTATTCTGACAAAGTTAAATTAAAGAAATGGATGCCTTTTCAGTTCCCTGGCTATGAGATGAGAGTGATCGTGCTTATTTCTTTTTGTACATACGGCAATTCACTGTTATATGCCTCTGTCATTGAAACTAATGAGGGCTACTTAAAACCATAGGCTTTCTATGAAAATTAGTGGTAACGCTGACTTTCACGGAAAAAAATGGCAAAGGTAATAATTTGTGCATTTTTTTTTCTATCCTGTCCTACTCAAATATTAAGCTAAAAATATCTCTAAAATAGACTAAAATTTGGGACACCTGCAATTCCTGGATTTAGGGAGTCCTTTGAGTCTAGTTCTTTTCTAATTATTTAACTCTTAATGTTAAAAAATAAAGCTATCAATAACCAGCCAAACTTCTCTCTCTTTTTGTCCTTTGCCTGTCTTGTTTTGATTATTTAGCTTAGAAGTTACTTGGAAACAGCAAAATTCTTACTGGGTGAGTGGCACAAAGAGGAGTCCTAATCTTGTTCAGTGATTTAAACTTGCCTTAGTTAAAATGGTGTTTGAATAATCTTTGCTCATTGTGCTTTTTTGGGTTTGGTTTTTGGGTTTAGTTTTTTTTGTTGTTTTTTGTTTTTAATTTGTTGGTTTGTTTGCATGGCTCTGATCAGCTGAAGTACAGGATAAATAAGGGCTGAATCTGGAGCGGTGTCTCGGTGTCTTCAGTTCTGACTGGTTTCAGTGGGATGATGAGAGGCAAACCAAGGAGGGTTGTTCGCTGCAGTAGCTGTGGGGTACAGCACAGAACTGAACGGCAGTCTCTGAAGTCAAGGCTTGTTCGCAAACAAGTTGGCCACCCTGCTTGTCAAGGCACCAATGCAGTAAAGAACCTCAAAAAAACCTAATAGAGTAGAAGGTGAAGGGATGGGCAGCTGAAAGTGGGGCGGCCTGTAATCTTACATTCTTTTTAACAGGTACCTCATTTTTTCTAACAGAATGCTTTGTCTCAGGGAGAGGTTGTATTCTTTTTCCTAGGAGCACAGTGCTGTTGGTGGTGGTGGTGCATTTCAGGTATTGGTCAAGCTGCCTTAACATCTGGCTCAAAATTCAGCGTAGTTGACAGAACACAATCACCTTATTTTCTTGCGTGAGTCAACAAATAGATTTCATTAAATAGGCTGAAGAACAAGAAATTCCCACTGCATAAGGCAAAGGAAGACCAAGCTTAAACCACCTCCTGCGTTGAAGGGCGTGTTTAATCAGGTCTCTCTTCTTTTGGCGTTTAAACTTTGATTTGTTGTGTTTTGGTTTCTTTAACTATCCTAAAGACCTTAGTTGATCAAAAGTTCATAAAAGCGGTCTGTGTTGGCCAACTGGAAATGTAGCGGAACAGCAGCACTGAAAGGTCAAATTAATTACGGGATGAAACTCAGCAAAGATATCTCAAATCGTTTCAAGCTAATAGAGCCATTGTCATAACAAATTAAGGCATAGTGCTGTTTTTTGGTACCAAGCTATCATTTGTGGAAGGTTCAATATTAACAGGCAGTCGTTGAAAATAAGATTCCTTTATTTGCTTTGTTATCTTACTGCAGATTATGATTGGGGGATTTCTTAAAGATGGGTTTACAAATTTTGTGTTGAGCACTTACTAAAAAAACAAAACTGTGCTCTATAGGCTAGGTGCCAAGCACTTGGAATTTAAGCTTCAAGACTGCAGATTTAATTGACTTTCATAACCTAATTTTGTAATAGTTTAAAATCATTGACTCACTGTTTTAATTTAATATTTTCTTTTTAAGTTGAATAATAAGCCTAGCTAGGGAGAAATCTATACTGGGTCTTGTCTCGCTTCTTCCAATTAGCCTATAACTTGCTGCCCCTAAATAATCTTGTGGGTTTTCTTCTTCCCTCTGGCTCTTTTACACCATGGAATTGGTGCAAGAGTTGGCGAGAGAGGTACTTCAGTTACCTAGAATCAGCTTGTACAGCAGCTTTTCTCACCAGATAGCTAAGAGTGGACGTTGGAAGCTCACCAGAGACTACCAAAGGTGGCCAAGGAGTTGTGAATGTTGGCCTGCATGGCCTTTTTTCTGTAATGAGCAGGCGTAGCAAAACTCACCAGCTTGTGTACTCGGAGAAAGCTTATTCAATTCAACGAAAAGGCAAACACAAGCATTGGAGTTGTCGCTTTTCAGTTTTCTTATTAGGCTCATAAATATGTAAATTAGATGATACCTTTGGGCTTAAGGAGTATTTATAAGGACGTCTTAGATGGAGGAGTATGCATGTTTTGAGGACACTACGACAAGATGTTTGGAAGAGTATTGTGACTTGGGAGTACAAATCCTTTTTTTATAATCATCAAGAATTTTTAGCACTTTTTAATGTTGTTTATCTGCACTTTACTGGCGCAAAAGGCAGCCAGGAGTTAATAATTAAGCAAGACTCCCATGCACCTATTAACGGTAACACGTAGTAGCCTTGCTGCCCTGTGATTGAGTGGATGGCTGAATCAGGATCTCAGTTCCACCTGAAAGGTCGGTTCCTGCAGATTCTCCTTCCATCCCATAAATAGTATTTTTAAAGCTGTTTTGCTCCTTTCATTTCTCAGAGGCTTGGATAATGAAACGCAAGTGTGTGAAAACATACAGTGACAAGCAGGAAAGAAAAAGCAAGTCCAAGAAGCTGGTGTGAGAAGAATCTGCCTTGGAAGAGCACCATGCGTTGCAGCCCGGTACGGGAGCCCTAATCCACCCTGCCACACAGAAAGGAGAGATGTCGAGGGTTAGGAAGCACTGAAGCCTCACAGTCCGTGAGCACAAAGTTATTTAGCCTGGGTCTGGGTATCACTGGGATGCATTTAGAATAAGCAGAGTGTTCAGTGGCCGTCGCATTTCTGCCAGTGGCTGTGCTGTGGTCTTGTCCTAACACTGGCGGTGTTAAACATACTGCGGGAGAACAGGCAGACAGAAAAGGTGTGCGTATTTGTCGTTACTGACCCACTTGGTAATTATAGAAAAGACAATCCACTTGACGAAGTGCGAGAACAAGGACTGGTAAAAAAAGGTCAGATGAAACACATCTTATAAAAAAAATTTTTTTTTTCCTCTGAGGGAAATGAAAGTCTGGGGGTTCTGAAGTGTGAATGAAATGTTTCATTTCAAAATGAGCCACGAAGTTCCTGAGACCTGCTGCTGGGCGAGTGTGTGATTTGTCAGTCTAGCCAGACTTCTGGGGTGAGTAGGGTGACCGTAGTCAGGGCTGGGATAAAGTCCTGCTGCAGAAGGGGACGGTCAGAAGTGGAGGTACAGGGTTTCCTGAACTGCAAACCCTGCAAGGGACTGACCAGAACTGAAATACTTCTGGCATTTTTCAACAGATTTTTGCTGAACTTCTTGTTCTATTGAATGTTTTCTTTCTTTGGTTTGGGTCAATAACAAATGCAAAAAAAATTGCAGTTCTCTACACAGCAAAAATTGTATTTTCCAATCATCCATAATTACAATAGATTTTAATTTTAGCTGGTTCTTCAGGGGATAGGGTTTGAAGTTTTACTGCTAGAAGTTGAATACTGTGATAGGGAGAGACAGGAAGCAAAGCAGGAGTTTCGTTCCATTTAAACCTGTAGAGAATTAACACTGTTACATCTGGTGAGATTGATTTCTCTTGAATTTCAGAACCTGAAAACTGTATTTTATAGGAAGTCTTTCCCTTCTGTAAATGTTTAAGGACACTGAGATATTTATGTTACCAAAAACCAGCGGTTTGCATAGACAGGGTAGTTTCGTGGAGCTGGGTAGACCATGATGGAGCCGTGGCTGTTCACACCAACTGTGACCTTGGCCTGGCAGTTTTCTGGGGCTCGGGCTGGTGCTGCGCTCGTCCTTGCGTCAGAGCTGGACGTCTCCGGTGGCTCGACTCACTGGCGTTTCGCCCGAGTGAGGACAGCGTACAGGCCTGCCTGTTACGTGGCGTACCATGATGGTGTCATACAGCATTGATATTCTGAGATCAGAAATGATTGCCTGCTTTCCAGTTAAACGTCAGGTGTTGATTTTGACCTCTGAAGTCTTAAATGCCTTGAAATTTGCCTGAGAGATCACCTCTCTCCCACAGTTGCAATCAATGGAGGAACTCAAGCTTGAACCCTCCTGATGTAAATAGGAGGGAGCTGCTGGCGAGAGCACGTTTTCTCAGAGACACAATAATTGTTAGAATCCATTCTGTTTTCATCTAAGGCAGGCAGAGTTTATTAAGAATTAGAATACACTGCAAGATCTATTTATTCTGCTTGTGCAGAAGGAGGAGGGGCCAGGAGCGAGGCTGAATGCTTGTGTTGCTCAAATTGGGTCTGATGGTCTTAATTCTGGATAATTATTTCCTGGATATAATGGGACAGATACTTTCTTCGTGGCTACTCTGCTGACCCTGCTTGAGCGGGGAGTTGGTCTAGGTGAGCTTGAGATGAGCCTTCGAACCGAGACGATTTTGTGATTCTGTGATGTCGCCTCTGTCCTAGCCCCAGTGTGTTATTTTGGGAGTCTGTTGGAATAAGTGTTGCTCATTATCGTAGCACTTTCGGGTGTGTGTACGCACACATGCATTTGTGTTTGGCTACTGATTCATTCATGTGTTTTTCGCCTTAATGTTTGCTGACAGGAGGCAACTGATTTCACTAGACTGATGACTGCAGTAATCCCAGCCTTGTTAGAGGGAAGTTCGACCTTTGTACAGGTTAAGCTGACGACGAGGTTGTGCTAATGAGTGCCTGGATACCTCGCCTTCCCTGCTGCCTCTCATTATGCTGCAGCTGAGGTTTTGCTTTTCCGTGCACCTATTGCTTTTCGGTGATGGTTGCTGACCTCCCTCATCATACTTTCTTCCTACTTTTATGTCAGGATCCTGAAGAGAAGCTTCTTTTCCTTTGAAAGTATTACCTACCTGTGTTTCCTGGGTATCTAGAAGATGAAAATGAAATCACGTGTCCAGGAAGTTTTGTTGTTGGTTTTAACAGAACGAGTATTCCATTTGAAGGGAGCAGAGGAACAAGAAGAGTCCAGTAGGGAATTCCGTGAAAGGAATTTGTGTGGAAGGGAATCGATTACCTGCCCGTCCTTACTTCAGAGAGCGCACTTGCTTATTCTGAAGCTGGGACAAATACCTGTTGGATGTTTTTAGCTGTACTTGTCTCCTTTGATGAAGACATGCAAAACTTTTATTTCCCTAGCAGCTGCCCTTAAACTGGCACTTAAGTGTTATGGCAACTCATCTTTGCTGAATATAAATCCTCATTTGCATGTGGTGTCCCAGGTGTATGATTGAGAAAACTCTTACGCTGTTAAAATGATAAACAAGTTCCATTTCAGAAGCTAGAGAAGCAAGTTAACATGTTTACCCACTGCAATGCGTTACCGGTATAATTCTTCATTGCTGACTGCAGATATTGGTCAGACCATCATTTTTGCACCTACCCATGTCTCTTCCAGCTCACATTCTCTTAACTTCATTGCGTATTCTGTTTTGTTCTGTCACTCCGTTATCAGGAAAATATCACTAAAAGGATGAACACATACAAAATCAGAGTACAAAATGACACAAAAGCATCTATCTTAAGTAGAAGATAGTAGATTAATATGTATGATGACAACAACAACAAAAAGAGATATTTATTTTACTGAAACCTGGGCCTGGGTATCACTTACTGGGAGGGCTGCGTGTGAAATTATTCCTTGTGTTATATTAGTATTTCAGGTTTCCACCTCAGATTGAATCACAGAACGTAAAAATAACCCTGAAATTGCTTACCGACAGCAAAAATGAGGGGACTTGAGCATACAGAGAGCGCCCAGGCAAGTTTTTTGAAGTTATTGGAGTGAGAACCGGGGGAGCTGGTAATCGGTCCTTCTAAGAATGCAATGCTCTGCTCCTGAGCAGCAGCAGTACCCAGGTAGTTGGTGAGATAGGAGTCTTCCTCCTTCACAGCAGATTGATTATGTATCTATGTACCAGTTTGCTTTTAATTATCATTAAGACTAGCTCTTGGCTCAGATTTCTCTTTAATGCTTATCGAAAACTGGAAACAGTGCAAAACTGTTGATTTACCTAGATGTAGGTTTAACAAGAATGTGGGGCCACACAACAAAAATTTGTAGCAGTGAGGGCCTAGTTTCTGCGTTTTCCCTTCTGTCTTCTGTTCCAGCTCGTAGGCCACAGTTTGTCACCCCTCTTGCAGCTCTCTGCGGGGCGAGCAGGGGCCTGTCATTGTGCAAAGGCCACCTTTTAGTCAAAGCCACTTCAACTCAACTAGTAAAGGACACGCTCTGTGTTCTCCCTTGCTTGATGGTGAAGTCCTTTATTCAGGGCAAAAAAAAGTGTGAAATTTGTGTTCTGTCAGGAAGATAATGATTAACATCCTGTTTCCACAGCTCTAAAACAGAGCTCAAAGTCTAAGGGCAATGAATAACATGAATAAAATAAATAAGAAAGATAGCATCTCAACTGCTGCTGTTCTATGGCAGCAGTGACTACAGCAGAGCTTTATCTTACAGTGATGCGCAGAGGCCACAATCCTCGAGTATCTGGTGAGAGAGACTGTAGGACTTAGGTGTCTCAAGTACTTTAATTCTTTTAGTTGCTAATTAAAAAAGAACTCTTGGTGGATATATGCAGCTGTGAATGATGAGGATTCCTTCATGTCCTTTGCGGTTGCATTTCTTTTCCGTACCGGGGTTCTGCGTGTGCCGTTTTGGTAACTGGCTGAGTGTTACAGGTAGTGTGGTTCTAAGCTAGACTTGCATAACACCAGCCACCTTTAAAAAAACCAAATAAACAAAGCAAAAACCTCCAAACCATAAACCAACAAACCCCAGACCAAGCCCATCATTCAGAGGTGAGCCAGAGGAAGAAACAGGCCGAGTCAGCTGAGGTCGACTTTCATTCAAATGAGATCCTTTATGCCTCCAAGAACCTCGCATAGATATCCTGTGCCTCAGTGCTCTGCGTTTAAAATAGAAAGATCGACGCAGAACAGTCCAAAAATGGGCACAATTAATGTTGCAAGACTTGTAGTTGGTGGAGGCTGTAAAAGTACAGCGTCTTTGCAAGCGGGCGAGTAGAATGGAATTAAATGAAGGAGAGGCAAGAGGTGTTTGAAAGCTTGCATGTGTAAATTCAGACTCTTGTTGGATTGAGTTACTGTTCCAAGGCTGGGGGAGGATAGTTGTTAAAAGAATATGAATTGTAAATTATTTTACAGAACACTTAGATTTCTTTTTCTCTTTCAGAAATAGGAACAGAAAGGGACCCTCTATAAATCTGATCTAATGGGCAAGATGCGTTCCAGCAAAGGCAGATGTGCTGTTTCATGCCTCGGGACGGCATTGGAAGCACTGCAATCATTACCAGCGTGTTCAGTTTTTCTACTTGCCGTTCTGCTATAGTAGTGATAGGAAAAAAGACAACCCTTAGACAGGCTTTTGAAAAAATCTGTTAAGTACCATCCTCCAGTTACATGGGCTGGATTTTCCATATGTTCTGACTCAGGCAGGCTTTGGAAATGGGAAGAGACTGTTAAGAGGGGATTTATCACAGTTAATTAGGAATACTAAACATTATTGCAAAACACTGGAAATTTTGGCTGTTGCTGCTGAATCTTCTTTAGGTTCAATATAACTTAGATTTTTTTTTTTTTGCAATAGACTGCTTCTTTTGTGTCACTGGATGTTCAGAAAGAGGCATCGCTGTGGTGAGTGATTTATATAATGATATTTAACGCTGCTAGGATTGCAAAGAAATTATTTTTTCCATGGGGTCTTTAGGAAGTTTTGAAACATTAAGTGTATTAAATGAGCTTTCAGAAATACCTTTCCCTCTTCACCCCCAGAGAAATTAATCTGAGTAGCGGAAAAGCAGGTTTCTATTCCAACATACAGCTGATTTCTGGAAGAAGGAAGAAAAAGATCTGATGTTCAGATGTGTTGCCTAGAAAGATCTGCAAAACTGGTATCCCATGGTGCTGATGTACTGGAGGATCAAAGAGATTTTAAACATGTGCTAAAGCAGAAGGAAGCCTTGACCATACGGAATAGATTCATATTTTAAGCCATCCTTAATAAGTGATTGAGATAAAACACGGGTTGGGAGATCCGTTTGAGCAAGAGGAAGTAATTAAGCCAAAGCCACAGACAAAAAGGATTTGCTGCAGCTCGAGTTCTGGTTTACAGAGGATCCCTCTCTTTATAGAACAGCTGAAAAACAAGTCAGTAAAGAAAATTTGGAATTTCAATGAGCGTTCAAAATTAAACGTGGTGATTCAGCGGATGTCTTCCAGCACTCGGAGCCATTAGTGGGTCAGCAGTAAAGTGAGGAGTGAACTTTGTAACAGAAGCTGGGGAGGGTTAAGGGGGAGCTGTCTGTATTGTGGGACTACTGACGCTGTGTGCGTATGTCGCCTGCTGTTCTTCCTATTACAGTAGCATGCGGGGGCTGGCTCTGTAAGTCCCCAAAAAGTAGAAGTCCATTGAAAGTTTTGTTGAGGTCATTGTGCTGTCAGCTTTCCCTGAGGATGTCCTCTGTGTGGTGGTGGGAATCGGCTGCTGGGTATTCTGGGTGTGGAGGACTCCTCCCATCCCCACCCCTACAAGTCAGCAGTTGGCATTTCCAGGACTGAGTGGAGGAACTAGGCAGGTGAGAAAAGAATGGCTGAAGTGTCGCTGCTGGCCGTAAGAAAACCTCAGGTACAGATAATTGGAGGGTTACAAGTAGAAAGCGTGAAGAAGTTTCTGGTCTCTGAAGCAGTACGTGATACTGTTAGACATCAGTCCTTTTCTCATCAATGCCATGGCTTAATTTTATTTCTAACCCTGGAAAGGAAGTGTGTAGTGGGGTATGTGCAGACTCCTGATATTCAGTCCTCAGGGTAAAAAGTAACGTAGGCTTTTCCAGATGCTAATTCTTATCCCTGACCACACCTGCTCCTGTCTTATGATCTCCTGTCATTCTCTACGCTGTCGTCTTTGAGCTGTTAAGAATCTCTTTAGAAGAAATCCTGAGATCAAAATGAATGGTTTTTGCAAGTAGTTGCACTGTTGCGGTACAAGCACGAAAACAGATCTGCTGAACAATGAATTCACACACCATTCATAGAAGAAAGCATTTTCCACTCATCTATCTCTTCTTGTCACTACTTTTCAATACTAAGGCTTATTTTATTTTTGTAAAAGGTACTGTATTTACGGTTCTTACGCATGCATTAAACAATAGTGCCTTTTAAAAGCAAGGTGATAAATTTGCTAGCTTCACAGTTACTGGAGTACTGGGCATCCAGCGTGACAGACGTGCCAGGCAGTGACCGCAGAGCGCAGCTGTTGGGAAAGGCCTGAGATGGGATGGCATCAGACTTGCTACTTTGGAAGTCTCTCGTGGAGGTGAATGCTTACTTAGGTGCTGTCTGTTTATCATTAATTTTGCAGTCATGACTGGAACGCCTGCAAGAGTTAGAGGATTACATGAGAAAAATACTCTTCACAAATAAAGGAGAATGCTGAGAATGTGTGGTTTCACTGCATGAAGAATAGGAACTGGTGGTATAGGAAATGGAGAAATCCCTTTCCCGAGGAGGAAGTTGCTCTGTGCTCAGTGTAAAAATTGCAGGCATTGAAGAAGGATAATGTGATCTGTTGATCTGTACCAAATCTACCTAGCTGAGAAGCTCCCGAAGGAGTTCTGTATTCCCCCCAAGACGAGGGCAAATGTGTCTCCTATAAATGTTTTGCACAGCTGCATTGCTGTTCGGGGGAGTAATGTGTCAGTGATACATTAATGGAACAGGGACCTTAGAGGGGAACGCAAGCACCTAAGAGCAGGCTTTGAGTGGCTCTTGCTAAGAGAGCTAGGGAGGATCTTTGTTTCTCCCTCCTCTCCAGCGCCCATCTTGTCTTGGTGCTTCAGAACCTGCTGTTAGCATCTGCTTTTTCCCTTCCCTTTGGGCTGGAAGGGCAGGATGGCACATGGGAGATCTCCGAGGTGTGAAGCTGTAGAACAGACTGGAGAGGGACAGTTCTACAACTGGTCCCTGAGCAGTATTTTTCGGAGTTGTAATTTTGTAAAAGATCTTTGTCCAGAACAGGACAATTCCTGGAGAGGAAAAAATGAAGCTTCTGATACAAGCCCTTAGGCACCTAGTGTGTTGGTATTACAAGATACTTTGTCAGGTAACAAAGTTTCTGCCTCTTTGTGCCATGTTTGCTAATCCCATCCCTTGGGGCTTTTGTTGGTTGCTTGCGGAGACCAGGAAGAAAATACCCTTCCCCCCTTCCTTGATGTTGTGACAGCTTCTGCGGGGAGCTGCATTTCCTTCCTCTGAAGTACTTACGATCAGCAAGGGCCACAAATTTGATTTAGGATAAAATTTCTCAGGTGTCTGTTTGGTCCATGTTGTCCCTGGGCTCAGGATTAAGCCAGTTGTGATATTGAGAGTCGAGGAGGAATATTTCCTTGAGGGTCAGTTGCCAGCGATATTCTCCCCTCCTTTGTAGTGTGGGGCAAGGCTGGAGCAGTTCAGTCCTCATCAGCAGATCTCCTGCTCTCACAAGGATCCTGGATATCTTTCGCCCCTTCTGCAATTTGTTTTCTCTAACTACCAAATGGCAGTTCTGTTCCAGGAGTAGTGTGGTGCCTGTGGCGTCTGTAGGAGTGGAATGGTTCTGAGGTTTTGTCTGACCCAGATTTCTGCTGGGTGGTTGGCCTCAGAGTGTAAGGGACAAGACTTTGTCACCTCCAGTCTCCTATTGCTAGTGAGAGCATCCCTACTTTTAGAGATCTTTGGAATTCAGGTCTTGGATTAAAGTTAGGTTTATCAATACTATAACGAGTCAAATAAAAGCCATGAATGAGCCTATGCATATATACCATTGGGCTTCTAGAACCAGAAACTTTTCAGTTACTTGTGTGTGCAGACATGGCTTCGGTGGGTTTGGAATGAGCCCGTAGTTCGAGTTCTGGTCCTGCACGCTTCTCTGGAGTCCGGTCAGCAGCGCCAGCTCTGGGCCTGCCTGCCCACCAGTGACGGGCGCAGCGGCACACGGCCCTGGGCTTTCAGACTTGTGCGAAATCTGGCCCCTTACCTCGGCACTCACCGGGTTCCTTTGCGTATAGTGTTAATAGTGGGAAACTAGAAGCAGGTAGTGCAGAAGGTGAAGGTGCCGTTCTCTGTAGCCCTGTTAATGCAACATACGTAATGTCTTGTGAAAGAAAAGTGATCCCAACTGTTCTGTTTAATTAGTTCTGTTTCATAGTTGTGTTCGTGTTCCCCAGTTCAATAAAAGCCGTTTGCTAGCAGCACAGAAAAGTGTGGGGAGAAGGGAAGAGGAGAGGGAGAAAGCAAAGTGGCTCCATAGAGTCAGAATTAGCATAATCAGGCAAAGCATAATAAAATGCGTTGCAGTGACAGCGCTTTTGCATAATGCCATCTCCTCGAGGTGGTACTGAGGCTGTACGGGGCGGGAGGGCAGGAGAAGAGAGGACCCGCTGAAATGGGGGAGTTTGCCATTGTAAGGAAGTCTGTTGGCAGTCTGTTCTCAGCCCTGCTTTCAGGGGGATAACGTGGCAGGGAACGTGAGCAGTGAGCTGAAACTCGACGCGACGTGTCTTCTTGCTGTTGGAAGAAGGGGTGGGTTTGTTTTTAACAGTTGTGTGTATATGTGAGAAGGAAAGAAAAAGCTGTTCTGAGGGATTGTAGTCTTCACAACAATTAAAGTGATTAGGTGTCCCAGAACAAAGTGGATACAGAGTCGTGTAATCTCCTGGTCTGGAAAGTTCAGGACTGTAAGGTGAAAGAGAACCTGATGAGATGACATACGGTTTATGGCGCAACTCTGTGATACTGGTGTTTAGAAAACGGGCAAACAAGACAGTTTGGATGCTCACTACTTCCAAGGCTGCGTTTTCAGCGAATCTTTCCTTCCTTCCTGCACACGTTCAGGCACTTTACCCCGGCAGGCATAACACAGGCATAATTAAGCTTCTTGGAGTCAATACCTGACGTTTGCTATTAGTCCCTAAGGAAATCCAGCTCCCATAACCTAGCTTCTGATTAGCCTTTGCCATCTTGACAGTGCTTTGTGTATGGGCTTCCAGTATTTTAGCTCTCATGTGGCCAAAGTGTATTTAATCAATCCATGATTTAATCAGCAGCTTCATTTACCAATATACTTTAACCAGATTGGTGATTAGCGGCAGCCGTTAACCCCCTTGCAAAACCCTAGGCCTCAGGTGGTGGGCGTGCGGATGTCCGAACACGCCGATGCAGACTGAGCACTTCTCCTCACAGGAGCCTCAGCGTCGCCCGGCATCTGCCTCGTGCGCCCTGCACAGCTCCCCTGCTCGAAGGCGCAGCGCCTAAAAAGCGAATCTTTTGCCTCCTGAGCGTCTCTGCCTGCCTGATCCTGTGTAAGAGCTCAGAAGCGCTGGAGAGTGTTGCTGTGCCTGTTCTTTGGGAACATCCCCTGAATTTGAAAATTTCAGTGAAACTGAAAAAGAGGGTTGAGAAAAACTAAACAAGCAATTTGCTTCTGTCAGGAGAAAAATTGGTCATAAGCAAAGCTTTCTGTTAGAAAATACGGTATTTAACTTACAGACCACTAGCCAGACAATCAAAACAAAGGAAAAAAAAAAAATCCCCTTTTTAATCTGCACTTAATAATAAAATATTTTTCCACTTGAAAGGATGTTTATTATTTTATATGGATGTTTTGATTTAAAAGAAATGAGCTTGGCATTTACACCTTAAAGATTTTTTTTACTTCATGAAATTTTGCAGTTGCTATTCCAATATTGAAACAGAGAAGAATTATGAAAAATCAAATCCCATAAAGATAATTCCCCAAACATTTCTACTTAGATTCAAGAAATTTAGGCTCAATTTTGTATCTAGACCTGTGTTTGCTAGTAACCACACGTTCACCGTGATACCCACTGCTTTGCGGGATGAGGGGTTAGGCGTGTTTGCTAGCTGATGGGGTTTGGGACTGTTAAAGACAGTATTTAAAAATCAGGCCATTATCTTAGTACCTTCTTCTAGTGACTGGTTCTGAAGATGTTAAGGGGAGCAACATCCCAATGCTAAACAGCCCTTGGGGAATAGCAGCAGCAATTAGCATAGAATTAACAGATAAATTCTGCACTTACCAAGCTTGTGAGGGTGAGAGGAGTCAAACGGATTCAGTGCAATTTTTTTTCTCCTCTGGTACTGCACCCCACGAGGACCGCTGCATTCCGATCATCCTGAGGTGAACAAAAAAAAACGTTAAACAAACACTCTTTGAATGTTCATGAGTAATCTGAGGTGGGGTCAAATGTTTTGATTAAGGATCCATAAGTGAGCGGGGCTGTGTGGTTGTAGTGCAGATATTTCATTACGACCAGGTGGCCCATAGCCAGAACGTGTTCGTCTGTTTATTCACACTACTGTACATGATTAACTGTGCCATGGTTTGTGCCGCCTGAATCAAATCTATTCCGTGCACATTACCATAATTAGGTCAGATACAATGCACAGGCAGAACACAGCTGTTTTACAAATTAATCATGGTTGAAAAGAGTCTTTCTTGTGAAAAACCTTGTGTACTGCATTTTTTAATAGCAGAGATCTGAATATATATAATCTCAGGTTCTCCAGTGTTCTTTCAGGGCCGAGTCCCACTGGTACGATTCTGAAGCAGTGCAGTCGGTCACGTCTGCTCTTCCCATCCCGCTCGGCCCGTCGTGGGTCTGGCTCTGTCCCGACAGACCCAGCTTCAGGAAAGCACGCGGATGCAATGTGGGGACATATGTCGTGCATTTACAGAGTTTTTCAGCTGATAATGACTTAGACAGAAATATGTCACCACATCCAAATATCGTGGATAGGACCTGTTCCCAGTAGAGCATAACTGAAATCAGTGGCACTGGGCTCAGCTAAGACCTGTGTAGATGGTGTATTCAGGACATACTGCAACGGTAACGGGTTACACTTAAAAAAAGCCCAGTTGTTTTCAGAGGTGAAGTGCCTCTAGGCTCCTAACCCACGTAAAAGCTTGGATTTTTTAACCCAAAGTAGGAGTAATTTGTCTATGTCATGTTCCTTTTTCAAAGTTTGTTTTTTAATCTAATAATTAATTATAATTTTACCAGCAACAACAACCCTTGGATCTTATAAGAGAGACATGTTCTAGGGAACTCGGTTGCACATTGTCAACAAGTGTGTTGAAGTCAGCACATTCATTCCGGATTAGAGCTGTTGCTTAATAAAAGCACAGTACTTAACTGTTACGTAAGTTATCCATTAGTTTGCTATAGGGAGTATTTTGACTTGCATCTTTTGCAAACACTGATGTAATCTCTAAAGAACATCGTGTTTGAGATGAATGTTTTAAGTTCCAGTGCATACAGCACTGTTAAGTGAAATGAATGGGAAGTGCGGAAGCGTTCCTGAAAACTGATCTGGAGACTTTGAATGCGGACTGCAGTGCTGCAGCCCTTCTGAACTGCAGGTATGAGCACAGTGCGTAGTCCACGTCAGCCATGGCAAAGACTGGAGATAGGTATGATTAATCTCAAAATTCAGGGTTCATGTGTTTAAATGTGTTCCATTAGATCCCAAAGACAGTTTACATCGACAGAACTCAGAAGCATGCAGTCCTGAACCTGAAGTTGCCGCTGTTTGGTTTCACGTTTCGAGCGTTTGGAGCAGTCTCCGTTCATATGCTCAGATTTTTCTCCGTATCTGTAGAAGTTAGACCCAAAGTACGGTACGTTACGAGATGGAGTAAGGGCTTGGATTTTTCCAAAGCAGCATTTAACCTTTTGTATAGGCCTCACTTGTAAAGAGGAGAAAAAAATGTGGGCGTAGGTTCATTGCAGTTTCTTTGTGTGTTTTGAACATGCAGATCCCAGGCTGGGGGGGGCAAAGCTACTATTTTCTTTGAAAGTGATATTGCCACCATGACTGTTGAATTAAATTGGTCAAGCAGAAATCAGATGAGTTTCGGCACATAGTAGGTGTAAACTTGATTTATATTATTCTCATAAGGAATTTAAAAGCTCTGTTATAAACACTCTGGTTCCACAGATGTTAAAAGTTGAAAGCTTAGATTTATCAGCCTCAAACTAATTAAAACCAAATTAATACAATTTACTTTTTATATGGCAAAAGAAAAGAGAATTGAAATAAAAGATGGAGTTGACATCAGTTGAACAGAACAGCTTCAACAGTGTCAGGCCATTTCCAGCAGAGAAATGGATCCCGAGCTAGCGTGTGGCAGCACATCGCGCCTTGGCGCTGCACTGGGGTCTCGGCTGTTGACTTCAGTAGTCAAACAGATCGTTTTTATTGGGGTTCTCTTCACTGCCTTCACTGTGAATTCGATCGGATTAATAAATGCCAAGATCTAGCCGTAAGCTGTCTACGCTGTCAGAGCAGGGTGACCACTGGCATTGCGGTGGTCAGTGCTCTAGGAGAACAGCGTGAAACCCCCAAAAAGCAGAGTTACAGCGAAACTGTGCAGGTGTAACTGGAACGAAGTCAGTTCTGGGCTGAACTGCAGAGGACGCAAAAAAAAAAAAAAGAGCAGAAAAATCTCATCTCCCTTCCTGTTTGAAATATAATATATATGAAAACACAATTTATAGAGACATAAATTTTAAAATGCTTTGAGGTGGATGTTGTCTAATTTGCATTTATGGACTACAGCAAGACATTCCTGTCCAAATTGGGATACCTCCATTTGGTCCTTGCTGGAGTCCGGTGTCATTGAAGTACTGTTGTATGAGATGATACAGTGACAAAGATTGTTTCCCAGGCTGTGTTTGGGTTGGTATTTCAGTGTCAGCTATTACCTTTTTTAAGGGCAAATAAGTGGCTTTTATTTGAAAGGAAAATATTTTTTAGAAAGCATGTTTTTATCCAATCTCAGGTGTTCCTGATGAGCCCATGATTTCCCATTTGATCACAACAGTACTTAATTTCTGAAAAATAAGTAGAGAAGTGTTGAGCTGGAGCAGTTCCCTGATCCAGTTCAGCATCTGTGCCAGCACCGCGCGAGGGGCATCGCAGAGGTGGGATGAGCGTCCGGGGGCCGGGGAGAGGAGCAGCCCAGCAGCGCTGCTGTGGCGTCAGGCGCTTCTGCGAGGTCCGGGCCCTCTGATCTGCTGCGATACCCGGCCTTCTGAAGAGTCAGCAGTACTGTGTTGCGGTGTCACCGGCTTTGCTCGGGTTTTCCTTTTCAAGGGCTGCATATTCTTGGTGTATGGCTGGCTGCAAAACACGAGGTTCCAGATGCAGGATTGCCTGTCTGGCTCTGAAGACCGCTCTTGGTAGTCTTGTTGCATCCAGTTGGTGCTAGGCCTTGAGGGTTGAAACTCTCAGGTTTGGAATTTAGCAGCTATTGAAGTCAACCACAGCAGGCTGAAAAACCTTAGAGTAAGTTTTCTTGCCAGATTTCTGCTCTTGCCTGCTTTTGACCCCAAGCAGAAAGATCTTCAGAGCCCTTCACCTGTTATTTTCATTTTTTTAGCTTCAAATTCCAGCTGGAGTGATGTAGCCTTTGGCAAAACAGTAATTTTTAAAGAAACCCCACATAAACATTTTGGAGTTTGAAGGGAGGGAGAGGGCTCCAAGACCAAGTTCATTTTAAACTTGCCTCCTAAAGTGAAAGGACATGGAGGGCATTTCTTGTGATGGAAGCTTTGTTAGAGTTCACTAGCAGTGGTATCCAGAGGTCTTTCTCCAGCAAAATACCATGGTTAATGGAGATGGATGCCTCCAGAGGACAGAATGCACTGGAACAATTATTTCCAGTTAGCAGTTACATGCAAAATTACAGTAACGGCAGTGTTATGTGAGCTGGCTGTTTGAAGTGCACGTGTGCACAGGTTACGTGTACAAGACTGCTTGCTGTTGGGAGACACAGAAGTTGTTCGACTGCATACGCGGGCACCTGCCCTGCCGACAGATTTCCTTGCACTGACCCGGTGGCCAAGTGAGCTGTACGTAACAAGAACTTGAAATCCGAAGCGTCTTCCTACTGCGCTTGGTGTGGCACGGTGACAGTCTGAGCTATCAAGGAATTGCTTACAGCAGTGCTAATTTTTTAGAGGCAGCAAAAGAAGTGGAGAACATAATTCCCTGTAAATGATCATAGAATCCAAGTGCATAAATCTTTTTGGCATCTTAAAAATCCACCATCAAAGATTTTTTTTTCCCATTAAATTCTTGAAACAAACTGTCTATATCCTTTTGCTCAGTTCACTTCTTGGATGCATTGTGACTGAAGTTTAGTCTGGTTTAAAAGAGAGATAGTCTCCATTATGCCTGGGGTTAAATAATCTGATTACAGAACTCCATTCTTTCTGCTCCATTGATCCAGTTTATTTTCATTTCTATCTGTGCTGAATGGGTTGAATCCATTTGTCACTTCAGGGAAGGCTGTAAATGATCTGTTATCATCTGTGTGGAACTGCCGGGTTGGGTATTGTACACAAAAATCAGAAGGCAAGGAATAGGAAATGTCTGTAGGTAAAGACCAGACATTGCTCCCGAAAAAAATGGAAGCCCTTCTGTGTGACTTGAGTTCAGAGGTGTGTTGGAAATTACCTGATGTGATCATTTACAGTTCAGCACACAAATTCGTTCCTATTCCGCAATAAATAAAGTATGAGGTTTTGCTGTACCTTCGTCTGTCACATAGGCTTACTGCACATGAAAAGGTCCTGCTTTTGGCCTCTCTAATGTTTAACAAGTACCATATGTTAATTATGATAAATCATTTATAAAATAACATAGAAAGGGTATAAAATTCAGATAGGCTATATAAAGGTTTTGCATTATCTAATCTGCTTTTAAAATTATAACATTCTAGATCTTACATCAAAATATACATGTTCTTCATCTGACATGTAATTTGTGATGCTCTGAATGAAGGGCAAGTCTGCTTATCAAGGAGGTCAGTTAAAGCATTGTGCTGTACTTGAATTTCACTTAAAAGCCCAAAGAATAATGGAACCTTTTGAGAAGCTGACAAGAAGCATTTAAAACAAAAGCTTTGCAGTATATTTTTTTCGTGTTATGTAACATAAAGTCATCCTTTGGAACTGATGACTGTGAGATGGCTTTGAAATCAAGAGAGCAACAAGGTGTAAAAATAATGTATTTTCAAAAGGCATATATGTGATTAATGAGGATAATCAGGATTAAAATCATTATGCAAAGAAGTCATGAGTTTTGGTACGGATGCCAAGTCTAGCGTTCAAGAACATGACCTGAAAAACAAGGGGTGAAGTCTGGAAGGTCGTGATGTGTGATAAAGGAATAGTAGCCTGTAACTTTTAACCCATACCAATTTCCAACCTACTTCACGATAGGCCACGCGTCTTTTGTGCTAGAGCGAGCAGCAGTGGTTTGGAGAAGTACAACCTTGGCCTAAGTTTCAGTTCCTTTTGCCACCTGATCTCTTTCTGCCTCCGTTCTCTCCACTCTTTACCTTTCCCATTGTTGTGGTTTGAGACTGAATCGACAACGTGGAGATGAAATGGGCTGATACCAAAGTGTTTTTAATCATGGGTGTATTTCTTGTCAACACGTGGCACAAGGACCTTGTTCAGTAGACGAGTGGGTGCGATCCTGGCGAGAAGCTGGGCAAGCCAGCACGACGGTTCCGAGCATGACCCCCGGTCTCGCAGGGGAGGAAGCGGGGTTCAGAAGAGAGGTGGGTGGGCCGTGGTGGTGGTTCCAGCTGTGCAATGCGGGGCTCTGGGGTGGCAGCTGTTGGCTCTTGTGCGCTCCCACTGCCTCTCATGGAGTCTTTGTCAGGTCTCGACCCCAGGCCTCACAGCTTATGGGACTGGATCGGCAGTATACAACTCTGATTTCTTCAGATTCTCATGGTGTCTCACGGCCTGCCCCTCTGGAAGGCTCTGCACGTGTTGGCAGTGACACAGGGTTTAACAGCTTGATTAGAAGGAAGTAATTTGAGGGTTGACAAAGTTTGACCTGTCGCAGTGCTGAACTACTACAGCTGTTCAAACCGCAAGCTCATCTGACACGTATGGCACAGCAAGGACCTACTAAAACAACAACAGGAGTGATCACCCCCATTAGCTGCCTCTTGGGAGATATTTTAACATCACCTCTGGCTTGACACCTTTCATCCAAGGATTTAAAGATAATAATAGTAGTAATAACAATTTTTTTGAAATATTCTAAAAAATTAAGTACTTTAAGTGACCTAGGACAGACTGTTGGAAGGGGAACTCTCAGAAGTGTTGCGTCCCAGCACACAGCTTTTCCTCTGCTAGTTTTTTGCAGCAGTCGTGATTCTGAGCTTGTCTTGTCCCTCCATGCAAGATTCTCCTTGCAAGGACTGCAGGTCTTCCTGACCTCGTGTCAGCCTCTCAGAGCCGAGTTGCTGTGAGTATGTTTAGAGCAAGTAGAAATTGCTTTGCTTGATTAACTCTTAAGCTCCCTGCTCCTCTGTGAGCTGGATAAGTAGGGTTTTTTTCCACAGTATAAGCAGAAGTAAACACCGAGGTGCAATGACTGTAAATTTAATTCTAAACTGCTCCCAGATGAAGACAAAAAGTAAGTGTAAAAGAAGGCTCATGTAAATGCATGAGCTCCAAACAGCAAGGTCACCAAAGTGAGCCATTCAAGTAATCATCTTAACCACGACATAGATTTTGCTTAGTTCTCGTCCTCCCCGTGAACACTTGTGGCTGCTTTCTCATGATCTGGTAATTGCGAGCCAACCTGACTCAATCTTCTGTCAGTCCTGGCACAATGCTGACTTTGCTCCTGAAAGAGGAAGGCCTGAAATACTTCCTATCCCCTTTGAATCCACAGCAGCATTAAACTTTCTAGAATAAATTGTGCCAAAGGGTAGGTGGGCAAGCCAGATACTAAAAAAAAAAAAAGCATTTGGCTGGGACTGAGCACAGTCTTCCTCCTCTCTGCCAGGAAATCAAAGAGCTTTTGACAATAATTGCGCAGTATTGTGTGTGGAATAAAATAAGTACATTTTTTTCAGTTTTAGTTGTTTATGACTGCTGTCCTAAAGAAAAGGCTTAATTTGGATATCACCAGTAGATACAAAAATGCTGCTGAAGTGAAGTCGTTACTTTGGGTTGCAGAACAAGGCTGAGTAGTAGCGTGACTTTACATGTATTAAAATAGTATCCAGCTGAGAATGTGTGAATAGGATTCAGGGAGTAGAAGACAGATCCTCTTGCACAGAACTTAAAACCAATGGGGCAATACAGAAATGTCCATTATTATCCCCATTTTACAGGTTAAGAAGTGAGGAACATACATATTGTCATACTGATGGATCTGTGGCAGGCCCCCACTGCATTTTATCAAGCCCCAACCCATGCTTTTCCTCCAGGTAGTGATTTTGTCTCTACGCTTGAGCACAGGGTCTCGATGGAACAAAGTCCAAAACCTGCTTACAGGCATTCTGTCAACATCAGTCCCCAGAAGGCCCCTTGGCTAGAAATGCTAGTTTCCATCCCAGTACAACAAATAATTTGGCTGACTAAACTATTCTACGTATTATGACAAGTGAAGTAATTTGCTTCCACCAGAAATTCTGGCTTCTAATCAGTCTGCTTTAATTGTTAGGTTCGTCCATCTTGAAACCAGAAGTAGTCCAAGAGTCCTGCCTCCCAGGGTTGTGTTCTGAGCACAACTGGGTGCTTCATTCAGCCGAGAAGGCTGGCCTAAGAACTAGTGAGTGTTGTCTCCCATGTCCCAGTGATGAATCCACTAAGCTCCAGCCTTGCCCAAGTGATTTACTTTTGTTAGGTGGGTCCACAAAACCTTATTTTCTAGGGCCGGAGGGGGCTGGGGAGGTGTTGTGACCCCTATTATTTTCTGTGCCATTAAAACATACACAATTTCCAAGCATAGTGAAGAGAGCCCAAGAGTCCCGGCTTTATAGTCACATGGACACTCTACTACACGATTGCTATGATTTGGAAATATGTACAATTCCAGTTTGCTGGCTTACACTTCTAATCCTTACTTTCTAGGTTTGATTTGTAATCGAGTCCCTTGCAAACTAGTCTTGTCTGTGTAATGCTTCTCCGTATCAAAGGCTTGCCTTTAAAATAATGAGGTAATTGGAGAGTAGAACAGTCTCTGTCCTTCAAGGTACTAGCACTCTTTAATAGGTGTTTCATGCTTGCTGGCAGATACCGTGCCAAACACTTCAGGTAGCTGTGCTGCTGCGGCTCTGCTCGCTGCCTGCTGGTACCCTGTATGCTGCTGAACCAGGCAGCACGCCTCAGACTGAGCCTGAGGAGCGGTGGAAATAACGAGGAGCGGATTTTGCTGCTCCTTGCAGGGATTGTCTCTGCTTCCTCCACAGAACCATCCAATCCTGGATGCAGCCAGACAGCAGGTATGTCCTGCACAGGACAGACTTACAGATCCTGGTATTCCTGTTACTGTGTTTATTGCTATTTTTCAAACGCAACATGAGGTTCTCACTAAAATTTTAATAAAAATGTATCTCAGAGAAAATCACAGGGTTGGATTTTGAGTCGCTATTCAAGACAGACCAAGCCATTTTGAACAGAGGCCAGTATTTAAACTGTTTTTGGCATTTACCTTTTATTTAATATGAGCGGACAGGAGGCTTAGAGTGACAGCAAATTTACAGCCAAGATAAATGCCTAAACACTGGCTTATTTTGTGTTGTGTGAATGTTTCTGGTATGATACTGTTCGTATGCTTTTAGTTCTTGGCCAGGAGGCTCGATTGACGGTCCTGGGAACAGGAGCCAGCCCTGCCCTTCAGACCAAGGAGCTTTCAGCCTGGAGAGCAGAGCTTTTATCTGCTATCAGCCTCGCTGCTGAGAGTGCCAATTAGTACTAATCCTGAGATGGCTACTCATTTAGTCAGAATGGGTCAGATAGCCCTTCTCCCATTTCCTTCCCAAGCTGACCTCAAATCAGATGCTTGGAAGGCGGCAGTTTCCCATTCTGTTCCATCTCTTCCCGACTCACAAGCGGTGACCTACAGAGGAATGACTCACCCAGTTCCCAGACCCACCGCTTTCCCATTGCGTTGTCCCTTCCCTTGTGTTTTTGTTTCTGCTGCAACGCACTAATGAGTACCTTGGCTTCACTCTATTCTTTATTTTGCTTTGCTCGCTTCTGCAGAAATAGATGAGGTTCGGTTTGGATTGCTCGCTGTAGCGTGCCACTCTTCAGTGAGACTCTGTGTCACTTGGAGCTATTATTTAATTTCTGCAGGGTAAGTGGTGCATGCCAACCTTGCAGCAGATTTTTAATTTTTAAGTTCTGCTGTGAACCGGTGAAAATCCTGGCATTACAATTCCACTGAATCCTAAGGGCTGCCAAAACTGTCGCACAATGCCTCACTGTTCTCTATATTCATATTAATTTGCACTGAGACTAATTGGCTATGAAGACTTGATCTTTCCAAAGCACTGAGGACTCTTCTCTCTATTCTAAAAATGCTTCTGTATGAAGTTCATCAGTAGTAAGGCAAACGTGTTCTGAGCGCCTCTTCCACCATGCTGTACATTAATTCCTCTGCGGAAACGAGCAACTGTCTGGCCATTTTCCTGCCAAGATGGCAGAGACCATTCTTTCATGACTTTTTTTTTTTTCCTTTTTCTTTTTTCTTCTTCTTTTATGCCCTGTAGTAGGTGTTTTACACATATGGAAGAACTGCCTCACAGAACTTACTTTCAAAATACAGTACCAAGGCAATAGATAGATTCTAATAAGGACTAAGAGCATTTATACTGCTGGTGTTAGAGGGAGACAGAGCTACCCATCTTGGCTACTATTAAAATATTTTAATACCTGCTGAAAGAAGTTCAGATATTACGATGATGAGAAATACAAGAACCTCTATAAAGGATAAGCACTTAAGCACGTGAGTATTCTCACTGATGCTGTGCCTGATTTGAGAAGGTTTACCTAGAAAATACGATAGCGGTGAGCGTACCATTTTGGAACGGACCATAAAAAGAAAAGCAAGTTTTCTTCCTTTCGATAAATGGTGAATCTGAAGGCAATTACTGCAAAATGTAAAGTTTTCCATGATAGACTTGAGTGTAAGAACGGGCTGTTTCGCCTGGACAGTAAGGAGAGTGTGGTGTCGGGAAGCCTGTCCTGTACCGAGCGAAACAGATGCCTGACCTCATCTGAGAAGGTGACTGGAAGAGAATTGAATTTTAGAAGCTCAACATGACAAGGTTGCATATTCATCATTAGTTTTATATGTGGCTAAACAGGGTGTTTCTAGAATAATTAAGCACCTTAACACATGCAATACAATAAAATGAAAATGTTGTATTCCATCACAGAGCTATATGCCATCTCTTTTTGGGGAGGGCTTGAACTGAGTGTGAGGAAGAAAGGCCTTCCTAGGTCTGTGTAAAACCAGAACCATCCTTCTTTATGTATTGAAAACAGTGGTGCCGCTTGCAACTGGTTTGTCTGCAGATTTCACAGCACTTGATCGGAATAATTATTAGTGAGGGTTAGTCTCAGAGCGCTTTGTAGAGAAGAATTAGATATTTTTCTTGTTTAATGAAGATGAGTCCAAGACACAGAAAGGTTATGACCGAAATTTGATTGCTACCCTCTTACAGCTAGAAACACAACCAGAAGATATTTTTTTAAAAGAAAGGGAAGATTCCTTTTTCAAGCTCTTTTCAAAATCTAACCATTTTAGGCAGATGTTTAAATAGAGACCAGTGGCCACTTTTGCATATGGACTATATGCAAATATGGTTCTTCAGGTTACCAGGAAGCTGTCCCAGACAATTTCAAAGCTGACAAAACCAGAGCTGCTGAAAACCAGGTGATCATACAACATACTGACTGGAAATCTTAGATAGTGCTCTTGCTAACTCCCTTAATACCTGTGTTTTGTGATTTGTACCTGTACTGCTTTAGTGTTCCTGTGTTCTCCCATTGTTTGTGGTATTCACTGCTTGCTTTTACAAATCTGATCCAAGATCCTGAAGTTATGGTCCAAGAGCTTGAAGTCAGTCTGCTCTTGGATTTCTTTGGGCAAGAATTAGCTCCAGGAGTGTGGCATCTTAATATCACTCCCATAAATATGTTTTATCATCAGAGGTGATACCCACACATCTAGTGGAAATACAGATTTTTAGCAATTGCTGAGCTGTTCTCTGGAGATAAAGAGCCCGGAGTAACACACTCGTGATGCACGTGCCTTGAGTTACTGAAACTCACTCAGCGTGGACCTGGAGTCTTAGCCAGTCTCGGGTTCTGTTGATGGTATTCATTAGTTTGCAGGGGCTCTGGGCCGAGGCTGTTTGATGTATATGTGGTGATACAAAGACAATTTGTACTCATCATAATTCTGGTAATACAAATGTAGTAATTAAAATACCTAAAACAAAACAAGGTTTTTGAGACACAAGTGAATAATCAGCATTAGCTTATCAACTGCAATGCTGGTTGCATCAAATACGCTAACAAAAATAACAGTCAAATGTACGATGCAGCTAACCAGTAAGCTGCTCACTTATAGAACTATTAGTCATTTTATCACACCTCCAACCTCTCTTTTTTGTTCTTTTAATTTCTTCTGCACAGACTTATTTTTAGAGGAACTTGCTGCACTTGGATTCATGCGCAGCAACACAGCCTAAAATATCATCCTTTGAATTAATTCTATTTTTTTCCTTCTACATCAAAACAACTAAAATTATACTGCATGGCATATCCCAAGCATTACTTCTACCCACCCTCTGCTTTTTATGTATGAAAAATATATGCAGTCAATGTGCAGTGGCTTGACTGGGCTAATTCTAGTTAATGGTGTTGAAAAATACTTTGTAGCTCTCATTTATAGTGTGCTTTCAAGTTTTAGAATAATTCCTCTGGTTGAACTGCTGAAGACGTGAGGAGGATCTGAAGTGGTTTAGTTCTCTGAAAAGGTAGAACCGAAAGTCTCTGACTGGCAGGGCTCTCTGCTGGTGGCTCCAGCAGTCGGGCAGGTGGGCTCTGCGGGGAACTCTGGGCAGATCTTTGCCTACCAGCATCTGTGCGGTTTGGGAGCCCTGGGAGTGTTCTTTGCTTGTGCAGTTCTTTGGAAAATATCTGGAGTTCCTTGAAGTTGAAGTACGTTATTAGATGTGGTGCTAAATCAGCTATTAGTCATGCAAATTATGGCTGAATTCTAACCTATGAAACTTAAAGGACGCAAGCAGTAGGACAAGATTAGCAGTATATGGTTTTTAGCAGCTGAAATATTAATTGATATAGCTCTTAATATTAATTTACCTTACAGTGGCATTCAGTTGCCAGCTGATGTGACTGCAGTCTCTTGAGCACTGTGCAAACATGCAGGGAGAGTCTTATTTTTTACTGAAGTAATTTGTATGCTGAAAACAGTTTACGCTCCCAACCTGAAAACAGCAAAACAAAATACTTAACCTCGAACATTTCTGAAAGCACATCTTTAGAAGAGATGCTATTTGTCCTGGGAGCATTTTTCTTAGATGTATCATCTCACTTTTGCACTTACATATAAAACTATAACAAATCTTTTGTCTGATGTTTTTCTAGCTGCGGCTGCAACATAAACCGTATACTTTGAGGCAGTCAAGTGCACCATGTAGCAACAGCAGGATTCTCAGGTGTTGAAAAGCATCCGTATAGTCACCAAATGGGCATTATTGGTTATCCGTCACCTTTGACATCACCAGAGTTCCTGCAGTCTGGAGTATGTCTCTGTAGGTAATAACAGGCTAAAACTAGTTTTCTGCTCAGATCACAAGCTGACTGTTAGAAGTTGTCCAGGTAAACTGATGGCCTGATCCAAGGAAGTTCTCTTTGTTGCCTTCTCACATGCACCTTCCTCTCCCCAGTTCTGTGCAGGATTATTTATGCTTTATCATAGTCCATCATGCCATATTAGAGGGTTTCCCCTATTATTGGTTTTGCACGTTCAGTAACACCCCACTATCCATCATTTCTTTGAGAGTTTAATCATATATCATGTAATACCTTGCTTGGCTAACTGTCATTATCCTGTTTTTCCATCCTTCACCCTTGATTGATTTGATTGACCTTGATAAGCAGCATGCATTTGAGGTAGAGGATGACAACAAGGAGAGTGGCAGCAAGAACATCTGCACCGAAAAATTTGTTGGGCACTCGGATCTGTCTGAGGACAGCTGAGAAAGATCACCAGGGCGTCGCAAGGTTTGATCTTATGAAGAGATCTGCTGATCAAAATCTCAGGTCAGTAAGCAGTCATCTCTTGATTTGAAGAAGTAACCAGTGTTTCCAGCTGCCCACAAGCCAACTTTGAAAAGCCAGCATCTCCTCCACCTCTCCTGTTTTTCTTGGGTATTCAGTTAGCAGCTGACAATTCTGATGAACTTGCTCCTGCCATTCGCTCCTCCATGTTATATGTACCATCCCCATGTATTTAAATTTAGTATTTACATCCCTGTGTGCATCCACTCTCAAGTAATTAATCCCTGCAGAAAAAAAATTACTTAGGCATCCATCTAACTGGTAATTGTTGCACTTTTCAAGAGCACATGCTTGACAGTGTACCGATTGCTGCCTGTGGATTATTCCGAATGGCGGCTCACTGAGAGTTTTGCAAATATTGACAACACTGGGCACGCTGAGAGGACGAGGATGGATCTTCCAGTAGTGAGTACCTTTCCATTGGCGGCATGGTTTCCTGCTTAGACCAATGGTCTGAGGCAGCATTCATGTCCCCCAGTTCTTCCACCCTGAGCTTTTCTCCTTTACAGCACGAGGAGTGGATTCTACGTGGGTCTATAGATTAGGATGCCTGTGGTGGTTGGCTTACGGAGTTGCTCTGGTATTATGTGGTGTCTGTCACTGGACGCGTTTACTGAAGAGAAGTCAATTTATATCCTTTGTTTATCTTCCTTTTTCAGCGACATAATAATTGAAACAGGTACTGTAAAGTGAAGTCAATTAACACCTGTGAAAATAGGAGGTAACCCAAATGGGGAGATGCTCTGGAGGGGCTGGTAGTGGTTGCTTTAATTTCCTACTGAGGTGTGTCAGTGCTGTAAGATTCTGTGTGAATGTGGAATGCTGTGCAAGACTTTGGTTCTAGTTTGTAATATTAAAAGTAGGTCACTGTCATAGAAGTCAAAGACTAATCTGAAAAGTTTTTGAAAGAAGGAAACCGGCTCACCATAATACTTACAACAGTGGTAAAGTAGGGTATTTGCCTAACTGCCACTGCAATCTCCTTGTGCTGCTGCAGGCACTGGCTTCAGGCTCTGTGAGTTATATCTGAAGCAAAACACGGCCAAGGGATAAAAACCTGAGACTTCAAGTAACGCCAGTTTGCTCATGTTCAGTATCAAAATAAGTCAGGCCCAATTTGCTGAAGCTGGTAGCTGAATCTCACATACAGAACTTACTTAGTGAGTTACATGACTGCTAGTTAGTGGAGCGTGACCATACATCTCGCACTGATCAGTTCTCCGATGACAAGTCCTGCTACCTGCTCTCAGAAGTGGCTAGGAAAGACCCATTAATCACAAAGTGTGCTAACAACCTGGTTATGGCCACTGCTAAATAGAGGCAGGAGCCCTCAGTTCCACTACATGCTTTACTTGTCAACAGCAAACGCATGCTGCAAATCAGGACTCTGTTTTCTGGTCTGCAGGGAGAGGCAGCCTTGCTAAACCTCCTTAACGGTTTCTCAGACTGTTGTCTCTAGAATTCATTCACAGACTTTTCTTTCCTCCCATGTCCTTAATGTTACCGCGTGCTCATTATTCCAGTAGGGAAATGAGCTTGGATCGGTCTTAAATGCAGCACAGTTCTGCAGAGTCTTTACACAGGCAGTGGATTTTCTTCCTCACAAATCTGCGGGCTAAAAAGTAGAACTGCACCCAGCACAGAGTGCTGGCTGTGGCTTGCAGCTAAATAACTGGAGGGAGAATCACCCCAGCTTGTAAGCCCATTTAACCCGAAGTGTAGAAGAAGGGTCCCTGTGAACACCTGTTCTCTGTGCTAAGGAATGATGTGAAGAAGTAGGTAGAGTCATCTATCTGTGTGCTTTCTCTGGCACAACTGAGGTGTGAACTAGACAGTTCCTGGGCTCCATTTCCATTCCTGTTTGCCAGAATTAGACTGGAGAGCAATTTACTTCTGGTGTGAGCTGACAAAGGAGAATTACACAAAGTTGTCAGTGAGAGAAAGGGCTTCTGAATTTCTCTGTTGTTTCTGACATAATGCGTCTTGCCCATTATTACCTTTTTTTTTCCTCTCCACTCTGACTCCCAGAGGCAAAGCCTGGGCCTCCAGGGAAGTAGGGTGTAGCTTTACTGACAGTTAGGACAGACGCAATGTTTCCTGGAATCAATGGTGAATGCAATCAGTAGTGAATGAGGATGTGCACTCTGTAGCATCTTTTTCGATGTTGCATCATCAGGAAGTCCTGATGAATGTATGACTGGAATTCAAGAACCCTAGGTTTTATGTCTGGCTCTGCCACCGGTCTACTGACCTTAAGCAAGTAATTATATTTCTTCAGATACCCATTTCCCCACTTGTAAAGTGGGGATAATAATAATGATTTTCACCATGAAGTGCTTGAGACCTGCTAACGCAGACTCTGTCTGACAGTGGTATGTTGTCCTTACGACTTAAGAGCCTGAAAAAAATTCCCACCCATCTCATCAAGGGCAGCGTGTGGGTTACTTTGCAGCAGGCAGAGCACAAGCACAGCAGCAGCTGAACTTCAAGAAAAGAGACATTTCGTCGCCCCACATGTCAGATGACGGCAGATGCAGGTGGTCAATTAGCTAGATGTGCCAGGGATCAGGAAATCAGACAGATCTGAGGACACGATAAGATATAATTGTGGTGCAGAGGAAAAAGAGCACACAATTAGAAGTGGGTTCTCAAATCAAAGCACAGCATGTGATGTGAAATCCTGTTCATACTCTAGGAGAATATCATATGCCAGTGGGCTATAGCATGTGTTGTGGTTTTTTTTTTCCTTTCTTTTTTTCCCCTCTTTCCTAAACCCTGCTGCTTGGTAACGGCAGTATTTTTGGGACTGATTCTTTTTGCTAATTGCTAACCAGAAATAGCACCTAAGTTTGGCAGAGCTTTCAGGAGAAGAATGAAGGCTTTTGGGGGGAGAAAATTCAGATATGCATAAAACTTGCATAAAAACCTGTTTTATTCGTGTCTCTGAAAATTCATTGCTCAGGCGTATGCAGATTGAATATGATTATGACGAGCGGGAGAAGGTCCAAAAAAGCTGGGCTGCTTTAAAGAGGTTAAAGTTCCAGCCGTTCTCTTTTCAGCCCTAAACCCAAGGCGCACCTGGTGCCAGAGCCTCTGCGTGAGCTCACGGCCGTGCTGTGGCCTGTGCGCCTCATACCCGTGTCGCTTGCAGGCTCGCAAGGCTGGCTTCTCTCCCGCGGGGGAACACGATGCTGTTCTGTTGGGTGATAAAGAGTGAAGTGAGCAAGCAGGAGAAGTCTTGGAATCTCTCCCCTTCTTAAAAAGTGCTATGCAGCGGGACTTGTGATAGATTAGACTGAAGACCGCTTGGCTCATTTTATCCAGCAGCTAGAACGGGTGGCTCAGGGAAAGGAAATCTGTGATTGCTGTAGTTTCTGGATCTGCCGGGGTGCTGCGGTCCGTCAGCTTTTACTGGAATTTGGGATGCTCCTGGCCTCTCAGTCTTGGCTTACAGCATGTCGTGTTTTGTGATGAAATAATGAAACCTGGAGAGTGGAGCTCCCTTTGTAAACTGTTGGCCTGCATCTGTTCCTTTCTGTTTGTGTGTGAAAAACAAAAGCAATAACTATTTAGGGACCAAATTATAGATGTTTTACTGGTACTGGTGAGCATTTACTCATGTGAGTAGCCTCATTGACTTCAGCAGTTAAATGAGCTGCCTCGTTAAGCTTTTAATGCTTATATCCCTCTCGGATGATCCAAATCAGCAGTATCCTTTCAGGCCACGAGAAGGCATGGCAGCCTGGGTGCAGAGGTACTTGGAGCGTTGAAGTTGGACACTGCGGCACCTGTTGTCTGAAAGCTAATAGAAATGTCTGGGATTAAATATACAGGCTGTGAGGCTTTTGTCTGAGCCCATCACTCAGTAGGGAATGCTATAATTATTTTGTACTGTAGGGTGGTATAATGTATATCCATTTTTATTTTTTCTGAGTCACATATTTTTTATGGCAACTGCAGAAAAAGAAACCAGATAATGTACATAAAGGGGAAGCTGGAAATGAACCAGCTTTGAGCTGTAGCATCTGAAGATGTACATTTAAAGTAAAAGAAAAAGTTGGGAAGAAAAAGAATAAATGGCGTTATTTTTGTACACCATTACGCCCGAGAACAAATCTAAAGACCACAGAGCTGTCTTGTCCAAGGGTCTCCTAATTAACGTCAGATCAGGCGGTACAATTGTCTGCAAACCTTTCTCATGTTAAATATTTTTCTCCTTAAAGTATTTTTTCATTTCTGGGTGGATTATACCAAGCTTGTAAGTCAGCATTACTGGTATTGTATGCTTGTTAAGTACATGTGTATCGGTAGTATCAGGCGCTGAGGAGGCCATCAGGGCGTTAAAGGGTTAGACTCCTCCTTGGAAGGGGGAGTCCGAGATCCTTGGAAACAGAGGCCCTGAAGTGCTCTAGGAAACGGCCAGATCTGAGGCCTTGTGGTAGTGACCTGTGCGAACGGAAAATCGTAACTCTGCTGTTTGCTGCCCGTGCTCAGTGTTCCCATGGGGTGCTGGGAAGACGCCGAGTCTCAGGGGATCGTGGACACCACAGCTGTGACCTGCTGTTGTTGAGGGCTCCTGGGGCAAACAGGGAGCTCTCCTTGCTTAGACACCTGATGTAATAGCGCTGGGTACAACCTGCCTTTATGTGCCAACTGCAAAATGAAGCTGGAGAGGGAGAACTGTGAAGAGAAAGCAAGGGTAAAAGGGATAATAGGCAAGTGGTTTGGTCAGACCGAGCAGAGGTAACCTATTTGTCATAAGCCTGTAAGGGCGTAGCCATTTAGTGTAACTCTCTCCAAATGCTTGGTTTGGAGGAAGGCAAGTAGAGATCTGGCCAGAAGCATAGTATTACGTTTGCGAAGGAGGTGCCACTGCTTGCTGTGTAAAAGCAACAAAGGGATGCTTAGGAGAACCGATTAAAAGATTTGAATGTGATTTGCATCTTATCTGTCTTCCAGGTCAGTAACAGTGCAAGAAGAAAAACCTGTATTTGGAGAGAGAGATGTATATACAGGCAGCTAGGGTGAAATCATTGAGTGATTAAAGATTTTTAACTAAAAGCTTTTAAGATTTATATTAATTTATCTTTTTATATCTAGGAAGGTAAAAAACCAAATCAAACAAGCAAACAACAACTCTTTGCCCATTGGCACATATGTGAAAGGATGTATATGCGAGTATGTGTGCATAATTAGCAACACCTTTCATCAAAGGTCTCCTGAGGGCATTAGGACTCTGTCAGGATGTGAGAGGTTTTTATTGTGTGTGCTTTTTAGCTGGAGAAATGTATTTCTCAGTTCCACCTTCATGTTGCCTGTTTTCCCAAAGTCAGCCTCTGCCACACTGGCAGTTCCAAAGCTCACAGGGAGCAGAACTGGCCCACTTGGGACAGTGCCGTGCAAGGGTGTGTGTTCGCCCAGCTGTGCTAGAACTTGATGCCAGGACTCCCTGTTGGCCTTATCGCTAGAAGGTCTGGTGGGAATGCGATGGTGAGATGCATTTGAAGCGCGTGGTCTGTGTAGAGATTAAATACCTGGGGGTGTTTCTTGGTTTATGGCCACGTCCCTACCTGCACCATATCTCATGGTGATGGTAAGAGGAAACCTAACTGCATGACCAAATGAAAGCCGCTGTGTGCCCCCAAAAGATTCTCTGTGTGGACTCTTAGGAGATTAAATGAACAAAAGGTTTGTGATACTGTTGGAGCTTATGGAAATAAAGCGTAGCCAAGTGTCACTAAGATTATGGCCAAATAAAATCTGGAAATCTTCAGGAGATGGTGTCTATAGAGATGATTTTTGACTGACAAGAGCCTAGAGATGGGAGAGAGTGAGGTCATCAGGTCCTCTCTCCATAGGGCTAACAGCTGGATTCTTAACCACACAAACAAATGCTGCACATTAGTTCTACAATTGATTATTTTGTAAGATTGTCTTCTATACACATGCTCTGTGCAGAGCTGACTAACTGTTGTGAGTTTGATTTAAAACATTATGCTGTAGATTAGCGTTTGAAACTTCTGTGGCTTTTCAGCAGATGAAGGTTCCCTCAATCATCTGGTTTGTAATGCTCTCATTATGTGCTCATTGTCCAGCAAATCAGTTATTTGCAAATATGTGTAGAACTGGGATGAAAAATCTTTGAACCCGATTCTTGCTTACAGAAAAGCCCCTCTCAATTACTGTGGTTTGTAAAAGGGCAATCATGTGAATAGAGTTTTGATTTAACAGAGTCTCCATTTAAGGGGACTAGGTTATGTACTTGTCCATCTTTTAATAATTTGTGTAAGTTTGACTCTTAAGTCTAATTTTTCTTTAAAGATTAAATATAATTGAAAGCCTTGTTATAGTCATATATAATTAATCGATTTCTTCCAAAAGGCAACTGCCTCTCGAAGTAGTGTTCATATTCTGATCTTGATTCAGCGTAGTTGCATTGACTTGCACGTCAGACTCCTGTTGTAGAGCATGCTAGGAGTTCATACAGAAAAGGACTTTTTATTGGGTCAGTGCAGGGTTCAGTCACTCAGTGCAGGCGACTTCAATGCCTAAGACTTACCTTAGAAATTTATTTGGAAGCCTGATTGGTCAATGGTATCGAACGTGCTAAAATATCGACAGCACTTGCCTGATGGAATTTCTAAAGGTACCTGAGTATCCCGTTTGTATAATGCAGAGGTGTTCCTGTATGTCAGAATATTGTATAGGATGACATGCTACATATACTGAATGAAGGATAAGCAAAGCCCATTGCATTTGGATCTCGTTCCGTGAAGCTCTGGCTGTACTGGCTGGAGAGCTGTCCACATGTATGTGGATGTTGATGGTATGTGTATGTTCAATTAAATCCCAGAGCATACAGTGGTACTGTCTACTGGATAGCAGGGAGTAAATGTTGTACGTTATGTTCAGCTGCTGCTGCGATCTGTGCATGAGGGATGCAATTGTTTATGGTAAATTTGCCCCTTTTAATGAGGACACACTCTTAATGAGACAATGTTTTGGAGAAGGGTTCATTAGTCATTTACTATTCTTGTCACAGCTCAGAGTTAAGCTGGAATAGCTGGCGTGGCATAAATGCACACTGTTGTGCCTCAGTGTTAGAAGGTCTTGGGATACATTGTGCCACAGGACAGATAGGTATATGGGCTGGGAAGAGAAAATGAAAGCTAATTCACATTGCTGTGGGTACTTCTGCATAGCAAATTAATATATGACTGGAATGCGGGTAGTCATATGTGCATTCATCTTTCATCTAGGTAGTTACGGATTGCAGCTTTAAGGGAGGATTCTTCTGTGCTGGGCTTTGGTCTTGGTTGGATGAGGTTGCTGGGGTCTCTAGGTATTTACCCCAGCTACTGACTTCAGAGCAAATGGGAAAAATCTGTTTGTAGGAGCCGTATGCGCACTGGCTTTGGAGGACAATAGTAGTGAATACATAGTGACAGGATTTGGAGTGTAAACCAGTAATCTGGGTATCTACCCACAGAAATATTGTGCTTCCATATCTTGCAGTTGTGTTGTGAGGATAAGTACAGTGAAGACTGTGACGTATTCAGTTGCCATGGTAATAGAGGCTATATACGTAAATTAGAAAGGTCCATAGGAGACTGAAAACATGGAAGAAATAGGCTGTTGCTGATCAAAAACACTACCTTTGTGCACCAACTCTGCCTTATTGTTTGGAAAGGCACTGCTATATTGTTCATTTTTTATTATTACTATCATGGTGGCTGTCAAAGATGTCATCTGAGCATAAACCCACTGTGGTAGAAGCTATACAAACAGAGACCAAAGAGGTGGCCCTGGCCTGAAAAGCTCGTGATGGACGTACTTAGTGTATCTCTGCATAAATACTTACTTGACTCAAATCATTCTGTCTGGTTACCATGCCCATCCAAGATGAGTATGAACGAGCACATTTACAGAGGAACAAGCTAAGGATAAGCCAACAGCTATGTCAGATACATGTGGAAACAAATCGTGGAGGATTTTCTCATCCCTTCTCTAGCAGGTCCCACAAGGGAGGGGGAGCAGGTGTTACAGCTGGGGGAGCCCACCATGTGCTCAGTGTCCCCATGTTCTGAGGCAGGTAGTGCAGAAGGTAATTACGAGGACATGGGACACAGCGAAGGATGACAAGCTTAACAGATTTTTACCCAAATAGAGAATGACAGACTCGGAAAGAGAAGAATCATTCAGCTCCTCTGATATGATTCATTAACCTATTGTTTAGACAATTTAAGGTGCCACACTGAGTAATGAGCTAAGCCCCCCCCAGTTGCTCTGGTGGGGCAGATGCAACAGATCTTACCGTAGTTCCCACTAAAGGAAATCAATTGCTATGGACTGATCTTTTCTGTGTACATAGTAGCTTGCTGGAATGGCCTGTAACGTCACTGGGGCTTTCTAAGTTTTGAAAAATCATGTCTTTATTCATTTGTTTTGGGAGCTGTCAGGGCAGGGGAAGCATTCCAGAAAAACTTGCCCTTTGCTTCACCAGATTTTATTAAAAACAAAACCCAATACCCTCTAGATTTTTGTCTGTTGACATAATGTGGTGTTATAAATCAGCCAACTCCCACTGAAAAGGGAAGTACCACACAACATTTTCAGAAAACCTGAGCATTTTGTATGCATCCTGTGGTGTGCATTACTTCCATTACAACTTTTTAATTTTTGTAGCCCTTTGTTAGTTTGCCTCTTTTAAAGTGCAGATTCCAGTTTTGTTGTTACTTTAAAAGATACCTTGATACCTAGTAATGAAAATACTTTTTCATCTTGAACTGTTTTAATGAAAGAACCTCTGACTTAGTGTTTTGCTAAAAGCAATACTGTGTTCACTGATGTTGCAACAGAACGGCAACCTCCACAGCCATGAAATAGGTTTCCATTAAGATATCTGCATTGTACAGATTGGTGAAATAAGAAAGCTCAACTAGAAAACAGTTGATTGGAGATGCAAAATTAGAAGCTATTTTCTGGTTCACAGTTTGTGATTGTATCACTCCAGCTAATGTCGTCCCACACGGGACAGCTTAAAGATTACTATGTGAATAGGGTTGTGCTTGTGTTCATGCACATATAAGGAAAAATGTTTTCTCTACCTCTAATCTAAAGGTGTTTCTGTGGAGATCCATGTTTCTCTGGACTTCCTTTTCATTGGTCTCATGGAAGTAGAAATTATCCTGAAAGAGAGAAAAATGGCACCTATTTAATGTTGAGAATATCTTATCGCGTAGGAGGACACTGACGATTCTGGCTGAAAACCACTGAATTGACACCCTGAGAGCAGAGTAGATTACTCACTAGAAACCTGTTTTCTTATCAAATGAATGACCTTTGAAGGTGTATTAATAGGTTATATGTTGTTTTTATTGCTCAGAGATATTTTTATATTCGAATCAGTTGGAGAAGGCTAACATTTCTGAACTGAGAATACTGGCATAGCAGTTGGAATGAGGACTTAACTTGCATGTTTTTATCAATGGAAATAAAAACAGTATCTATCACCTGTTGTGTGTATTGCAGTACTTCAAAGGGTCTTTATTGTTGTGGACTCTACAAGCCTGTAGTAAATGGTATTTTGTGTAGGAGGAAGTTTACGTACCTCGGTAATAAAAACAAACTTCCAATGGGAGGAGCAGCAAAGAGAGGGAGAGGTGAATTCTCCGAGTTGTAAAGATGATAAGCGCTAAAGAGAACAGACCGTTGCAATCTCAGTCTAATGACCTGAGGACTGGGCATGCTGCCTCAGAAATGCGAGGTATTTTACAAAACCTGGTGCTCAGGTAACTTTAAGGTAAGTTTTTCTGCAGTGATAGAAAAATCTAACACATGTATGTAGCCTTGTATAAACTGCTTTCCCTTTCTCTCTCTTCGTAATATTGTTGCAGTCATGATATTGTCATTGACAGAAGCTTCGCAAGCAGTCTTGTTTAGCTGGTGCTATGTGCTGGTGAACACAGGAACGTGTAGCTGAAAGGAGCGGTGGGGTCTTACAGCCCCAGCCCCCACAATCGTAGATGAGCATACAGCAGAATGATTCACAGGACCATCTGCTCCTTCCCTGGAAGCCTGAACCATAGGTATAGGTCTTATTAATTCAGATTATTGTTTTAATAAGATTACAAGTTTGATAATTGTAATAACATGTCAATGTAATGTAATGTGATTAGGAGCTCCAGTTGCAATGTCAGCCTTGAACGGAGCCGCTGTTTAGGGCAATAGTTTGGCTGTATGGAAGGATAACAGGAGTTATCCGGACCTCACCCATCCAAGCCACGCAAGTGGACTTTCTAAGTTATGACCTGTGCTCTGTGCCTACCAGACCTTGTTATATCTCCACTAAATGCAAACACCTGAAACTACCATAGCTTTGGAAATTGCCGCCCTTTGCCAAATAATTTAACACAAGAGCACACATTAAAAGTAAAGTGGGCCATGCAGAAAACTAACTGCATTCCTAGTGGTTTTACGAAATGTTGTAGGGGTGACAGAGATCATAGAGTAATTGCCACAATAATCTTTCTCCTCTATGTTAGGTCATTGAGGGAAATCTTAAATTTACTCTTCATTGCAGTCAAATATCTATCTGGCATCCCCCAGCCATCTGGTGTGCAATAAATCTAGCCAACAACATGGCTCTCCATCATGAAACTCCAATTGTTACTCAAACGTCTATGATAAGGCTTAACCAAATAGCTTCAAGCAGGTACAAATCTCAAGAGAAGGTTAAGTACAATATCAAAAGAACAGGTCCAATCTTTGGAAAGACAAACAGAACAAAAATATGTTACCCAGCAATAATTTAATCTTCCTTGATTGCTGATTGAGTTGACGGACATCACTAAAAATATGACACATTCACAGCACCTTAGCCTCTCATCAGTCATTTTAATTTGCACTCTCGTATATTTAAAATATGTTCTCAAGGTGACTCTGTGTATTTTTTTTCTTTTCCTCTTCACAAATGAGAAGAATGATGGGAGTGCGAAACAGATTGAGATTTTTTTTTTTTTTAAAGCCATAGTAGAGAAATGTTATTAGTGTGAAAATTAAATGCTTTAAGTTTGCAGTTTCTGCTAGCAGAGTGAGGAAGAAAGCTTTTTTGGGGGGTGAAGATTGTTTGCAAGGTATTAGTGTCATATAATCAGCTTCTTCAAGGCGACATGAATATAATAATACTCATAGGACCTTTCTTCTAAGGAATTCGAAGTGCTTTTCACATGAAAAGTTTTGTCAAGTCTTATGAAGTACAAAGATTTCTTTTGGGAATCTTGGGCTTGTAGGTGTCAGCTAAGGGAATTCTTCCTCTTCAAAACCATATTTAAGGTTATGGTAAATTTTAGGCATGTACTGAAGGCCAGCAGAAGTCAGTGGGCTTTTTGCTGAAGTATGTAACTGAGTGCTTCCCTGTGGTGGGATTTTAATAGAATGTGATACAGAGAATCCTATTTCAGAAGGATATCCTGAGAAACAGAGGTGAAATTAATGTTTCAGATCTGTGGAGTGTAGTAACGACTAAGGTAATAATCACTGCTGTCGGTATCAACCTAGAAAAGATGACACAATATCATTGCATCATATTGTGGGACTTCAGGAGAGACTTCCGTAGCCCACACTGAACCGTTCCTCCTTCTGGAAGGGAGCAGGAGTTCTTTAACAGAACAGAAAACCAGCATGGGACACTTCAAGATGAAACTGCAGAAAGAATTTGGACAGGGAAGTCCACTTTGATCAGGATTTTGATTTAACACTTGAGCTAAAAGAGATGTCCTTACCAAAATACAGAGCTGCTAGAGAAACTGTCAGCTCAAGGGAAGAAACTTACATAAAAATAGTAAGAATACTAATTTGGGGAGCAAAATTAAGTCCCTCTCTGAGTGAGGATGATGACACTCAAATAAACAATCACTTAATCAACAGTGTTTTCGTGGTGCAAGTCAAGCCAGATCTAGGGACTGCAGCATAATGCATAACAGAAAACAACCGATTCCTGAAGCCATACTTCTGATTATTGTTCCAGACATGGCTGTGACATGTGAGGTGTCAGCAGACAGTGCTAAAAATATAGCATGGTTTTTGCATTTAGTAAGACTTTCATAACCTGTAGCATATGGCTTCCTCAGGCAACTCATATTATCTCCTGACTGGAATATCGTAGCTCAGGGAGACTGGAAAGCAATTTTCATTATTTTCTGACTGATGTTTCCATGCTAGCTATATACAGTTTTGCCCCGGTGATACAGTTGTGGAAAATTGCAGCCAGACAGAATTGGTATGAAATGCAGATATCTATATAACATTCAAAATTGTAGTGTTTGAGCACCTTATAGATGATAGGAAAATAATAACACATTTTACAGAGAAAGTAATTTGATTTGCTCTGAGAATGTGTGTCTGACAGGACTAGGAACGGAACACAGCAGAGGCCTGCACTAGGACTTGCGAAACCTGGTTTCTGTCTTCAGCTCATCAGTGTGATGAGTGAGCCTCATCAGCTTATTGCAGTGTCTCAATTTCCCCATTTGTAAATGGTGATAATGTTACAGAGTTCCTTGGTACAGCACGTGGAGATAGACAGACTGGTTGAAATGTAAAAATGTCATTATTACTGTTTATTTTCTGAGTTACGAGCTCGTGCTTCAGTCACCTGCCTGCACCCTTCTTCCTGAAAAGACTTGCAGAAAGAAGTTATAATTCTAACAAAATTCCCAATGTAAATATCATGAGGTCTTTAGTATTTGCCTCTGCTTACTGAAAGAGCACGATAAATAAAAATTAGATTAATAAGTTTTGACATTGAAAAGGAAACCTTTTCTCCGCTTTCTTGGTATGCATGATATATTCTTTATGCTGGAAGGAGGTAATTTACCATTGAATGGTTAGCCCAGTGCATTGCCAGGTGCTGGTGGGAAGCTCAGAAGTGTATGGATCAGCAGGTGATGTTAGTGTCTGAAAGAGTTTCTTTTTCTTTCCTTTGTTTCTCTTGTTTCTCAGACAGTGGGTGGTTTGGAAGCTTTGAAATTCTGAAAACCATGCAGCCAGCCAGACTTTCCAGTTCTGACATAAACTAGAAAAGAATTTGGTGGAAGATGCAGGACTTCACCTTCTTGCATCTCCTAAGAATCCCTTTCTGAATTGTTTCATCAGAGGCTCTTTAGTTATTAAAAACACAGTTTGGTGGGGTTTTTTTGCTTTTTCTAATGAACAATAGATCTAGATCATCTGTGGTGGAATAAACAAAGTCTACATAGTATGCTTTTTGGATTATGGGCCTGGAGCTAGGCTTGAAAATTGGGTACACTTTGGGTTTTGGGCCAGGACAGAGAAAATAGAAATGATGCATCAGTCATGTTCAGGGCACTCCAACTTGAGCACACCCTCCTGTTTTGCAGCACAGTCTCTTTACAGATATCTTGCATATCCAGTTCAAATGATTGTGAACTATACAGTTACTTGTTTCATGATGCGAAGTTACATCTTAAAATTACCATTTCACTGTAACATAAGTGCTGACTCAAGAAACGGAGTGATCCTTCACGTTGCTTAGAACTCTGAGCTCTGATCTGAGTTTGCGCAAACCAGTCTGTGTCTCGTTCTTGTGAACGCTTAACTCCAACTCAGCTAATGAGAAACAAGGGCATCTCTCCCTGCTGTAAAAAGGAAAACAAAGAACTGGGATTATAGTCTTTGGCCCTGATTCAGGAAGACATTTCTGATTAGGCTTGCCTTAGAGCTTCAGTAAACATGCTCATAAGTATTCATGTGCAATACAGCCTGTGAGAATTTGAAGTACTCTTGGTGGGCAACTTTGATCATCTTCAAACAGTATTTTTTTTTTCCATGCTTCAACAGACATGAGAAGTCACACCAGAAATTTTTTTAAAGAAACAAACTGTAGAATCAAGGAAGTCTGGACTAGTTGTACAGTAACAGATGGATGTTCCAGAACTTGAGAGTGCAGCTTTATCAAGCTCATGGTCACCGTTGTGTTAAAATAGTAATAATACTTTGAATGCTTCCTTTATCTACTCTAGGGCAATGCATGAATGAAGTCGAGTAAATTAGAGGGTTTCTTCAACCTTTTAGGTGTAGAGGGCCAGTCTGTAGTTTTGCAGTCATTTATATTCCATCTGTGCACTACCAGTAGTACTGATTTACCCTTGATCAGATGCAGGTAGAGGACTGCATTTCTTTCAAGCTAGAGAAAAAGATAATGAACTCACTCCGGCTTTGCCAGCTGATGTACACACTGGCTGTGGAAGGATGGGCAGTACCCGGTCTGGCCTGAATTTGGAGCGGCACAGAGAGGAAAGACAAACAGTATCTGATGTAATATAAAGCCTGTGAGACTTGCATGGTTAAAACATCAGGGTTTTTGTAATCGAATTATACTCACAAGACTGATTTGCTACCAAATCGTTGCTTTGCATCATGTGGCTACTGTGGTTTTCATCTGCTTCTAGAAGCCCTAAAGCTAGATCTGCTGTATCATTGAGCTGTGGCCTCAGTGTCAGCCCTTTCTGTTTCTCTACCAAACCACAGATTATCTCCTGCAGGTCCTGTAAGACTATTTACACTGCCTGAGAGAAAACAGACATGATTTTAGCCTTCTGGGAGGGGGGGGGGGAGAAGATGTATGAGAGACAAAAGTTTCAGAATGGTAAAAAAAATCCAGGAAAATAAGTAATGAGATTAGAACTTCAGCATTGCAGCCATTGTCAGCTTTTTATGAACTGTCTCTCTTTTGTTCATTCAAACTGATAATGACTACAGGCTTGTAAAAGATCTTTCACACATACTCAGATCAGCACTTGTAACAACGTAAGTATAGATTTGAAACTTAGTTCACTAGTGTTCTACCTTTGCTTCTATCAAGCACTGAATTTACCCACTTTTTGCTTCTGTCAATTTTTGTCATCACATTCAGATTAAACGCTAATCCCTGCTGCCCTCTGAGAAGTTGTAGGTACAACCTTCCCAAATTTAGTTTTAATTTGCTTATTATTTGTTATTTGTATGGCAGGAGCATCCAGCGATTCTAAACAGATTTTGAAAATCTGTTGTGTTTTGTGCTGGTCAAAAAAAAAAAGTATGCTTTATGCTTTCAGGACTTAAAAAAAAAAAATACGGGGGCTAAGGAAATCTAGTGGATGGTATAGGAGCTTTGTGCCCAGCTCTGCTGCTGATCTGTTGTATGTGCCTGGAAAAAGCCCTTCACAAATGTGTTCATTTGATTCTTTTTAGATTACCAACTCTCTGGAGAAAAAATTCTCCTTTACTAAAAAATTGCGCAGTAGCTCCCATGATACATGGGCTTTTGCTCTTTATATATTAGTATTATTTATAAATAATAAATGAAAATTATATTTTCTACTGTTTGCATTTGTTTCAATGACTGTTCCTTTTCCTCCTTGAATTACAAGAACAAGTAAATAGTAATATCTGATTTATATGGCTTGTGTGTAATGATACATCTGACAGCTCTCTCCAGCAGTTGCATGCAAAGCCTTGATTTCCCAACACTGTAAATGAATAATGCCATTCTTTATTAATTATTCCTTAAAATGCAGATAATTTTCAAGATGCCTCACTGGCTTCTGGTACTATACTCCTTTGCTGATTTTTCCACTGAAGTTTTAACAGTGTGTTGATCATTCAGGGGATATATGACAGCCTTGTGAAACTCACTGGGAAGCAGAAAAATGGTTATGAGGTGTGTTAATGGAGCTTTGAAAGCCAGCACAAAAGTGGTGTGAAAGAGTGTTGACTAATAAGTGTGTGGATTGATCAGGCAGGAGATTTGGATTTTGACTTGATCCCTGGCTCCTTGTGTGACCTTGAATAAATAATCTGGTGTGTTCACGTTTCAGTAGCTGCGTCTTTAAAATAAGTGTAAATAGAAGTCAGAAAGGGAGTGACAGTTTAATTACTGCTAGTGAAACGCCTGGTAGTATTGCGCAGAAAGGTGCTGAAGAAACACAAGATACTCAGCATGTTCCATCAGTCACAGTGAGAGGCGGAAGGTAGTTCTGAAGTGTCCTCCAAGGTGGCTTAGGAGGCACAGTGATTGAGCCCTGCAGTGGCCGTAGGTGACTCCTGCAGCGTGTGGTTCACGCGCTCTCTAGGGCTAAGCTGAGCCCATTGAGCTGTGGAAGTTTTCAGGAACGGTCAAAATGGTTCACAAAGCAATACAGGAAAATGCAGAGTTTCAAGAATCTTCCTTAACTCTGATTTCACAGAACACTCCCATTTTTAGCCCAAATCGTCACGTGAGGTCACTGTCAAAAACCAATCGTTGTGAGCAAAGTATTAAACAGGGGACTTAGGGTGTGCTTTTACAGTCACCAGAGAAGTGCTATTCGGAGTAGTAGTAATTTATGAAATCACATTATTTCTGTGTAACCCCCCTGTATTTAAGTAGACTTACCACACACAAAACATTTTTCCCTTCTTGAGCTGTACCTGTGTCTCTTTTTTTTTTTCCACAGTTGTCACCCTATGAATGTTCTAGTGCATTAATATGTTTAGTGGCTAAGTAATACATGGCAAATAAGCAAAGCAAGACAATAATTACCATGATAAAAAGGCAGTAAGAAACCTGACTAGGGAATAAGGAGCAAAATATTCAACACTGACTTCAAGCATTCTGCTTCAAAATTCTGAGTTATTTGAAACTTAGGTGAGACGCTGGGTTTACATCTGATGCATTCCTGTGTCACTGGTGGTATAAAGCCATCTGTGCCCTTGGATGGTTGTCTCTGTAGTCTGGAATTCAAACAGGCGTTTATATTGTGTGCATGTTTGAAACCTGGTTTCAGGTTTCACCAAACAGCTATGAGAGTAATCTTACGGTCTTTAAAATTTACTCTTCTTTTTTAATGTTGTCAGAAGGCGTCTGTGTATATGAAATTTACAACTCACTCAAGTTTTCCCTTGACAATTTACAAACTACATACAAGATGTTTTACCACTGAGAGTAGTTTACAGGAGCCTGGGGACACACTGAGGAAAATCTGAAGGGGACAAGAATTAAATCATGTTCTGACATCATTTATCAACTGCTGGCAAGATGGACATTGAGGTTGCTGAGCTTCGTATTTATTCGTAACCAGTAGATGGAGCTTTTGGTAACAGAGTTTCGAGGCGTTCCTCAATTATGAATACTTCTTGAAGCACATTTTAAATAGACAACACCATATTAACTATATACAGCTATAGAAACGAGAATATTATTTGTATGACAGGCATCTTTATTTGCTTACGCTGAGTCTGTCTTATTTTGAGAAGAAACATGGAAGGAGCTTGTTGGTAAAAATTATCAAAAGCATTTATGCCTAAGTTTCTAGGTAGGAAAGACAAATAGGGAGTTTTAAAGAGCTGAGTTTTACCATGAGCTGCTATGCCACAGATTCTAATGATGGTCAGATTTTCAGAGAGTATTCAGATACTTTGAAAATTTACCTTGTAAATAGGCAATCAGAATTTAAAAACTACTCAGCATTCAACCAGTTGTAGAAAAAACAGACACTGTGATGGCTTTTTATTGCTTTGTTTAGATATGGAAACAGGAACTGACTGCTTTTAAAACTCTGCCTGTAGTTTTGTATTTTGAAGTCTTTACTGGGAAGTAGCATATGAAAAGGAAGTTTACACTAAGTTGAACTTCTTACCAGTATGATTTTGTCAATATCATTAGGTTGGTAAACCCAAGACATTGCTTCTGTGTAGAAGAAATATATTTTTTTTTTGGATATAGTACATGATCTGGCATGGAAGATTGCCTTATTTCAGTAGCTCAGCTTCAGTGCAACATCTGATGTCCAAATATTTCTAGCAGTGATCATATTCTGCTTTGCCATGCTTTTTGTGATTGTAGAACTGAATATGGTGCTTCCTGACACTGAAACATTCTCATGATTACCCTGTCATCTTCTACATAAGGAAAAGCCAAAGACTACAAGTACATCCTTCAGTGAAAAGATTTTTAAGACCATCCAGATGATGCAGATGTCCTTTCTTTGCTAATTTCATTTAGCATTTTCTCTAGCCTAAGTCTAACCCAGCAATGTTTTTTCCGGCTTCTGGGTGGCGGTGAAACCAGATTTAAACTCAGTGACCTTGAAATGTAAATCCTGACCTCCTTTTCTTATGGTTTGATCTATTCTCCATCCTGTTGAAGCTGTGAAGATGCTTCCCCATTGCTCTGCTTATATTATGGCTTTTTCGTTGAATGAACAGTGAATTCTGCTGTTTATAATGCTTTATAGATAGGAATTATGTGATCCAATGCATATAATTTTTTTAGATTGAATTGTATCCGCTAGTTTTCTCATATATGATTTGACAAACGTGGCGACTGTGACGAGCTAAATACTGAAGGATGCCACCATTTCTGCTGAGCATCCTTGTGAAGGAGGATGATTTATTTACAAGTGAATGATAAAGATGTACCCTCTGATTTTATGCTATACTTTTTTAGGCTTCACTACAGATGATTCAGTTCCAGTCATGGCACAAGTTCCCACTGGTGTGTCTTGTTTCTGTTTCAACCAAAGCCAGTGCCCGTTTTGGCACCGATTCAGAAGGTTAGTGTTTGGCTCCTGTGGCTTGGTTCTGTGCTGTGGAGATCAGAGAGGTGCTGTCTTCACAACCAACATGCAGTGCTAGAAGACCTAGTAGTTCATTTTAAGGAGTAATGAGCAGATCTGGGAAATATTGGTTCCTTTTTATGAATGCAAAAGTCCATGCATGTTCTGGTGTAGGGAACTGAAAGAGTCAGGGAGAACAGTATAAAATAGATGCAATCTTGTGGAATCTTGAAAGGGAGCAGGTAAAAGGATAGAAAGACCCGAGAGTTTGAAAGAGCCAAACAGCAGAAAAGAGAAGATAATTTTTAGTCATTATGCACCAGATTTTCCAAAGAGGAAAGTATCTTCCGGATAAAGACTACTGAAAGCAAATGGGACTTGAGTATTTTGAATCACGTAATTCCACTTTGGATTTTCAAAAGACTTTAGTATGTGGGATGTTGATTAGAGCCTATCAGAAAATGAAAGGAGTTGGGAAAAAGGAAATTATTTTCCCCTGCTGAAAGTTTTCATGAAAATGAAAAGTATTTTGCTTTCAGATTTGATTTGCTTAAATTTAGGAAACACAGGAAGGAACACATTTTTTTAGGAAAAGGAATAATGATGTACGAGCAATATAAAAAGCACTGAACATTGGAAGAAGTAAATTTTTTGAATAGCAGAGAAAGCTGATCAGATTGAGTAGACTTCCCCCCCCCCC